>Ga0224558_1000624_pt1 | contig 41167 bp, 36 predicted proteins | sample 714S32024metaG_FD_180682 | JGI IMG/M metagenome (GOLD analysis project Ga0224558, IMG submission 180682) | Peat soil microbial communities from Stordalen Mire, Sweden - 717 S3 20-24 | ecosystem: Environmental > Terrestrial > Soil > Wetlands > Peat | place: Sweden: Norrbotten County, Stordalen... | reverse complement strand
ATGATCTCAATGTCTTTGTCCGACTGGCCTCGCCGACACGACACAACAAGACCTGAGGATGCGACACAAGCCGACGTAGAGCAAGGAGAAGGCCACGGCGGACCATGACCGAACGGTGACGCGCAGTCCCAGTCCAGAGGCCTGATCGTGGTTTTGGTGCCCTTCACCTCGCTGGCCCGGTCGAGCCAGGCAGCGGCGGACTCATCCGAATCACCGACTATGCGTTCGAGGACGCCCCGCGTCTCGTAGAACTGGACGAGCCGCTCTGTCCTGCTGTCCGCCATGGGGCAACCGCCCCGCCCCTGCCACCGCACGGGCTAGGTGCCCGGTGGAGACGGGCCTGGGCCGTCCTTCCCAAGGGCCTCGGTCCCGCAGGTGCGGTTGGGATGGCCGGCGCCTTGGGCGTCGCCTGGTCGGCTGACCGCATCGTTCTAGCGGCACTGATCGCGTTGTGCATGCGGGACCGCGCGCGGTACAGTAGTTGAGCAGTCGCTCAACTTGGAGGTACCCCGATGGTGAAGGCCGGAGTCGCAGCAGCAGCTGCCGTGCGGACGACCCGGGGTGAGGCGACCCGCCAACAGCTGATTGACGCCGCTATCGAGACCCTCAAGGACCACGGGTATGCCGGCGCCAGTGCCCGGGTCATCGCTGACCGGGCCGGGGTGAACCAGGGCCTGATCTTCTACCACTTCGACTCCGTCACCGGCCTACTCCTGGCTGCCCTCGACTCAGTCAGCGACATGCGCCAGGCCCGCTACAGCTCGGCTGTGGACGGGGTGGACTCGCCGGCCGAGCTGGTGGGCGTTGCGTCGTCGATCCTCCGCGAGGACTTGGATGCCGGACACGTTGCCGTACTCGTGGCCATGATCGCCGGGGCCGCCACGACGCCCGGTCTCGGCGAGGAGGTGGCCAAGCGAATCGCCCCGTGGACCGGCTTCGCCCGCGACGCCGTCGCCGGGGTACTGGCGGACTCGCCGCTCGGCTCGCTGGTACCGGCCGAATCCGTGGGGTTCGCGGTGGTCGCCCTCTACCTGGGCATGGAGATGCTGACCCACCTCGACGGGGACCGGGCGCCGGCCACGGCGCTCTTCGATCAGGCGCTCCAGCTCGCCACGCTTCTCGGTGGCCTGGGCGGCGCGGGTGGGACGGCAATGCCGAAGGACGGAGAAAGGATGTGAGTGCCCCCGTCGCCACTCCGCGAGGATGGTCCCGGCGAACAAGGCTCGTTCTGCTGCGCTTCGTCCTCCTGCTCGGCGCTTACCTCGCCTGGGGAGCCCTGGCATGGATGATGGTCTCGGTCGGCACCGGCTCGTCGACCATTGTCATCTCGGGGACCGGTAGGCCGACGACCGTCACCGAGTCGAGCACCACCCTCTACAAGGAGCAGCCCGGGACGGTCCGTACCATCCTCATCGCCCTTGCCATCGCCCTGGTGATCTCCACGGCCAGTGTGGTCTGGCGAGTGGTGCGCCGCTCGGAGCGGCTCGGCGTGACCGGGTTGATCGTGGCCGGTCTGGTGGGTGCCGTCGCCCTCCTCGGAGCGATGACCATCGGCATGTCCATCGCGCCGCTCGCAGCCTTCCTCGTTCTCCTCGCTCTCCCCATTGCTCCGGCGCGCAAGCCAACCCCGGCACCAGTGAGTGCGTCACCCCCGGGGTGGTACGGGGATCCGAGTGGGAGCGCTTTGTTGCGGTACTGGGACGGGCAGACCTGGACAGTCCATTCTGCACCCATGCGGCTTCCAGGTTGAGACGGCCGATGCACTGCGTGATCGAGGGAAGGCAGTCCAGCAGGTACCGCCGGACTGACCGCCCCATCTACCCGGCGCTCGGGGGCGGACCCCGGACCCCGGCAGGCTCCTCCCAGCCATTGGTGCCCAGCTCCCGTGACTTTTCCATGGCAGAGACCGGTCCGGCCCCACCTGGTCCCTGCTTGCCTCATGCCACGAGAGATCGGGTCTGACCGATGTTCCTAATCGTCGTGCTGGTGATAGTCGGTTGCGTGAGTGTCGTAGTGGCCCGCACGATTCAGCACGGGATCGGCCGCAGGCAACTGGTTGAGAACAGCCACCGTTCCCCCTCGCCATCGAAGCGGTCGGCGAAAGCAGGATTGATGACGGCTCTCCTGACCGTGACCGCGTTCGTTCCGCTGTTGCTCGTCGCGTACCTCGCGATCGCCTTGTTGCGCCACGTCCTCGGGCAGTGACCGCACCTTTGTCAACCACCCCCGGCATGACACTGCGGAACGGGGTGCCCGTTGCTCAGCCCTCCATCGCAAGGGAGGCCCGATTCTGCGGGCCATAATCCGCCTCTGACCTGGGCTTTCGCCCCTGCGTATGAAAATCGGGCCTCGAGCGTATGAAACGGGTGCATGCCGGGCCGCGCTGGCCCTGGTCAGACCCTTACGCTAACACCCCACTAACAGGCGTTACCGGAAGGTACGCCGGAGGAATGACGGAAGTCCCGGTTTCTCGGCCCCAGCGGCCCGGAGGCCGGGACTTCTGCTGATCCACTCATCCACACTCAGCCACTGCGCAACACCGTGGAATGGCTCGACAGAAAAGAGGGGAGCCCTCGACACCGAGGGAATCTATGGTGTTGCGATCGGGGAGCTCTCCGAGCTCCCCGACCTCAGAGTCCCCGACGCGGACCCCACCACGGACAATGACCTCCAGCTTCGAGGAAGCCAGTGACAAGCAGCAGCCGACCGGAGGCCACGTGGTGAGCCAGAGCAGAGACCACCTCAAATCCGGCCAGCTCGGCACCGCGGACGTGACGGCCTCGACGGTCGCCAACATCGGGCCAGGGATCGACTTTTACTTCGCATTCGGAGTGATTGCCGTGACCGCCGGCGTCGCCGCCCCACTGACGATCCTCGCCGCAGGCGTGGCCGTTGTCCTCCTCGCCTTCACGGTGGCCGAGTTCACCAAGGCAGAGCCTTCGGCGGGGAGCTTCATCACCTACGTGGAAACCTCGCTGGGACCAAGGGCCGGTGTCGCTACAGCCCTGCTGGTCACCGTCGGCTACACGGTCGCCATGGCGGCGGTGTTCACCATGTCGGGCGGGATGGTGGCAATGACCCTCGCCCACTACACATCGTGGCACCTCGCGTGGGGACCACTGACCCTCGTGCTGACCGTTGGCGCCATCTGGCTGACAGTACGCGGCGTCAAGCTCTCGACCACCGCAGTAGGCGTGGCCGTCTTGGTGCAGGTCGCGATCATGGTCATGGTCTGCGTCATTGTCCTCGTCGACCAGCGTGGCCATCTCTCGGGAGCACCGTTCTCCTGGGAGCATCTCACAGGCGGCCTGGCCGGCCTGTCCGCGGGCTTCCCATTGGCCCTCTACATGTTCATCGGGTGGGAGAACGGTCCAGCGCTCGCCGAAGAGTGCCGCGATCCGAAGCGCACCGTCCCGAGAGCCCTCTATATCTCCGTCGCGATCGGCGGCGCCCTATTTGTGTTCTTCGCCTACGCGACCGTCACCGGATTCAACTACGAGGTCTCTTCCATCGGGCGCTCCTCCATCCCATTCCTCACCGTGGCCGACCACTATCTGGGCGGAGCGGCCGTTCTGGCCTGGGTCGCCGGCATCGTCTCCGTGCTCGCCACCCTGGTCGCCGGCACGAATTCGCAAGCGCGCATGCTCTTCGACGGTGGTCGAACCGGGCTCCTCCCGGCATGGCTGGGTCGCCTGCGCCCACGGGCTGACACGCCGGTGAATGCGCTCTTGGTCATGGCTGCCGTGGGACTCGGGATCATCGGGGTCTGGTGGATGTCCCACCTCATCAGCGGAGACACGGGATCGATGAACCCCGTCGGCCTCTACGCCGAGTGCTCGACCATGGGTACGATCGTGATCCTCTTCGTCTACTTCCTGACGACGGTCTCCCTCCCCTTTTTCATGTGGCGCCGCCACCGCGAATCGTTCTCGATTCTCCGTCACGTTGCGATCCCGGTGCTGGGGTCCCTCACCCTCGTCGTCCCGTTCGTTGAGCTGTGCAAGCCCGGGCAGCCGGCGCCCTACAGCGAGTTCCCGTTCATCGCACTGGCGATCGTGGCGGTGGCCGCCGTGATCGCCTGCATTGTCGTGCACCGCCACCCGCGCACCGGAACGGGCGAGGGGACGGCGTTCTCGGGAACCTGAGCCGGTGTCGGTGGACGGGTGACCTGAGCGAGGCCACTGTGGACAGGCGGCCGAAAGCCTCGCGACGAGAGTGGCCAATGCACCACCGGGGTCGGTGGCACTCTCCAAGGCTCACAAGTCTGGGAACATGGGAGATCTGGGATGTCTGAAGGTGAAGTTCCGTCCTGGGTGCCATGGACGAATCACACTTCAATCTCCGACAACTCGCATCCGGTTGTTGCGAGGGTTGTGTTCCAGTTGCGCAAGGTCCAAGGCTTCCATGAGCGGTGGGATGTACATGGCGAAGCGGCCACGCAGTCCCTTCTTCAACCCGTACCAGCCGCCGATCGGGTTGGAGGGCGAGCGTCCCCATGCCTCGACGGTGCCGTCTTTGGCCGGCTTTTGTTCGTCGGCCGACCCGAGCTCGACCCAGTCCCCCTTCTCCTTCAGGAACCCGCGAAGATCCTGGAGGCATCGGGCGTCGTAATGCAGAACTGTCTTGCCAACTGTGCAGACGAGGACTCGGCACCCGTCCTTGTCATCCTCGTAGATCGTGTACTCAGACGTCTGCGGCGGCGTCTTCAGCCGCCACGGATCGTCCTTCGTGCCGCTTCCCTCGCCCACGCCCGACCTCCTCACTGCCAATCGGTCAAATGCTGAACCGTCAACGTCCTGGTGCCATTCGATGACCATCACAATCTATATGGGTGGTGGAGCAAGTCCTCAAGTGAGGACTGCTGTCCACAACCCGGCGCATGGGGCAGTGTTTGTCCAGGTTCGTTCGCCCCATGGCTCACAGCCAGCCAGGTAGTTCTTCCCACCGACTCCCAGGGCGTCGCGTCTCTCTCCAACGAGCTCCTGCCGCGGCGTCCATCCGGGACTGGCTCGGGTACTCCACGCCATCGGAGACGCCGTCGATGACTGGACGCTGGCATCCTGGCTGGGTGCCCCCAGCCCGCTCTCGGTAGGAGTGTGATCGATCATGTAGCTCGGTACGGAGCTCCTCCGGAGGTGCTCTCGGTGGCGGGCGAAGCGGCAGCGCACTGGTCCCGTTGAGCCGAGCCACGGTCGCCCAGGGGCCACCCCCGGGCGATCTCCAGAAGCTCCCTGCCCGTACCCACCGGAGTGGGCGCTGGCGAGCGGCACGACGAGAGCCGTGGTGGTACTGCAGCTACGGCGACTGCCGGTTCGATCCCGACCTCCGGCCCCGACTCAGCGAAGAGTGTGGAGTGCCCGTAGCGGCCGGGCCAAGCCTGGCAGACCTGACGCTCGCCCCCGGGGCCGTGATCCCACACGGATAGCGCACCTCTGGCTGGGAATGGCCTCGGAAGGAGGTCGGCGATGCCCACCGGAGCGGTGGCTGGCGACGCGGGCCGGTCCCGGCAAGGCCCGGTGGCCACTGGCCATCCGGGCTGCAAGAGTGAGGGCCGTGAACGTGCTCTTCGTGACCCTGGACCAGTTCAGGGCCGACTGCCTGTCGGCGGCCGGCCATCCGGTGGTCCATACCCCGCACCTCGACCGGCTCTGCCGCGAGGGTGTCCGCTTCGCCTCCCAATTCAGCCAAGCCGCGCCATGCGCTCCCGGTCGAGCGTCCCTCTACACGGGGATGTACCAGATGAACCACCGGGTCGTGGCCAACGGGTCGCCGCTCGAGTCACGGTTCGACAACATCGCCAGGCTCGGCCGCCGTGCGGGCTTCGAGCCGGCGCTCTTCGGCTACACCGATCAGGGGATCGACCCTACGGTGGCAGACGGGCCGGCCGACCCGTGGCTCGACACCTACGAGGGGATCCTCCCCGGCTTCGACCCTGTGCTCTCCCTCGACGGCCGCGTCACCGCGTGGCTGGAGCGTCTCGAATCGCTCGGGTACGACACCCTGGCCCCCGGGCCGGCGCTCGCATCCGAGCCGGACCGCCCCGCCGAGCACGGTGTCTCCGCCTTCATGACCGACCGCCTCCTCGAGTGGGTGGCCCGCAGGGACGAGCCGTGGTTCGCCCACGCCAGCTACCTTCGGCCCCACCCGCCGTATGCGGCGCCCGGACACTGGTCCCACAGGTACCGGCCGGAGGACATGCCTGCGCCGATCCCGCTCGGGGAGGTGCTCCATCCGGTGCACCGGTCCGCGCTCTCCCTGGCGGTCTGTGCCGCACCGACCGATCCGGGGGAAATGGCCCGGCTCCAGGCCCAGTATTTCGGCATGGTCTCCGCGGTCGACGAACAGGTGGGACGGATCATCGAGTTCCTGAAGGAGTCCGGGCGATACGACGAGACGGTCATCGTGGTCACCGCCGACCATGCCGAGCAGCTCGGCGACCACGGCCTCATCCAGAAGCTCGGGTACTTCGAACAGAGCTACCGGGTGCTCTCGATCGTGCGCCACCCCGGCCACCCCGAGGGGTTCGGCCGGATCGTCGACCGGTTCACCGAGGGCATCGACCTGCTCCCCACCCTGGCCGAGGTGCTCGGCGAGGACGTGCCCGTCCAGTGTGACGGTGGGTCGCTCCTCCCGTTCCTCCGGGGGGAGGATCCGGAGCGGTGGCGGACCGCGGCCCACTACGAATGGGACTGGCGCGACATGTTCATCGGGCCGCACCGGCGGGGCGGGGCAGTCGATCGCAGCCTCGAGCGGTACAACCTGGCGGTGGAGCGCAACGACTCCCACGCCTATGTGCAGTTCGCCGACGGCAGCTGGCTCTGCTTCGACCTGGCAGCGGACCCCTACTGGCACACCACGACGACCGATCCCTCGGTGGTGCTCCCCCTGGCCCAGTCGATGCTGACCTGGCGGTCGACCCACCTCGGCGGCCCCTACACCCAGCTGCTCCTGGGATCCCAGCGGCGGGGACGCTGGCCGGAGCTCGACGGGGTCGCGTCGGCCTGACCCGGCTGGGGAGTCGGCGACGATGGTCCCCGTCGCCGATCGGTCGGGGCCGGGCTCAGTCGGTGCCGGGGCCGGAGGACCGGGCCGTCGGCCCGGGCCAGCGCCGCGCAGTGCAGCGCGTGGGCCATCATCGTGATGCGCTCACCGAAGGTAGCCTCTCCTTTCGCCTCCCTGAGGCCGCGGAGCTCTGCCACGGTCGCCGGTGTGATGGTGCGGGCACCCCGGGTCCTCGGTCATGCCGAGAGCCCAAGTGGTGACCGAGTCGGTCGACGGAACTCAGTGCATGCCATCATGGGCCATGGTCGGATGTTCGCTGCAGGCCGGCTGATGCCATGAACGTCCTGGCCATCGACCAGGGGACCTCGGCCACCAAGGCGTTCGTCGTGAGCGATGCGGGCGACGTCCTCGGGAGCGCCGTGCGCCCGGTGGACCCGGCCGCCTTGGCCGGGGGAGCCGTCGAGCAGGACCCGGCGGAGCTGCTGGCCTCGGTCGTGGCGGCGGGCCGGGTGGCGCTCGAGGTGTCCGGCGCCTCTGTCGGAGCGGTCGGGCTGGCCAACCAGGGAGAGACCGTGCTCGCCTGGGACCCGACGACCGGAAGACCCCTGACGACGGCGATCTCGTGGCAGGACCGCCGGGCGACCGGCGTGGCGGATCGCCTCGCCCCCCATGCGGACCGGTTGCGGGCACTGACCGGTCTTCCCCTCGACCCGTACTTCTCGGCGCCGAAGATGACCTGGCTGCGCGAGGAGCGCACTCGAGAAGGGATCGTGACAACCTCGGACAGTTGGCTGCTCCACCAGCTGGCCGGTGTCAACGTCACCGACGCCACCACTGCGTCGCGCTCATTGCTGCTCGACCTCGACGGCCGTCACTGGTCGGCGGAGGCCTGCGGGCTGTTCGACCTCGACCCGTCGCTGCTCCCCGACGTGGTCGACTGCGCCGGGACGGTGGGGGAGACCGCCGCCTTTGGCGGCACTTTGCCGATCACCGGGCTCGTCGTCGACCAGCAGGCGGCGTTGGTCGGGGAGCGCTGCCTGCTGCCCGGCGAGGGCAAGTGCACCTTCGGTACCGGTGCCTTCCTCCTGGTCACCGCCGGCCCGGAGCCCCGTCGCAGCTCGCACGGGCTGTCCGCCTCGGTGGCCTGGCAGGTGCCCGGCTCGGTCGCCTACTGCCTCGACGGGCAGAGCTACACCGCGGGCGCGGCGGTCGGGTGGCTGACCCGGATGGGGGTCCTCGACTCGGCCGAGCATCTCGATGCGGTGGCCTCCAGCGTCCCCGATGCCGGGGGCCTGGTGCTGGTGCCGGCATTGGCCGGCCTCGGCGCACCGTGGTGGCGGCCGACTGCGACCGGTACTGTGGAGGGCCTCGGTCTCCATACCGAGCCGGCCCACCTGGTGCGGGCCATGGTCGAGGGCCTCGCCGCCCAGGTGGCGCTCCTGGCCCGCGCCGCGGCGGACGACCTCGGCCGGCCACTCCTCACCCTGCGGGTCGACGGAGGACTGACCCGCTCGACGGTACTCATGCAGCTTCAGGCCGATCTGCTGCAGATCCCTGTCGAGGTCTTCGGTTCGCCGGACGCCACGGCCCTGGGTGTTGCTGCGCTGGCCCGACTCGGGGCCGCCCCGGGCACCGGCCTCGACGGAGCACCACTGGCCCCCGGGGAGCGCTTCGAGCCGGTAATGGCGGCAGACGAGGCGGCCGAACGCCTGGCTCGCTTCGAAGGCGCGGCCCGTCGGGCGATCGAGGCGAGCGGGGACGGGGGCCGAGGGTGACCGAGGTCGCCGACGTCGCCATCGTGGGCGCCGGGGTGGTCGGCTGTGCCATCGCCCGTGATCTGGCCCGCCACGGGCTGGCGGTGACCGTCATCGAACGGGCGGCCGACGTCGGTGAGGGGACCTCCAAGGCCAACACGGCGATCCTCCACACCGGGTTCGACACGGTGCCAGGATCACTCGAGTCCCGACTCGTGTCCCGGGGCCACCACCTCTGTGCCGCCTACGCCGAGGAGGTGGGGATCGCCGTCGAGCCGACCGGCGCACTGCTCGTCGCCTGGGACGACGAGCAGGAGGCCGCCCTGCCCGGCCTCGTGGAGAAGGCGCGGGCCAACGGCTATGACGCCGCGCAGTGCATCGACGCCGCCGAGGTCCGCCGCCGCGAACCACATCTGGGGCCGGGAGCGCGATCGGGCATCGAAGTGCCGGGCGAGTCGATTATCGACCCGTGGTCGTTGACGCTCGCCCTCGCCACCGAGGCGGTCAGGGCGAACGCCGCGCTCCGGCTCGGTTCGTCGGTCGAGGGGATCGAGGAGGGTGACGACGAGCACGTGCTCGTGCTGTCCGACGGACGGCTGCGGGCGCGCTGGGTGATCAACGCGGCCGGTCTCTTCTCGGACCGGGTCGATCGGATGTTCGGCCATGACGGCTTCACCGTGACACCGCGCCGTGGCCAGCTGATCGTCTTCGACAAGCTGGCGAGAGGGCTGGTGAGCCGGATCCTGCTGCCCGTCCCTACGGAGCGGAGCAAGGGGGTGCTGGTCTCGCCGACGGTCTGGGGCAACGTGCTGGTCGGTCCCACGGCCGAGGATCTCGAGGACCGAGGCGACACTGCCACCACCGAAGCGGGCATCGCCGAGCTGATGCGGGCCGGCCGGGCGATCCTCCCACCCCTGCTCGACGAAGAGGTCACCGCCACCTATGCCGGCCTGCGCGCCGCCACCGCCGACCGCGACTACCAGATCCGCCTCCACGCAACGCAACGCTACGTCTGTGCCGGGGGGATCCGATCGACCGGCCTGACCGGCTCGCTGGCCATCGCCGAGCACGTCGCCGACCTGCTCCGCTCCGCCGGCGTCGTGCTGGACCCGCGCGGTGATCTCGGCCCCCCACCATCGATGCCCGCGCTGGGCGAGGCCCAGCGGCGCCCCTACCAACGGGCCGACCTCATCGAGCGGGACCCCGAGTTCGGACGTCTGCTGTGCCACTGCGAGCGGGCCACCGTCGGCGAGGTTCGCGACGCCTGCCGCTCCGAGGTGCCGGCCACCGATCTGGCGGGGGTCCGACGGCGGACCCGGGCCATGAACGGCCGGTGTCAGGGCTTCTACTGCGGTGCCGAGGTGGTCGCCCTCACCGCCGCCGAGACGGGCCGGTCCGTCGGTGAGCTGACAAGGGTCGATCGGTGAGCGGGCGCTCCGACGGGGCACGGAGCCCCGCCGACCCGGACGTGCTCGTCGTCGGGGCCGGACCGGCGGGGCTCAGTGCCGCAGCAGAGCTCGGCCGCCTCGGGATCGCCCCGGTCCTGGTGGTCGACCGCGAGCCCGAGCCAGGTGGGATCCCCCGCCACTGCCATCATGCCGGGTTCGGCCTCCAGGACCTGCGCCGCGCCATGAGTGGTCCCGCCTACGCCCGGCGTCTGACCCGACTGGCGGCGGACAGCGGCGCCCGGCTCTCGCTCGAGACGACCGTGACCCGGGTCGACCCTTCCGGTGCGGTGTCGCTCGTCAGCCCCTCCGGGCTGGCCGAGCTGCACCCGCGGGTGGTGCTGCTGGCGACCGGGGCCAGAGAGCGGCCGAGGTCGGCGCGCCTCGTCCCGGGGGATCGGCCCGCCGGCGTGTTCACCACCGGGCAGCTCCAGCAGTGGGTCCACTCGCATCACCTGCCCGTGGGTCGTCGAGCCGTGGTCGTCGGCGCCGAACACGTCTCGTTCTCCGCGGCACTGACTCTCCGGGAGGCCGGTGTGGAGACTGCGGCCATCGTCACCGATCTACCCCGGCACCAGACGCTGGGCGCGTTCGCGCTTGCCAGCCGGGCACTCCTCCGGATCCCGCTCCTCACCTCCACCCGGGTGGTCGCGGTGCACGGCAGGGGCCGGGTGTCCGCCGTCGAGTTCGAGGACCGCATCTCGGGTCGGCGCCGGACCATCGGAGTCGACACCGTGGTGTTCACCGGCGACTGGGTGCCCGACCACGAGCTGGTCCGCCGGGCCGGGACACGGATGGACCCGGCGACGAAGGGCCCGTTGACCGACGGGGGCGGGCAGACCTCGGTCATCGGGATCGTGGCCGCCGGCAACCTGGTCCACCCGGCCGAGACGGCCGGGTCGGCGGCCCTCGGCGGCCGGCGGGTGGCACAGCGCCTCGCGGGTCGGCTCCGCCGCGGAGACGTCGGCCGGGCCGTCGACGGTGTCGAGGTGCAGGTCGACGAGCCCCTGGCCTGGGCATGGCCGGGGATCGTCCGGCCCGACGACGTACCCGTTCGGGTCCTCCTGCGCACCAGCGCCTTCACCGGCAGACGTACGGTCAGCGTCGAGCAGGCCGGCCGGGTGCTCGGTCGGGCCCGCCTGCGGCACGCCACGCCGAACCGGTCGCTGAGCATCCCGGGCGACTGGGTCGCCGACGTCGACCTGCTCGCAGGCCCGATCGAGCTCCGGCTGGTGTAGACCCGTAACGAGCTGCTGCCCGGAGGGCGTGAGACGGCGACGTCACCGCGGGGGAGATCCCCGCCGGCTAGGGACCCGCCGTCGGCGGCGGGTCGGCCAGAGCCTTCAGCTCCTCCACCGCAGCGACGAAGCCGGTGCCGATGTCGGCGACGTCGGGCACCAGGTCGGGACAGGCGATGACACCCACATTGAGGTGGTGCGCCTCGCTGAGCACCGTCATGTTGACGCCGGTGCCCTCCATCACCGGCCCCATCGGGTAGATGCCGGTCACCTTGGCCCCGGCGCAGTAGAGGTCCAGTGGCGGCCCGGGCACATTGGAGATGACCAGGTTGAACACCGGAGGGTGGTACCGGGCCAGCTTGAGGCCGGAGTAGAGGCGCGCGCCGGCTGTCATCACCGAGGGGGAGGCGAACCCGGTGAGCTCCTGGAGCGAGTCGGTGCCGAAGGCGGACTGGAGCGCCTTCGAACTGAGCGAGTTGGCGTGTACCGCCAGCAGCCGTTCGACGGGTTCGTCGGGCCGGAGGGGCACCTCCACCATCATGTTGGAGACGCGGTTTCGCAGCTCTCCGTCGTCATGTCCGTGGTGAGCGCTGACCGGTACCGCCGCGATCAGGTTGCGCGCCGGAAGCGGGCCGCGGGCCTCGATGTAGCGCTTCAACGCGGTGCCCGATGCCGCCAGGACGACGTCGTTGATGGTGACCCCGAAGGCATGTGCGATGTGGCGGACGGTGTCGAGGTCGACCCGGGTGAGGCTTGCCGAGCGGCGCGAGGTGATGGCGCCGTTGAGCAGGGTGCGCGGGGCGGTCAGCGGGGTCCTGCCGCCCGCCGCCCGCTGGGACAGCCAGGTGCGGGTGGTGCCGGCCAGCCCCGAGAACGTGCGGGCCACAGCTCCGGGCACGTCCTTCTGGCGGGCCACGAGCGACGAGACCGAGCTTGTCACCTGGCGTTGCGTCGACGGGACCACATCGGGTACCCACGGTTCGTCCGGGGGCTCCACCGGGTCGGCGTCCGGGGAGAGGTCGAAGAGCGAAGCCAGTAGGCTCGCCCCCGCCCCGCCGTCCATCAGCGAATGGTGGATCTTGGTGACCAGGGCCACCGTCCCGTCCTCCAGCGGGTTGACCACCCACATCTCCCATAACGGACGGGTGCGGTCGAGCGGTCGGCCGGAGACATCACCCACGAACTGTTCGAGCCGGTCCCAGGGCACCGGGCCCTCCAACGGTGCATCCTTGATGTGGGCGGAGAGGTCGAACTCGGGATCCTCGATCCACAGGGGATGGTCGATGCCGGCGGGCGGCGGGAGCGCCCGGCGTCGCAGCGGCGGGATCAGGTGGATGCGCTCCGCCAGGGCCCGGGTCACCTCGTCGATGCCGAATCCGCCGGGCCGGCCGGCCGGGTCGAGGACCAGTACGCCGACCGCATGCATGTGCATGGCAGGCGTCTCGATGTACAGGAACGCTGCGTCCATTCCTCCCATTCGCTGCACGTGGTCCCCCTCAGTCCTCGCCCCGGCGCCCGGCGGCCGACTCCGCCACCGATCGCGCCCAGGGGTAGTCCGGCTTGCCGCTCGGCGAGCGGACGATCCCGTCGGTGGCGATCACCTCTCGTGGCACCTTGTAGCCGGTCAGGCGGTCGCGTGCGTGCCGGCGGAGCGCCTCTGGGTCCACGGGGCGCCCGGGCCTGGGCTCCACCAGAGCGACCACCCGTTCGCCGAAGCGGGGGTCGGCCACGCCGACCACGAGGGCATCGCTGACATCGGGGTGGCCCTTCAACGTGGCCTCCACCTCGTCGGGGAAGACCTTCTCACCGCCGGTGTTGATGCACAGCGAGCCCCGACCGAGCACGACGATGGTCCCGTCGGCCTGCGCCGTGGCCAGGTCCCCGGGCAGCGCCCACCGTTGTCCGCGGTGCTGGACGAAGGTGGTGGCGGACTTGACCGGGTCGCCGAGGTAGCCGATCGGGACGTGTCCCCCCCGGGCCAGATGCCCGATCACTCCGGAACCGGGCTGCACCGGTTGCAAGTCGTCGTCGAGCACGTCGGTACGGTCGTCGACTCGCAGGCGGGGCGGGCCGAAGGGGTCCCCGGATGGCGCCTCACCGCCGACCTGGCCGGTCTCCGAGGACCCGAAGCGATCGGCGACGATCCGGCCGGGCAGGAGCTCCGCCAGCTGGGCCTTGGTCGACGGCGACAACACCGCGCCGCCCGAGCCCACGGCGAGCAACGACGAGAGATCGTGGCGCCCGGCATCGAGGGCCAGCTCGTCGAGCAGGGGACGCGCCATGGAGTCGCCGACGACGACCAGGGTGTTGACGGCCTCGGCCTCCACCAGGCGCCAGACCTCGGGCGGATCGAAGGTCCCTCCCTCGAGGGTGAGCACCGTCCCACCGCCGAACAGCGTGGAGAATGCCAGCCAGTGCCCGGCCGCATGCATGAACGGGGGGAGGGCGAAGGCGGTGAGACCCGGATGCAAGATCCGTTCGGCCAGCTCCTCGGGAGAGCGGATGTAGTCGCCGAGCGCAAAGGGGTCGCCTCCACCCATGGCGGCGAAGAAGATGTCGTCGTGCCGCCAGAGCACGCCCTTGGGCATCCCGGTCGTCCCCCCGGTGTAGACGCAGTAGAGGTCGTCGGCCCGGCGCGGAAGGAACCCACGGGTGGGAGGCTCCGAGGCGATGGCTGTTTCGTAGTCGTCGCCCGGGCCGCCGGCTTCCCGGGGCTCCGAAACCTCCAGCAACGCACGCGTCTCGCGCAGGGAACCGAGGGCCCCTTCCACCGCCCGGCCGAAGCGGCTGTGGAAGATGAGGCCGACCAGGGATGCATCCTTGTAGAGGTACTGCAGTTCGCCGGCGACGTAGCGGTAGTTGACGTTGATGGGAACGGCGCGGATCTTGAAGCAGGCGAGCATGCCCTCGATGTACTCGGTGCCGTTGGCGAGTTGGAGGCCGACCCGATCGCCCGGACCGATCCCGGCGCGTTCGAGGCAGTGGGCAAGTCGGTTGGCGCGTTGGTCCAACTGGGCGTAGCCGAGCCTGCGGCTCCCCGATACCATCGCCGGCTGCTCTCCGACCTGGTCGACCACGCTTTCGAAGAGATCGGCGAGATTGAACTCCATGGCCCTCCTGGCTGGTCGAGAGGTGTTCCGGGCTGGTCGAGACGCGTTGCGGCCCTGTCTGCGCTTACACTCCGGACGTAGTATCTCAGGTGAGCGGGTCCGCCGTATCGGCGGCGGGACGTTGCCGCGGGGGAGGGAGACCGAGTGGGGAATGCCGAACCGGACGCGGTCGCCGGCAGCCCGGCCCGCGATCCAGGGCCAGTCGGCCCGGGCGACCTTGACGGGGGAGTGCCCGGCGGGTCCGTGACGGACGGTAGCGGAGCGGGCGGATCCCCCTCGGCTGTCGACCGGGTCACCGGGTCCTATCGCGCCGTGGCCGGATTCGTGAACCGGCGAGCGCTCGCCCGCGCCACCCGGGCCGTGCCGCGGACGCTCCACTTCGTGGGATCGGCACTGCTGCGGGGGGAGGTGGCCGATGCGCTGCCGGCGCCGCACCTGTCCCTCGGGCTCGCCGCCCAGGTGGCCATGGACGAGGCGCTCCTGGCCATGGCCATGACGCCGCGGAGGTTCCCGCTCCCTGGCGACTATGCCCGGGTGGCCCGGGAGCTCGCTGACGCCGAGGCCCTCTACGTCCGCAACGGGTGGATCGACGACCCCCGCTCCTACCATCGCACCCCGCCTTCGCTGTCGGCGGCGGACGTCACCACGAGCCGGGGCTGGGCCATGGGCCACAATTACGACCGCCTCTGCTGGGACAGCGGCTTCACCCCCCACCCGGGCGAGCCCGGCAGCGACAGGTGGATGGCGTTCGAACCGAACCGCACTGCCACGGCGACCGTACTCGAGCACGCGGATGGTCCCCGGCCGTGGGTGATCGCCGTGCACGGGTTCTGCATGGGCTTTCCGTTCATGGACTTCCAGGGGCTGCAGGCCGGGCGCCTCCACGACGAGCTCGGGATGAACGTCGCCTTTCCGGCTCTGCCCCTGCACGGTCCGCGCCGGGTCACCCTTGTCAGCGGCGAGCCATTCCTGTCCTTCGAGATGATGAACGCGGTGCACGGACTGACCCAGGCCGTGTGGGACATCCGCCGGCTGATCCAGTGGATCCGTGCGAAGGGCGCCACCTCGATCAGCCTCTACGGCGTCTCGCTCGGCGCCTACACGGTCTCGCTCCTGGCCGGGCTCGAAGAGGGGGTCGACGCCGTGGTGGCGGGCATCCCCGTCTCGGACTTCCCCGGGCTGTTCCACCGGCACAGTCCCCACCACATCCGGGCCCGGGCCATCGAGCACAAGATCATGGGCGGCGCCGCCGAGAACGTCTACCGGGTCGTCTCGCCGATGAGCTTCGAGGCCAAGGTGCGCAAGGACCGCCGGTTCATCTTCGCGGGCTTCGGCGACCGCTTGGCGCCGCCCGACCAAGCTCTGCGGCTGTGGGAGCACTGGGACCAGCCCCGCATCTCGTGGTACTCGGGCAACCACGTCGGCTACCTGTGGTCGAAGCAGGTCTCCGACTTCCTCATCACCTCGCTGGCCGAGACCTCGCCGGTCGGAGCCACTGAGGTGGGTGGAGGCTGAGCAGTGGAGACCATGACGGGGCTGGACGCCAAGTTCCTGTACTCCGAGACACCCACGGCCCACATGCACACGGTGAAGGTGGCGGTGTCCGATGTCTCGGTCCTCGAAGGGGGGTTCTCCTACGACGTCCTGATCGAGGTACTCGAGCAGCAGCTCGTCCGGCTCCCGCCGTTCCGCCGCCGGGCCGTGCCGGTCCCCCTGGGTCTGGGGCATCCGGTATGGGTCGAGGATCCCGAGTTCGATCTGCGACGACACGTGAGCCGACGGATGGTCGACGCCCCGGGGGGAGCTCGCGAGCTCGCGGCCGTGGTGGCCGAGTTCTCGGGGACCGCGTTGGCGCGTGACCGGCCCCTGTGGGAGCTGTTGGTCGTAGACGGACTTGCGGGTGGCCGTTCGGCCGTGGTGGTCAAGCTCCACCATGCGGTGGCCGACGGGTCCGCCGCGGTTGCCCTCCTCCAGAAGGTGGTGCGCGGCACCACCGGCGACCCGACGGAGGAGCCGGTTGCGGACCGGTGGCACCCCGAGCCGATCCCGACCCGACGCCGGCTGCTCTCGATTGCAGCGCGCGGCCACATGACCCGATGGAAGGGTCTGCCACATCTGGCAGTGCAGTCGGTGCGCAGCACCCGCGCCTCCGAGGCGCGGCGCCGCAGCTTCGCGGAGAGGCCACCGCTCCCGCTCCATCACATCCCGAAGACCTCCTTCAACGTCTCGCTCACCCCTGACCGGACGTTCGCGATGACCAACCTGCCGCTGGCCGATCTCAAGGCCATCCGGCGAGCGACCGGCACCACCCTCAACGACGTCTACCTGGCGGTGTGCGCGGGAGCCCTGCGGCGCTATCTGGTGGACCGGGACGAATTGCCCCGACGCCCCCTGGTGGCCAGCGTCCCGGTCTCGACCGACCCCAACGTGGCCCGTATGTCGGGCAACCGGGTCGACAACCTCTACGTCAGCCTGGGCACCGACATCGGCGACCCCCTCGAGCGCCTGCAGCACATCCACGACGCAGCAATGGCCTCCAAGGAGGTGCGCAGCCTGCTGGGTCACGACCTCCTCGGGCAGCGCGCCGACGTGGTCCCACCGCAGATCTACCGCTTCGTCGTCGACGCCTGGAGCCGCTCGCACATCGCCGACCGGCTCCGCCCACCCCTCAACGTGGTGCTCTCCAACGTGGTCGGCCCGCGCGAGCGGATCTATTTCGGCCCCATCGAGCTCGAGGCCCTTTACTCGGTGGGGCCCATCCTCGAGGGCATCGGCCTCAACATCACGGCGTGGAGCTACGAGAACACCCTTGGTGTCTCGCTGCTCGGCTGCCCGGCGAGCGTCCCCGATCCATGGCAAATCGTCGACGCCCTGCACGACTCGCTCGACGAGCTGCGGGGCGTCATCGGCACCGAGGCGTTCGCCGAACGATGATCCGGGCGCCGGGCCGGCGCCGGTGACCAGGGCGGTCCGAGCGCTCAGGCCCGGAACGCCTCCGGTCGCACGGGACTGGCCTCGGCAAGCGCCCGACCCACGCCCTCGGCATCGAGGTCGGTGGCGTACACGGGGGTGCCGGGCTGCTGGCGCCAGGACCCGTCGAGTCCGCCGGCCTCGACCGGATCGAACCCGAGCTCGTCGACGAGCTGCAGCACGATCGACGTTGCCGCGCCGTCGTCGCCGGCGACCGGCAGGGCGATGCGGCCCGGCGTGCCGGCCGGAAGGTGGCGATCGAGCAGGTGCTGGGCGTAGATGTTGTTGAACGCCTTGATGACCGGGTGTCCGAGCTGCTGTTCGACCCATCGGCTCTCCGGCAGACCGTCCTCGATGGCAGCGATGCGCCCGTCGCGCTGGGGGTAGTAGTTGCCGGTGTCCACCACCGGTGCTCCGTCGGCCGCGCCGTTGAGCACCCCGGGAGGCAGGGTGGGGATGCCCTTCTCCGGGATGGTCACGATGACCAGGTCGGCGCCTTGGGCGGCGACGGTCGCGTCCACGGCCCGGGCGCCCGTCTCTTCAGCCAGTTGCACGAGGGTCTCCGGTCCGCGGGAGTTGGCGATGCGCACGGCGTGTCCGAGGGCCGTCAGTCGTCGGGCGAGGTTGCCGCCGATGTTGCCTGCGCCGATGATCCCGATCTCCATGGGTGCTCATCTACTCGAACCCGCCCCCGACCATGGGGGACGTCGGGTGTAACGGTCACGATGAGCTGCCTATTCCGCGGCACGGATGACGCGGCTTTCGCCGGTGGGCCGGCCGGGTCGGTCGAGATCGGCGGCTGCGGCGATCCGATACCTGTTCTCCCGGGGAGGCCGGTGCCGGGGGCGCGGATCCCGTGCAGCTCGGACCAGATGTCCTCGACCACCCGCACACTGGTGACCGACGACACCGGCACGGTGATGTCCCTGTGGAATCCCTCGGCATGTTCGAGGGTGGAGAGCTTCAGCGTCAGTTCCCCCTTGTCGATCAGCAGTTCGGCCATGGCCCGATCCCAGGCCGGTGGCCGTCACGCGCCGGCGAGGTCCCGGAACCGGAACACGATGCCGCCGATGGCAGCCGCCGCCACCCCGAGGGCCACGAGCACGGCGTTGGTCGTCCAGTCCGGCGCAACGGCAGGGGCCGCGGCCATCTGGTGGAAGACCGAGGTGTCCAACAGCCAGTGGCTGGCGTTGACGATCCCTCCGATGAGCTCCACCAGAAACGACCAGGCCAGCACCGCATAACAGGCGCCGGACGCGGCACGCGGCCGTATGCCGAACGCCAGGGTCCCGACACCGAGGATGAGCACGGCCGGTGGCACCAGGTTGAGACCGGCGGCGACCATGTTGGTGAGGCCAATCCCGGAATCCTGGCTGGCGGCGCCGAGCCAGCCGGTCACCCCGGCCACCGCTCCGGCGATCACCAGGGCCCCGGTTGCCACGGACAACCGGCCAGCGAGCCACGACGTGCGCGAGACGGGTCGGACCAGAAGGTGGTCGAGCTTCCCTTCGGCCTCCTCGCCCCGTGCCGCGCCGACCTGGCCGGCCGCTATCAGCGCGAGCAGGAGCGCCACCATCAAGAAGGCGACGCCGAGGTAGGTGGTGGCCCCTGCGCCGTGCGCGCCGAAGTCGGAGACCAGCTTCCTCATGGCTGTCGAGCCGGTGAGGGCGCGGCCGGCCGCTTTGGCGATGAGCCCGAGCATGAGCCCGGCCAGGGCGATGGCCACCACCCACCCGATGACGACGGGGCGGACCAGGCGTACGGTCAGCCCGGTCGGCCCCGAGAGCAACATGGTGCGGGTCGGGGGCCGGGACCGGTCGGGAATGGTGCTCGCCCCGAGGTCGCGTCCTCCCGCCAGCTGGACGGTCAACACCGTCAGGATCGCGATCAGCCCGACGATGGGTACCAGCGCGACCGGTCGGGGCGCGGTGAGGGGGTGCAGCTCCTCGACCCAACCGAGCGGCGATGCCCAGCGCAGCCATGCGAGCCCCGCGCCCGAATCGGCCACCATCCTCAGGGCGTAGGCCACGCCGAGCACTCCTCCGGCGTAGGAGGCTGCCTGGCGTCGGGTGGGGGCCAGCTGGGAGGTGAGCGCCCCCACCGCGAGGAAGACCGCTGCGCCGGACACGTCGGCCACGGCGAGGAACAGTGCCGAGCGCCCGTCGATGTGGACCGAGGAGGACCGTCCGACCGCGACGGCGATGACGGCGGTGATCGCCCACAGGACGAGTGCGCACCCCGCGAGCCCGGTGAGGGCCGGGGCGGCGCCTCCCCGGCGCGTGGTCCGGCCGGCGAGGAGCAGCTCCCACCGACCGGCATCCTCCTCGCCGCGCAGGAGGCGGGTTGCGGCGAGGAGGCCCCAGACCGCGCCGACCACCGTGAGCACGCCGAGGGTGCGCCAGGCGACGAAGCCGGCCACGGTGTCCAGGTGTGACGCAGGGCCGATGATGGCACTGATGCCGACGTCCGAGCCCAGGGTCTGGGCGAGCGCGTGCCGCTGGCCCGATGTCTTGTACGCACCTTCGTAGCCGGTGGCCGACTCGGTCACGTACACACCGAAGATGACCCCCCACAGCACCGCGGAGCGGACCCCCCGCCGCGCCGTCTCCCGGGCCACGACGGTGCGGGGCCACCGACCGCTGGGCGCAGGCGTGACGATCGCGGACTCACCCACCAAGGGCCGGCACCTCGAGGGAGCCCGTACCGGGGTCGGTGGACCTTCCGTAGTGGGCGAGGAAGAGCTCCTCGAGCGAGGGCTCCCGGCTCAACAGCTCGTGAACCCCCGAAGAGGCCAGCACCTTGAGGAGGGGCTCGACCGTCCCCTGCACCTGGCAGCGCACGACCCGACCTTCGACCTCGACGGAGCTGACGCCTGGGACCCGGGACAGATCCGGCACCGAGCCGTCGAACGTCGCCTCGACGGTCAGCGCGGAGAGGTGGCGCATGTCGGAGAGCGTCCCCATGTCGACCAACCGGCCATTGCGGAGGATGCCCACCCGGTCGCACAGGGCCTCCACCTCGCTCAGGATGTGCGATGAGAGGAAGACGGTCTGGCCACGCTCCTTCGCCTCGTGCACGGAGTGCCGGAAGGCCTGCTCCATCAGCGGGTCCAACCCGCTGGTGGGCTCGTCGAGGAGCAGCAGGTCGGGCCGAGCCATGAGCGCGGCGATCAGGATGAGCTTCTGGCGGTTTCCCTTCGAGTAGGTGCGGACCTTTTTGGAGGGATCGAGGTCGAAGCGGGCGATCAGCTCGCCGCGATAGGCGGCATCGACCTGACCCTGGACCCGGCCGAGCAGGTGGAGCGTCTCGGATCCGGTCAGCGACGGCCACAGATTGGCCTCGCCCGCCACGTAGGCCAGGCGCCGGTGGGCCTCCACCGGCCGCCTCTGGCAGTCGAGGCCGAAGATCTCGGCACTCCCCGAGGTCGGCCGGATCAAGCCGAGCAGGAGGCGGAGGGTGGTCGTCTTGCCGGATCCGTTGGGACCGAGGTAGCCGACGACCTCGCCTTGGTGGACATCGAGATCGAGGTCGGAGAGCGCGTCGACGTCCGCGTATCGCTTGGACAGACCACTGGTGTGGATCGCCGGCTCTGCCATGCTCCGGGGTACTCCGTTTCTCGATGCGGGCCCGTCGACGACAGCGCGGCCCGGGTCGGATTTCAGATCGTACCGGCAGCCGGACCAGGTACGGGAGGGGATGGCGACAGCCGCCGGTCGGTGAGGCGGAAGCGGCGCCCGCTCACTCTGGCGACCTCGAGCCGCATGAACCTGCCGGGTTGGTCGGTGACCGCCCAGGGAGTGAGCGGGACCGAGCCCGCCACGGCCGCTTCCTCGGGATGGGTCACCTCCGAGGCGATCCCCTGGAGGAGCACGCTCCACGCCGTCGGGCTCTCGGGCTCGTACGAGTCGGCTTGGAAGGCCAGGACCGCCCCGACGGCGGCGGCATCGAACTTCGTTCCCGGAACGGTGCGGAACAGCACCGAATCCCCGAAGAGGGCGAAGTGCACCGGAAGGATGACCGGTAGCGCGTCGATGCTGACACCGACCCGTCCGATCGCAGCATGACTCAACAACTCGAGGCACTCTGCTCGGGAGAGGACCTCGACCGCCCTGTCAGTCATCGCGGTTCACCCTCTCAGGCTGAACGAAGGCGGTCCGAGCGGCTAGGGCCGAAGGTCCCAACGCGCCTGACCCGATGCCATGCGCCGGGTGGGCCCGATCCCTCATCCGATGGCGTCGATCCCGCGATGAGCCGGGTCGTCGCCGTGGTCTGGCGGGTGTCGCGCCGCCTCCTCCTCGGCTCTCGCTCCCACCAGGACGAACACCCCGATCAACACGAGCCAGACGTCGTACACGAACCCCACGATCACCATGGCCACCCCGAGGTACCGGGCGATGCGCCCGGCCAGAAGCGTGGCCTCCAGGTGGGACCGGTGGCGGGCGAGAGCGGCCCGCAGCACCCTCCCGCCGTCCATGGGCAGGGCGGGCAGGAGGTTGAACGCCCCGAGGAGCAGGTTCAACCATCCCAGACGTGCCCACCAACTCCCGGCGAACAGGGTCGGAGGCCACACGTGCTGCCCCACCACCAGCCCGATGGCCAGCAGGGCTGCACCCAAGCCGACGCTGGTGAGGGGTCCGGCGATGGCGACCGCCAGCTCGTCGTCGGGGGCGGTGGGCATCGACTCCAATCGGGACAGCCCTCCCAGGGGCACCAGGACGATCCCCAGGACCCGTGCGCCGCGCCGCCGGGCGACCAGGCAGTGGGCGATCTCGTGGGCGACGACGGAGGCGAAGAGCGCGGCGATCCACACCAGCCCCGTCGCCACAGCCCTCCTGCCGCCGCTCCAGTCGACAGCCACCACGAAGACGACCAACAACCAGAAGGTCCAGTGGAGGCGGATGGGGATCCCCGCCACCCGACCGATCGGCAGGCTGTGTCCGTGGCCGGCGACAGGCGTGTGCGGACCGGTCGAGCGCCTCCTCCTCCTACCGTCGCTGCCGCCCCGCGGCCCATCTTCTCCGGCGGTCACCACGTCCACTGTGCTCCTCTGTGGTCGGACGGGCCAGGGCCGAACGTCCCGCGATCGCAGCCGGATCGCAGCCGGCCATCGCATCCCCGTCAGCGCAGCGAAGGGTGCACCAGCACCGCGGCCCCGTTCACCCGGTCGTGTGCCAGGTCGGCGAGCGCCCGGTCGGCCTGGTCGAACGGGTAGGCCGTGGTTGTCACCCGCAGGGGGATGCGGGCTGCGTTCTCGAGGAATTCGCGGCCGTCCGAACGGGTGTTGGCCGTCACGCTGCGCAACGTCCGCTCTTGGAACAGATGCTGTTGATAGTTGAGCACCGGGATGTCCGACAGGTGGATACCGGCGATGGCCAAGGTCCCGCCCCGGTCGAGGGCCTCGAGTGCCGGCAACACCAGGGTGCCCACCGGTGCGAACAGGATGGCGGCGTCGAGCGGTTCGGGAGGAGGGTCGTCCTCATCGCCGGCGCTGGCTGCGCCGAGCTCGAGTGCGAGCTTGCGGGCCTCGGGCGCTCGGGTGAGCACGTGCACGGTCGCCCCTTCGGCCAGGGCGATCTGGGCAGTGAGGTGGGCTGATCCTCCGAAGCCGTAGATGCCCAACCGTCCGCCCGGGGGCAGCTGCGAGCGACGCAGGGCGCGGTAGCCGATGATCCCTGCACAGAGAAGCGGCGCTGCCTCCTCGTCGTCGAACACGTCGGGGATGGCGTAGGCGAACCCCTCGTCGACGACCGCGTACTCGGCGTAGCCGCCGTCCACGTCCCACCCGGTGAAACCGGGCGCGGTGCACAGGTTCTCCCGTCCGTCGAGGCAGAACCGACAGGTACCGCAGGTGCGGGCCAGCCAGGGCACTCCCACCCGGTCACCGAGCCGGAACCGGTTGCAGCCGGGCCCGAGGTCCTCGACGACACCGACCACCTCGTGCCCGGGAATCACCAGGGGACTCCTCGGAGCGAGGTCGCCCTCGGCGAGATGGAGGTCGGTGCGGCAGACCCCGCAGACGCTGACATGCACCCGTAGCTGACCCGGACCCGGGACGGGCGTGGGGCGCTCGATGTGGCGGAGGGGCCCGCCGTCGATCGGTCCGGGCTCGCCGACCGCCCACGCTCGCATGGTCCCCGGTGTCACGACCCTGCACGCAGCCCGGGGGCCGCTCTCCTAGGCATGGTCACGGATGACCAGCACGGGGCAGTGGGCATGAGCCGTGCAGTGCTCGCTGACCGAACCGATCAACATGCCGGTGAACTCCCCGTGCCCCCGACTGCCGACGGTGAGGAGGTCGGCGCCCCGGGATGCCTTGATGAGGACCGGGGCCGGATGCCCCTCCACCACGAGCGGCCGGAACACCACATCCGGATGGGTCTCCTGCGCGACCTTCACGACATCGCGGAGCATGGTCTCGGCATCGGCTGCAGGGTCGTAGTCGGAGGGCAGGAAGAGCGCCACTCCATAGCTAGTCGGCCACTCCCAGGTGGCGATCGCCTCGACGGTAGACGCGGTCAGCGCAGCCCAGTCCGCAGCCCAGTTCAGCGCAGCGATCGAACAGGTGGAGCCGTCGATCCCCACCACGACGCGGCGGTTGCTGCAGCTCCTCATGGGTGACACGGTAATCCTCCCCGGTGCGATCGAACGAACCCGGGCCGATGGAGGGCCCCTCGCCCGGAAAACCCGACAATTAGAGACTGAGCGCACCGGATCGGGCCCGGTAGGGCCGAACGACCTGACGGAATCCGGACCGCACGCTTGGAACGGGCCGTCCGCCGACCTCCCGGCAGCCCCTTGTGACCTTCGGCCCTGGAACGGCGACGCCGTCATCCGTAGGGTGGCCACTGTGGGGTGAGCCGGCAGGCGGGCTGGTCCGGTTACCGGCTCATGCCGATCCGGAGGATCCGGGTAACGGAACGAGAGAGAGTGGAGCGAACCATGACCGAAGAGAACGAGTCCGTGACGGTGGAGAGCGGTCCGGCCCCATTTGTGCCGCCGGGGCAACCGGGCAGCGTGGTCGAGGTCAAGCCCCGCTATGGCAACTTCATCGGGGGGACCTGGGTCGCTCCGGTCAAGGGCCAGTACATGACCAATGTGAGCCCGGTGGACGGCAAGCCGTTCTGCGAGGTGGCCAGGTCGACAGCCGAGGACGTGGAGCTGGCGCTCGATGCCGCGCATCAGGCCAAGGATGCATGGGGAGAGACCTCGCTCACCGACCGGTCCGCAGTGCTCAATCGCATCGCCGACGCCATCGAGGCCAACCTGGAGATGCTGGCGGTGGCGGAGACCTGGGAGAACGGCAAGCCCGTGCGTGAGACCCTGGCGGCCGACATCCCGTTGGCCGTCGACCACTTCCGCTACTTCGCCGGCGCCACCCGGTCACTCGAAGGTCGTTCGACGGAGATCGACAAGGATACGGTCGCCTATCACTTCCATGAGCCCCTCGGGGTGGTCGGGCAGATCATCCCGTTCAACTTCCCGCTCCTGATGGCTGCGTGGAAGATCGCCCCGGCGCTGGCTGCGGGCAACTGCACCGTCCTCAAGCCCGCGTCGCCCACACCCTGGTCGATCCTGAAGCTTGCCGAGGTGATCGCAGACGTGGTGCCGCCCGGGGTGATCAACATCGTGACCGGCCCCGGGGGGGAGATCGGCAAGGCGCTGGCCACGAGTCCGCGCATCGCCAAGATCGGCTTCACCGGTGAGACCACCACCGGTCGGCTGATCATGCAGTACGCAGCGGAGAACATCATCCCCTCGACCACCGAGCTCGGCGGCAAGTCGCCCAACGTCTTCTTCGCGGACGTGATGGACGAGGACGACGAGTACCTGGACAAGGCCGTCGAAGGACTGGTGCTCTACGCCTTCAACAAGGGCGAGGTCTGCACCTGCCCGTCCCGGGCGCTCATCCAAGAGTCGATCTACGACCGGTTCATGGAACGGGCCCTCGACCGGATCCGGAAGATCAGGCAGGGCAATCCACTCGATCCGACCACCATGATCGGCCCTCAGGTGTCGGCCCAGCAGTTGGAGAAGATCACCTCGTACGTCGACATCGGCCAACAAGAGGGGGCCGAGTGCCTCATCGGCGGCAAGCGTGCCGAGTTGGGCGGCGAGTTCGAGGGCGGCTACTACTTCGAGCCGACGGTGCTGAAGGGCCACAACAAGATGCGGGTTTTCCAGGAGGAGATCTTCGGCCCGGTCCTCGCCGTCACCACCTTCGCCGACGAGGAGGAGGCATTGGCCATCGCCAACGACACGCTCTATGGGCTCGGTGCCGGGGTGTGGACCCGCAACGGCAATCTCGCCTACCGGATGGGACGCGGCATCAAAGCAGGGCGGGTGTGGACCAACTGCTTCCACCTCTACCCGGCCGGTGCAGCCTTCGGCGGCTACAAGATCTCCGGCGTCGGACGGGAGAACCACCAGATGATGCTCGAGCACTACTCACAGACCAAGAACCTCTTGGTGAGCTACAGCACCAAGCCCCTCGGCTTCTTCTAGGCGGGGGTGGTAGGGGATGGGTGAGCCGGCGGTTGTGCCACGGGTGGTGGCGACGCCGGCGGCCCTCGCGGCCATCGGACACCTGGTGGCCGAACGCGGGCCGCTCATGTTCTTCCAGTCGGGTGGCTGCTGTGACGGCAGCCTGCCGATGTGCTTCGAGGACGGGGAGTTCCGGGTGGGCGACCGCGACGTGCTGCTCGGAACGCTGGGCAGTTCGCCGTTCTACATCGACGGCCGACAGTATGAGGTGTGGAAGCACACCCAGCTCATCCTCGACGTGGGCGACGGCGAACCGGAGGGCTTCTCCCTCCCCGCTGCGGACGGCAAGCACTTCGTCATCAGGTCCCGGGTGTTCGACCCGGAAGAGCTCGCCACCCTCGCCGATCGGTGATCGGCCGCAAAGACCTTCGGCCCTACTGGCAGGGGAGCTGCCGTGATCTGATGTCGGCGTGAGTGTCGAACGATCGGCGAACCCGTCGGCGCCGTCGGTCACATCGGTCATTGCCAAACGGCGGTGGGCCATCCTGGCCGTGCTGTGCGTCTCCCTCCTGGTCATCTCCCTCGACAGCACGATCTTGAACATCGCTCTGCCCTCGTTGATCAAGGACCTGCACGCCACCGAGTCCCAGCTCCAGTGGATCGTGGACGTCTACTCCTGCGTGTTCGCCGGGGTCCTGTTGGTGGCGGGGAGCATCGGCGACCGGGTGGGGCGCAAGAAGATCCTCTGCGCGGGACTGGTGATCTTCGGTGCCGGGTCTGCCGCCTCGGCATTCTCGACGTCGCCGACGGCGCTGGACTGGGCTCGGGCGGCGATGGGCCTGGGGGCGGCCTGCATCATGCCGGCCACCCTGTCCATCATCACCGACGTCTTCCGCGATCCCGACGACCAGGAGCGGGCCATCGGCATCTGGTCGGGGACGACCGGCCTGGGTATCGCCATCGGCCCGATCGCCGGTGGTTGGCTGCTCGCCCACTTCTGGTGGGGATCGATCTTCCTCGTCAACGTGCCGGTGGTCCTGCTCGGGCTGGTGGCCGCGCTGTGGTTGGTGCCGGATTCGCGGGACCCGGTTCGCCGCCCCATCGATGTGCTCGGGGCGGTGGCGTCCACGGCGGGCCTGACCCTGCTCGTCTGGTCGATCATCGAGGTGCCCCAGCGTGGGTGGCGGTCGCCGTGGGTGGTGGGCGCAGGGGTCCTGGCGGTGGCCATCCTCGCCGGGTTCGTGGCGTGGGAGCACCATTCCGCCCACCCGATGCTGGTCCTCGAACCTTTCAGGGACCGCAGGTTCTCCGTCGCCATGGCCGCGGTCGCCCTCGCCGTGTTCGCCCTGATGGGCTCCCTCTTCGTCCTCACCCAGTACCTCCAGTTCTCCCTCGGGTTCTCCCCCCTGGCCACCGGTGTGCGCATCCTGCCCATCGCCGTGGTCCTGGCGGTGGCGGCGACGACGTCGACGACCCTCGTCCGTTGGCTGGGGACGAAGGTGGTGGTCGCCTCGGGACTGCTCATCGTCGTCGCAGGCCTCTGGCGGCTGGCCACCACGGCGACGGCCGGGGGATTCGGCCACGCCATGGTGGGCATGGTGCTGCTCGGCCTGGGGGCCGGTCTGATCATCGCTCCGTCGGTGGCGTCGGTGATGGGATCGTTGCCACGCGAGCGGGCCGGGGTCGGTTCGGCCACCAACAGCACCGCCCTGCAGGTGGGCGGTGCCATGGGTGTCGCCGTCATGGGCTCGGTGCTCTCGGCGAGGTACCAGGGGAGGATGACCTCCCTGTTGGCCGGCCACCAGCTCCCGGCGTCTGCCAGCCGTGCCATCCTGGGCTCGATCGGCGGTGCGTTGTCGGTGGCCCGGATCGCGGGCGGTGGGCTCGGGGCGGCCTTGGCGGCTGCAGCCCGCTCCGCGTATGTCGCCGGCATGGATCTGGCCCTGCTGGTGGGAGCGGTGGTGGTGGCGGCCAGCGCGGTGCTGGTGGTGGTGGCACTGCCGGCCAGGCGTCGACAGGATCCTGCAGACGCGGTGCAGGGCCCGACGGGGACCGGCTCTCCGATGCGGGGCGCCGGCGGTCCGACGGCCGCTTCCGCGACCGGTGTCGCTGCGTCGGACGGAACGGCCGGCACCACGTCCTGACCTCCGGTTACCGGATGGCAGGCGTCGCACTGCCCATCGGCGCGGAGGTGTCGTCCGGCGCTTCGTGCCGATCGGGCTCGGGGAGTTGATGGCGAGGTAGGGTCGAACCTCGGTGCCGGCGGGGGGGGGATCGGCGACAGGGCCGAGTGACAGGAAAGGAGCGACCGGTGCTCGTGGTGGTGGTGCTCCTTGCCGCGGCCTTCGGCTTGGCCAACGGCGTCCATGACGCCGGCAATGCCATCGCCGCGCCGGTCGTGACCGGCGCCATGCGCCCCGGTCCGGCAGTCGTGTGGGCCGCGATGTTCAACGTCGTCGGCGCAGTGGTGGTGGGCACCGCGGTGGCGGCGACGATCGCCGGAATCGTGATCGTCCCTTCGGACCAGATGCTGTCGGTGCTCGGCTCGGCAACGCTCGGAGCCCTGGTGTGGAGCCTCGCCACCCTGTGGTGGGGCCTTCCCTGCAGCTCGGGGCACTGCCTGGTGGGCGCCCTGGCCGGAGCCGCGCTGGCGGACGGTGGCGCCAGTGCCGTGTACTGGGGGGGGCTGCGCGGGATACGCCCCGAGGGGGTGATCGGGTCGCTCCTGTGGCTCGTGTTCTCCTCGGCGATCGCCTTGCCGATCGCCATGGCCGGTATCCACCTGGCGCGACGTTCGCTACGGCGGGCGAGCCGGGCGATCGAGACCCCGGTGCGCCGGGGCGACCTGGTGGCATCGGCCGGGCTTGCCTTCGCCCATGGTTCGAACGACGCGCAGAAGGTCATGGGGCTGATCGCAGCGTCGTTGGTCGCCTCGGGGCATCTGTCCCACTTCGCCGTGCCGTTCTGGGTGGTGCTCGCATCGGCAGGATTCCTGACCCTCGGCACCCTGCTCGGCGGGTGGCGGGTGGTGGTCACCCTGGGCCGGCGCATCTACCGGATCAAGTCTCTCGACGGCCTGGTCAGTCAGGCCTCGTCGGGGCTGATCGTCCTGACCGCATCGCTGGTGGGGGCGCCCGTGAGCACGACCGACGTCGTCGCCCCGGCCGTGGTGGGTGTGGGTTCCGGAGAGCGGTGGCGCCACGTAGGCTGGTCCGTTGTCGGGGAGATCGCCCTGGCGTGGCTGGTGACGCTTCCGGTGAGCGGGGCGCTGGGCGCCCTGTTCCTCGTGTTCTGGAGGTGGGCCGGATGAGACGGTGGTTCCTGCCCGAGTCGCCCGACCTGCTCGGGCTCCTCGGGCGCCAGGGTGACGTGACGGTCGAGGGGATCGACGCGCTCTGCGCCTGGGCCAAGGGGGACCGCTCGGAGGAGGCAACGGTGCGGGCCCAGGAGCACGAGGCCGACCATGCCGGCCGCGAGGTGCTCACGGCGGTCAAGCACTCGTTCGTGACGCCGATCGGCCCCGAGGACATCTACGAGATCTCCGAGCGGCTCGACGCGGTGCTCAACGCGGCCAAGAACCTGGTCCGCGAGGCCGACCTCTTGGGCATGGACCCCGATCCCCCGATGGCCGAGATGGCCGACCTGGTGGGCCTGGGCGTGCGGGCGCTGGTGCAGGCGTTCCCCTTCCTGGCCGCTGACCCCGATCGGGCCACCGGGTTCGCGGACGCGGCCGTGCACCAACAGCGATCCCTCCAGCATGTCTACCGCCGGGCGATGTCGGCCCTCCTCGAGATCGACGACCTCCGCGAGGTGATGGGCCGCCGCGAGCTCTACCGCCGCTGTGCCCGGATGGGCGATGCGGTCGAGGCCGTGGCCCACCGGATCTGGTACGCGGTGGTCAAGGAGGCGTGACCGTCGCTCGTTCGGCGGGGCCGACGCATCGGCCGACCCCACCGGGCAGCCGACCCGCCCATGGCCTCCGGTGGGCGTAACCGGTCACGCCGACGGGACGCGGGCCGAGATCGCTGCGTGCAGGTCGTCGCGAGCCCGGGGATCGGCGACCTCGTCGATGATCAACCGGGCCTGGGCCCGTTGCGAGTGGCCGAAGATCTCGGCGATGCCGTGCTCGCTGACGATGGCCGAATGCTGGAACGACGTTGCCGGGTTGGTGAGGATGGGAAGTACCGCCGAGGAGTCCGACTTGCCGTGCCACGACCGCAGGGCGACCACCGCTTGGCCACCCGGCGAGTGGAGGGCGCCGAGGACGAAGTCGGGCTGGCCGCCGAAGCCGGAGTAGACCTCCCCGCGGACGAAGCTGGCGTTGGCCTGGGCGAACAGGTCGACCTGCATGCACGTGTTGATCGAGACCATGGCCGGGTTCGACGCGATGCGCGCCGGGTCGTTGAGCACCTCGGTCCTGGTCATCCGCAGCCGGGGGTTGAGGTGGGCCCACTCGTACAGTTCGGGCGAGCCGAAGAGGAACGAGGCCTGGATCGGCCGGCCCGGGTCGAGCGAGCCGGCCTGTTCGAGGGCCAGGACGCCGTCGCCGGCCACTTCGGTCCAGATGCCGAGGTTGCGGCGACCGATGAGCTCGCCGGCAGCCACATCGGGAACCTGCCCGATGCCGAACTGCACCGTGGCCCCGTCGGCGGCGAAACCGGCCGCCCGTTCGCCGATCCGCATCTCCGCCTCCGAGATGACCCGCGGGCCGGGGGAGCCCAGCGGCTGGTCGGACTCGATGGCCAGGTCGAACCAGTCGGTCGGGAACTCACCGTCACCGAAGGTGTAGGGCATGTTGCGGTTGATCTGGGCCACCGCCAGCCCGCCCCGGGCGTGCACCCGCTCGATGGCGGCCGGAAGGATGTTGACCTCGATCCCGAGGGAGAGCCTCCCGTTGCGGGGCACCGAGGTGTGGACGAGCACGGCGTCCACGGGGCGGAGCGAATCGAACAGGCGCGGAACGAGCGACAGGCGCATGGGGAGGTAGTCGAGCTCCGGGTCGTGGCGCATCCCCGGCCCGACGAAGGGAGTCTCGTTGACGAACCCTGGGTCGATGAGCCAGCCGGACTGCGCGTTGAGGGTGAACACCCGGCAACGGTCGCGGGAGGCGGCCAGCGCTTCCAGGAGGATGGTGGGGGTGCCGAAATTGCCCGAGACGACGACACGCGGCTCGACCCCCGGCAGCGCGCCGAGCCGGGACGTCAGCTCTTCGACCGAAACGATCCGCACGCCGTCAGACGACCGAGAGGCTCCGGGGACCGTGCGCGAGAGCGTCGAAGGCGATGTCGGCCATCCCGAAGCCGGGCTCCACGAGGCGCCGGCCGTAGCGGGTGACCGGAACCCGACGAAGCATGAGCGAACGATACACGCCGGCCGCCCGGATGTCCCCGGCCAACTGGGCACCGATCACCGTGTCGTCGCGCAGGTAGACGGTCCGCACGTCCCCACCCTCCTGCCAGCGCAGGATCTCGTCGGGTGCATCGGTGGTGCCGATGGACACGATGGGCACGCCGAGATGCTTGAGGCTGTTCATGGCCTCGGCCCCGTCGTAGCGCAGGTCGGCCCCGAGCAGATTGGCGGCGGCGATCGGGGCCTGGGCCACCGCGTTGATGAAGATGGCATGAACGAAGCGCTCCCCGGTGAACCGGTCGGCAGCCTCGGCCACGTCGCCGGCGGCCACGATGCCGGGCACCGAGGTGCCCAGTCGGTCGTCGACGTGCACGCCCCAGCCCGTGGCGATGCCGGAGTCGACCAGGAACTCGGTGTGGGGCTTGACCCCGGTCGCCGCGACGACCAGGTCGGCATCGAGATGCGTGCCGTCGGCCAGCCTGACGCCGGTGGCGGACGGCTCGCCGATGATGGCATCGGCCTGGACTCCCAGCCGCAGGGTCACGCCCCGGGCGGTGAGCGCCGCCTCGGCCACCGTGGAGGTGACCGGGTCGAGGACACGCGGCATCACCCAGTTGCGGCGGCCGATGACCGTCACCTCCACCCCGAGGCCGGCCAGCAGCAGCGAGAGCTCGATGCCGATGAACCCGTTCCCCACGATGAGGGCGCTGGTGGCCTCGCCCCGGCGGACGCGGCCGATGAGCTCGGTGGCGGTACGGAGGGACTTGAAGTCCAGAACACCCGGAAGGTCTGCGCCCTCGAGCGGGGCATGGAGCCGACTGCCCGATGCCACCACCAGGCCCTCGTAGGGGATCCGCCCTCCGTCGGCGAGCACGACCTCGCGGTAATCGATGTCGATCGCCTCCACCCTTGCGTCCCGCCGCTCGTGGATGCCGAGGCGGGCCCCCACGTCCTGGCCCTTCCAGTAGAGGGGCTCGTCCCGGCCGGTGAGGAAGTGGTCGGCCATCGCCGGCGGTGAGTACGGCGGGTAGGGCTCGGTCGACAGTGCCACCACGGAGCCCGAGGGGTCGAGCCGGCGGAGGGTCTCGGCGGCGGTGATCCCTGCCGGGCCCGTCCCGATGACGACGGCCCGCATCAGGCCACCGATCCGGCCGGGTGCCGGCCGGGCGCCAGGACGCCGTTGGCCAACCCGACCATGGCCTCGGCGAGCGAAGAGCCGTCCAGCAGGTGGTCGACCGCCGGTTCGTACTCGAGCACGACGTCGTCGAAGGGGAGGGTGGTCACCGAGGAGAACGTGAACCCACCGAGCCGGTCGACGTAGGCCAGTACCCGCTCGACGTCGTCGCCGGACCTCGAGCGGTTGATCGCCAGGTGGAGCGTGCCGATCCCGAGCTCGGCTGCCATGCGGGCCGAGTCCACCCCGACCTGTACGGCATTGAAGGTCGGTTCGACCACCACGATGGCGGTGTCGAAGCCGCGAGCCAGTGCGCGTCCGAAGTGCTCGACGCCGGCATGGGTGTCCATCACCACCACGTCGTCCTCCTGCAGGTGCATCCCGGCCACGGCCGCGGCGACCAGGGCGGTCTCGGGGCACAGGCATCCACCGCCGGCCCGCAGCACACCTCCCATCACCACCAGGCGGACCCCGTCTGGCGCCGCCACGGAAAGCCGGTCCACCAGGTCCGAAGTGTCGGGGTTCAGCCGGAGCATCCCGCCCGCCCCCTCGCCCGGCCTGGCCCCGGTCTTCTCCTCGATGTAGTCGGCATCCTCGGCGACGGGGACGATCGAGGCCATCGCCTCGAGGTCCAGCCCGAGCGTCGCGGCCAGGTTCCGTTGCTCGTCGGCGTCGACAGCCACCACGCGAAGGCCCCGGCGGCCCATCTGGCGGGCCAGCAGGGCGCTCAGGGTGGACTTCCCGACCCCGCCCTTGCCGACCACGACGATCCGGGTCCCTTCGCCACGGGGCGACTCGGCCCGGCCATGGGCCCCGCAGGTCCCACACACCGCGATCAGGCCTTCGAGCCGGCGCCCAGCGGCGCTTCGGTCGACACGTCGGCGGCCTCATCCGCGCCGACCTCGACGAACGGTAGGCCGAGGCCCTCGCGCTTCGCCTCGATGTGTCGTCGGATCAGGAGAGCGGCCCGGGCCGGGTCCGGCTCGACCGCGAACTTGGCGCCGACCACACCGTCGAGGCCGCCGGCCAGGAGCTCCACGACGTGGGGGCTGCCGAAGACGGGCGGCTGGACCCCGAGCACGGTGGTGACGCCCGAGGCGACCACGTAGGCACCGATGGCCACCGCCTTCTCCGAGTACCACTCGGGGGCGGCGCCGGCCAGGGGGAGCTGGTCGATGTCGACGCCGAGGAAGTCGGCCAGGGCTGCGGCCAGCACCATGATCCGGCTGTTGTCGACGCAACTCCCCATGTGCAGTACCGGCGGGATACCGAGGGCCTCGCAGACCGAGCGCAGGCCCGGCCCGGCCATGGCGGCCGACTCGGGGAGCATCTGGCCGGCCTTCCCGTTGGCCACCGCGGCGCATCCGGTGACCAGCACGAGGATGTCGTTCTCGATCAGCCGGCGGGTGAGCTCGATGTGCTCGAGGTCCTGGGGGAGCTTGGGGTTGTTGCAGCCGACAACCGCCACCGCCCCCCGGATGGTGCCCGCGGCGATGGCGTCGACGAGCGGCTTCGGGGTGCCGCCCAGCGCGCCGAGGATCGCCTCGACCGAGAACCCGCCCATCATGCGGACCGGCTTCACCGGGATCCGCACCCGCTCGTGGTTCCGGTCGGGGTAGGCCTCGACCGCCATGCGCACGATGTCGCGAGCGATCTCTGCACCGTGCATCGGGTCGAACGACACGTGGGTCGCCCCGGTGAACTTGGCCTTGTCCGCGGTCGAGATGATCTTGGTGTGATAGCACTTCGCCACGTCGACCACCGAGGGCATGATGCACTGGTAGTCGACGACCATGGCCTCGAGGGCACCGGTGACGAGCACCAGCTCCTGCATGAGGTGGTTGCCGGCCATCGGCACGCCGCGGCGCATGAGCAGCTCGTTCCCCGTGCAGCACAGGCCCACGATGTTGATGCCGGTCGCGCCGAACGACCGGGCCAGCTCCACCAGTTCGGGATCCTGTGCGGCGGCGACCACCACGTCGGAGAGCATCGGGTTGTGCCCGTGCATGGCGATGTTGACCTGGTCCGTCCGGAGGACACCCAGATTGATCTCGGACATGACCGGGGTGGGGGTCCCGAACATCACGTCGGACAGCTCGGTGGCGATCATCGATCCCCCCCAGCCGTCGGAGAGCCCGGTGCGCAATCCGTGCAACAGGGTGTTGACGTAGTCGTTGTCGACCCCCATGTGGGTGCGGTGGAGCATCTCGACGTTCTCACGGTCCACTCCCCTCGGGGTGATGCCCACGGAGTCCCACTTGGCCCGCCGGACCTCGGGGACCCGGGCGACGAAGGACAACGAGCCCCGCCGGGTGCCGTAGTCTTCGAGCAGCACGTCGGCCAGGTCTGCCGCCACCTCCTCGGTGGTGCGGCCCTCGGTTGCCACGCCCACCTCCTCCGCCAGGCGCTTCATCTTGTCTACGTCGGCGATCCGGTAGCCGGTGGTCTCACCATGCGCCAGGGCGCGGAACGCCTCGAGGATGTCCCGACCATGGTCCGAGTGCGAAGAGGAGCCCGCGGCAATGGTCCGGCCCAGGTTGCGGGCCACGATCACGTCGGCCCCGGCCCCGCACACACCCTTCTGGGGCCCCTCGCCGAAGGGGTCGATGCGGCAGGGCCCCATCGCGCAGTTCCGGCAACTCAATCCGAGGGCGCAGTACCCGCACTGCGGCTCCTGGGCGGCAAGCCGATCCCACACCGTCTCGATGCCCTCCGCCCGGGCCACGTCGATCATCGCCTGGGCGTCCTCGTTTATGGTGAGCCGCCGTGCGTGGCCGTTGCCGCTGATTGCACTCATCGTGGGCCTCCTTCGCTGTCGTCTCCGGCCGGGGACCTACCCCTGGCATGCCCGTTGTGTCGTGCTGTTCCGGTTCCCTCGTGCCGGCGCGCCGCATCCGCCGCTGCAGCGGTGGCCTCGCCCCATGCATGCCAACCGGCGAGTGGGTCCCCGCCCGGCGGCTCCGTCGGGGTGGCGCCGGCGGCGGCCAGGACCGCACCGGTCTCGCGGAGCCGGCCCGCGGCCACCAACTCGTTGAGGTCGCCGAAGACAAGGGCATCTACCTTGCAAACCTCGGCACAGGCCGGGGTCTCCCCCCGGCGCAGGCGCTCGATGCAGCCGTCGCACTTGACCGCCACGGCCACTCCGGGACCAGGCCCGTCGGCCACCGGGTGGAACGTGAGCACGTCGAAGGGGCAGACCACGGCGCACATGGCACATCCGATGCAACGCCTCGGCTCTACCAGAACCAGTGCGTGCTTGTCGTCGCGGGTGATGGCGCCCGTCGGGCAGACCTGCAGGCACGGTGCAGGGTCGCAGTGCCGGCAACGGTTGGGAAAGGCAAAGGTGGCCACCGGCCCAGCCCCCACGTGCACGCGCTTGCGCGGCACCGGGACCTCGAGGAAGGCGACCGTCTCGTCCTGGCTGGCCGAGTGCTCCACCGCACAGGCCAACTCGCATTGGAGACACCCGATGCACCGTTCGGGATTGACGAACACTGTCCGCACGACCTGCCTCCTTCCCCAACACCGGGCGACGAACCGTCATGCCAGCGTTTCCATTCTCCGGCGGAAGGCTTCGGGTCGCTAGGGCCGAAGGTCACCACGGACGCGCCGCGCTCCGGTCGGCCACCACCGGTGCCCGGTGCGGCCGGTGCACTCGCTGTGCCCCCGTCAGCGGGCGTCGCCGATCAGCTCCGCTACCCATCGGGTGGCTTGGGGCACCGACCGGGCCACGGCCGGGCTCAGCCCGGTGCCCTGCGCAAAGTCGCTCCCCTCGATGCCGACCACCACCACCCGCCCCGGGGCAGTCCCGACGGCCTGCGCCAATCGGAACACGTCGGTCAGGCCCATGCCGTGGGTGCTCGTCGTCCGGGAGGCGTCCCCCACAGGCTCCGGTCGCGATGCGATGTCCAGTTCGACCAGCCGTACGGTACCCGGCTTCGCTCCCGAGCGCACGGCGTCGACCACCACGGCCAGATCTGCGCCGTCCCAGAGGCCGAGCAGGTCGAGGGGATCGGCGATCGTCCCGAGATCGGTCACCCCGCCCACAAGGTCGGCCACCTGCGCGGCGACAGCCGGGCCTGCGCCGTCGTCCCGTCGGTACTCGCTTCCGATGCCCGCCACGACGATCCGGAGCCCGGCGCCCGGATCGTCGTGCCCCTTCACCGCCGGACGACCGTCACGTCGAGGAAGTGGGTGGCGCACGAGATGCACGGGTCGTGGTTCCGCACCGCCTGTTCGCAGCGCCAGGTGAGCTCGTCGTCGGGCAGCGCCAGGCCATCCTGTGCGACCCTGCGGAGATCGGACTCGATGGTGATGAGGTTCTGAGAGGTCGGGGGCACGATGCGGGCGGCCACGATGACGCCATCCTGGTCGAGCTCGTAGCGGTGGAAGAGCAGGCCGCGTGGCGCCTCCGTGGCGCCGGTCCCGACTCCGGCACGCGGGGGCACGGCGACGGCAGCGGGTTCGGGTGGCTCGTAGGCCTCGACCAGCCTCAGTGCCTCATGGCAGGCGAAGACCAGCTCCACGGCCCGCACGATGATGCTCTGGAAGGGATTGACGCAGACGGCGCCGAGCCCGGCCCGGGTTGCCGCATGCCGGGCGATGTCGGGGAGCTCGGAGGCGTTGAGCGCATACCGGGCCAGGGGCCCGGTCAGGTAGTCGAGACGACCCTCGATCCGGGCCTGCAGGGCAGTGGACCGGGCGACGTGCTCTTCGATCACCAGGTCGGCGAACTCGGCGGGGGAGACGTCGAGGCCGTCGGACGACGCGATCCGACCGGACTCGATCGGGTAGCGCCCGGGGCTCCGCAGGGCGACGAAGCGATAATCGCCCTCGACCTCGGGGAAGTCGAACCCCGACACCCACTCGACGGTGGCCAGGGCGGCGTCGAGGGCCAGGTGCAGGGGCTCGGCCAGGGCAGCGACCCGGTCCCGGGCGGGAGCGCGGTAGAAGCCGCCCACCTTGACGTTGACGGGGTGGATGGACCGACCGCCGATCGTCTCCATGAGCTGGTTGCCGGTCCGCTTCAGCGTCAGCCCGCGTTCGACGGCGGCCCGGTCCCGTGCCGCCAGCTCGATGGCGTCGGCGCACCCGAGAAAGTCCGGCGCGTGAAGCAGGTAGATGTGGAGTGCGTGGCTCTGGATCCACTCACCACAGTAGAGGAGCCGGCGCAGGGCGCTGATCGGTTCCCCCACCGTGGCGCCGCATGCGTCCTCCACGGCTGCGCAGGCACTCATCTGGTAGGCGACGGGGCAGATCCCACAGATCCGGGCGGTGATGTCCGGTGACTCGGTGCTCTGCCTCCCTCGGAGGAGCGCCTCGAAGAACCGCGGGGGCTCGAAGATGGTGAGCGCGACGCCGTCCACCACGCCGTCCCGCACGTCGACACGTAGCGAGCCTTCTCCTTCGACCCGGGAGATGCCCTCCACGGCGATCGTGCGGCGCCCGCCCGAGTCCTCGGTCATGTCGGCTCCTCCTGTTCGGCCAGGTCCGCCCGGCTGTCCGACCGGGACAGGGCAACGGCCTGGTCGCCGAAGGTCGGGTTGCCCGCATAGAAGGTGGCGAACAGCCGCGAGGCGTCGACCGGCGCCATGCCGTCGTCGAGGAGCCGCTCGGCGAGGGGCCCGGTGGCGGCCCCCTCCGACGGACCGAAGCAACCGAAGCACCCGCGCCCGGTGGAAGGGCAGAGCGCGCCACAGCCGGCCCGGGTGACGGGTCCGAGGCACGGGGTGCCTTCGGCGACCAGGAGGCACACGGTGCCGCGGCCCTTGCACTGCTGGCAGACGGTGTGCACGGGGAGGACCGGTCGGCGTCCGGTGAGCTCGGCCGTGATCACCTCGAGGAGCTGGCCGCGGTCGATCGGACAGCCCTGGAGTTCGAGGTCGACCGGCACGTGTGCGGAGATCGGTGTGGACGACCGGAGTGTCGAGACGTACTCGGGGTGGGCGTACACGGCGCCGAGGTACTCCCCTTCGGCGGCGAAGTTGCGAAGGGCCTGGATGCCGCCGGCAGTCGCGCAGGCGCCGATGGTGATCAGCCGGCGCGAGGTTCGACGTACCTCGCGGATCCGCTCTGCGTCCGCCGCGGTGGTGACGGATCCCTCGACCAGCGAGATGTCGTAGGGGCCGTCGGCCTTGGCCCGGGACATCTCGTTGAAGTGGACGATCCTGACCGCGTCGGCCACGGCCAACAGCTCGTCCTCGCAGTCGAGGAGGCTCAGCTGGCATCCGTCACAGGACGCGAACTTCCAGACGGCCAGTGTCGGCCGGCTCCCCGCCGTCACCGCTGGCGCTCCATGAACAGCCGGTCGGCGACCCCCCCGTAGGGGACGACCGGCCCGTCGCGGCAGACGAGCAGAGGACCGAGCTGGCAGTGGCCGCACAGTCCCACACCGCACTGCATGTTCCGTTCCAGGGAGACCCGTATCTGCCGGGGGTCGACCCCCCGGTCGACCAGGGCGCGCGCGGCGAAACGCATCATGATCTCGGGGCCGCAGGCGAAGGCGGCACAGTGCGTCGGGTCGAACGGTGTGTCGGGCAGCAGGGAGGTGACCACGCCGACCGGTCCCTGCCACCCCGGAGCTCCCACGTCCACGGTCACTGCCACATGGGCGCCGGACCTGCGCCACTCCTCGAGGTCCTCGGCGAAGAGGATCTGGTCGGGCGAGCGCATGCCGGCCAGCACGAACACCCGCCCACCGCCTGAGCGGCGGCGGTCCACCAGGTCGCGTAGTGCCCCGCGGAGCGGGGCGAGGCCGATACCACCCACCACCATCACGACATCGGCGCCCTCCTCGATGTCGTCGACGTCCCAGTGGGTCCCGAACGGACCTCGGACGCCGACGGTCGCCCCGATGGGGGTCCTGCACAGGGCATGGGTCACCGCACCGACATCGCGCACAGAGTGCTCGATCGGCCCCGGCGCTCCGGGGGCGCTGGAGATGGAGATGGCGATCTCGCCGACCCCGAAGGCGGTGAGCATGTTGAACTGGCCGTGGGCGAAAGTGGGTGGCCGCCCGTGGTGCGGCTCGAGGGCGAGGGTGACCACGTCGGCACCCTCGAGCCGGCGACCCGTCACGCGGTAGGGCTCGGGCGAGAGCGTGCCGCGTTGCGGGGCCGGTCGGCCGGCGTGCTCAGCGGTCGCTGTCATTGCCATAGAGGTCGAGGAGACGGACACGTGCCACCTGCAGCCGACCGATCAGGACCGACGTCAGCCGTTCGACCACGGCGTAGCCGACGGCCGGGTGCTGCCCACGATAGTCCGACCGTCTGACCCGGTCCCACGGTGTCGAGGATGTGCCGGCCGTGGCCAGGTCCGTGGATCTCGGTGGACACTCGGCCCCGGGGGGCGGACGGGATCTCGTGGATCGTCTCGGTCATGATGCCCGGCGCTCCCCGGTGGCGACTGCGCCGTCGGCTGCCCGGATGGCCGCCGCCTCTTCGGTGAGGTCGATGCCGACCGGGCACCAGGTGAGACAGCGGCCGCAGCCCACGCAGCCCGACTCGTCGAACTGGTCCCACCAGGTCGAGAGCTTGTGGGTGAGCCACTGGCGGTACCGCGACGCCGTGGTGAGCCGCACCGGGCCCCCATGGAGGTAGGAGTGGTCCAGGTCGAAGCAGGAGGCCCAGCGGCGCTGCCGCTCGACCGTGCCGGAGACGTCGGAGACGTCGGAGACGTCGCTGCAGAAGCAGGTCGGGCACACCAACGTGCAGTTCCCGCAGGACAGGCACCGCTTGGCGACCTCCTCCCACCGGGGGTGCTCGAGGTTGCGGGCGAGGAGCCCGGGAAGGTCTGCAGTGTCGAGCGAGCGACCCATCCGGGTCTCGGCGTCCTCCAGGACGTCCTGGCGGGCCGATCGATCGCTCTCCGTGATGGCCCGGTGGGGGACCCGGGCCATCACGGCGGCCCCTGCCTCCGACCCGACCTGTACATGGAACCGGTGCCCGCCCTCGACCAGTTCGGTGAGCGCCAGGTCGAAGGCGCCACGAGCCGAAGGGCCGGTTCCCATCGACGTGCAGAAACAGGTGCTCGCGGGCGCTCCGCACTCGACAGCCACCACGAAGGCGCCGTCGCGTCGCGCCGCGTAACGGTCGTCAGGATGGGCGCCCCCCATCAGGACCCGGTCGAGCACGGCCAGCGCCGAGACCTCGCAGGGACGGGCCCCGATGATGGCGACCGGGCCGGCGGCGTCGTCCGGCTCCGACAGGGTGACCTGCTGCGCGGTGATCGATGCCCGCCACACGGTCTCCTCGGGAGCGAAGAACTCCGATTTCCACGAAGCGGGGCCGACGGCCCAGCCGAACAGCTCAGGGCTCTCGTCCTGTTCCAACCGGTAGCAGCCGGGCTCCTGGTGGTCGTGCCAGCCCGCCGGCAGGTCATGCGCCCCGGACACGGCACCATGCACGATCGCCCCGTCACGCACGACCGGCCCGATGGTCCGGAAGCCCATCGACCGGAGGGCGGCGATGAGCATGTCCAGGTCTTCGCGCTCGAGTACCGCGATGTCGCCGACATCCATGGACCCAGGGTACGGGCATGTCGGCATCGGGGAAAGGGTCCAATGGCCCCTTTGGCGCCCCTTTGGCGCCCCTCGGGTACCGAGGCCCCCGGTGGCACGGCCGGCTACTGGTCGACGGGCACCTGC
>Ga0224558_1000623_pt1 | contig 41254 bp, 42 predicted proteins | sample 714S32024metaG_FD_180682 | JGI IMG/M metagenome (GOLD analysis project Ga0224558, IMG submission 180682) | Peat soil microbial communities from Stordalen Mire, Sweden - 717 S3 20-24 | ecosystem: Environmental > Terrestrial > Soil > Wetlands > Peat | place: Sweden: Norrbotten County, Stordalen... | reverse complement strand
TTGACCTTGATCACCTTGCTGCCACTGAAGGTCACAAACGTGATCTTTCCGGGCGGCTGACCGAAGACCCAGTCTTCCAGTTCGATGCCGTCCTTCACCTCGCGGGATTTGTGATCGGGGCGCCCAAGCGACAGCAGCACCTGATCGCGGTCCATGCCTTCGATCGCCTTCTTGTCGTGGATGGCCGTCTGCACTTCCGGCGGCAGGACCTCGGCATAGATCTCGGTGGCGCTGCGCTTCTCAAAATCCAGCACCGGCGCGAGCATCTTCTTGACCTCCGCCGCCTTCATCGGCTCCAGCGGTTTATGAAACAGGACTTCGATGCTGGTGCCGCCTGGCGCATTGGTATCTCCACTACCGATGGGCCTCATCGTCCCGCCGCCGATTCCGCCACCGAGCTGCGCGCCACTGTACCACTTGCGGCCGCCATTGAACCCGCCGTTGATCTGCAGCACCAACTTGTCGGATTCGATGAACACTTTGGTGATCTGCACGAGATCGCCGACACGTCCGGCCGGGCCGTACTCGCGGGAGGCCGCTTGCCACTCCTTCTTATCGAAAGATCCGGTCGATTCGAAGGGCAGCGCCTTCCTGGCGCGCGGGAGCAACTGCTTCACCGTGGCGTACTCCGCCACCAGGCCGCGCATCAATTCGATGCGATCCTGCTCGGTGAGCTTATCCGCGGCATTCAGCAGCGGCGTCAGGAAGATGGCGAAGACGGCTGTCCAGGCACGCATGTCACATCACCCGCGGGCGGGTCCAGCAGGGCGGATGGCTGCCGCCGGATGGGCGCTTTCCAAAGATACGCAAACAGCAGAAGCAGAACGGCCGAAGTCAGGATACTGGCTTCCGGACCATATTCGCCGCCACTCCAAAGCGCTCCGGCGGACCACCGCATGGTGAATCCCGTCAATCTCATTGTAAGCCCGCTGACGTTGACGCCGAAGAGCGGAAGTGTAAAGTTCCAGCCGAAATGCAGGCCGATGGGCAGCCAGATGTCGTGGCTGCGCAGGAAGGCATAGCCGAAGACGATGCCGAATCCCGCGGTGTTAGCCAAGCCGAGCCAGGTGGCGTTGGGATTGCCGGCGTGCAGCGTGGCGAAGACCACCCCTACCGGCACGATGGTGGTCCAAGGACCCAGCGCGCGCAGCAAGACCTGGAAGCCAAATCCGCGGAACAGCAGTTCTTCGCCCGCCGATCCGAACAGCAGCAGCACGGATACGAAGAAGAACGAAGACAGGCTGGCAGGGCTGCCGGGATCGCGTTCGATGCGCGCCGCGTGGATCAGCAGCGGACCGGCCAGCACCAAAGCGGCCGCGCCCATTCCGCCGAAGCAGCCGAACGCGAGGTTCATCAACGCCGCTTTATCCCCCTGCAGGCCGATGGCGGCAATGCCACGGTGGACGTAAATCCGCAGACAGAGGAAATTGCAGAAAGCCGCGGCCAGGAACCCCGTAGCGGTGACACCGAACAGCAATCCGCCGAGCCAATACAGCGGGGAACCCAGCACAAAGGCCGTGGCGAAGTAGAGGGAAACGTAGACGATAACTTTAACGGTGAGGTGAAGGGCGTCCGCGCGGCCAGACATCGGAAGAATCTTAGCTTTCAGCGGTCAGCTTTCAGCGGTCAGCTTTCAGCCACACGAGAGCGCGCCTTTAGCTGAAAGCTGACGGCTGAAAGCTGAAAGCTGAAAGCTAGCACTTCTCACCCGGCGCCGGCCGCCTGCGTCTTGCGGCCCAGGAAGCACTCCCGGCAGAATACCGGCCGCCCTTGCGTGGGCTTGAAAGGCACCGTGGTCTCGCGCCCGCACTGCGAACAAACGGTCATGGTTTCCGTCTTGCCGGCGCCCGCCGGCCCCGCCTGCCGCTTGCTCTTGCACGCTTTGCAGCGTTTGGGCTCGTTCTTGAAATTCTTGTCGTGGAAGAAGTGTTGTTCTCCCGCGGTGAAAACAAATTCGGCTCCGCACTCCGAGCACTTGAGATTCCGATCCTGGAACTCCGCCATAACCCCAACCTGGTATCCTCAAACGGGTTGTGGAACGGACAGGTGGAGACCTGTCCGCCCGTGTTATTCGACTTCCCGGCGCGACTTTTTCCGGTTGCGCTTGCGGGCCAGCGCACTCTTGACCCGCGCTTTCTCTCCCGGCTTCAAATAGAAGGAGTGTCGCTTGACCTCCTTGATAATGTCCTCTTGCTGGACCTTTCGCTTGAATCGCCGAAGAGCGTTTTCTAGCGTTTCACCATCTTGCAACTTTACTTCAGCCAAATAAAACTACACCTCCCAACCAGACCAAGATTTTCTGCCTTGCGCAGAGAAGGTATTGATATCATTAAGTGGTTGGCGGAGAAAGTCAAGCCCAATTTGGCGGGAAACGTTGTGCCAAGCGGACAACCTGGCGCGCAACCATTTTTGTTTCAGTAAGTTAAATAATATGGAAACCGTTTTAGCAATTCTTTTGGCGGGTGGCGCCGGGGAGCGATTAGCGCCCCTCACCCGGGATACCGCAAAGCCGGCCGTGTGCTTCGGCGGCGTTTACCGCATCATCGACTTTACGCTGTCAAACTGTATTAATTCGGACCTGCGACGCATATTTATCCTAACACAATACAAATCGCTGGACCTGATCCGGCACATCCGCGACGGCTGGAACATCCTGTCGCCCGAGCTGGGCGAGTTCATCGAAACCATTCCGCCCATGAAGCGCCTGCGGGACGACTGGTATCTGGGGACGGCCGATGCAGTCTTCCAAAACAGCCAGAGCATCGCCGCAGAACAGCCCGACCTGACCCTGATCCTTTACGCCGACCACATCTACAAGATGAACTATCGCGAGATGGTGGACTGGCACAACCTGCACCACGCCGACATCACCATCGCCACCATCCAGGTAGCGCCCCAGGAAGCCGTACATTTCGGCATCGCCGAGATCGATCGAGAACACCGGGTCGTGGGCTTCGAGGAAAAACCGCGGCATGGCAACCCGGCGCGCTCGGTCTTCAATCCGGAGACGGTCAGCGCTTCCATGGGGATCTACGTCTTCAATACCGGGGTCCTGTTGCGCCTGTTGCAGGAAGATGCGCAGAATCCGGCATCCTCACACGATTTCGGCAAGGACGTGATTCCCGGCGCCCTCGAAAAGGCCCGCGTGATCGCCTACGATTTCCAGGACATCAACGATAAGCAGGCGCGCTACTGGCGGGACGTCGGCACCATCGATGCGTTCTACGAGGCCAATATGGACCTGGTGGCGGTGACGCCCGAGTTCAATCTCTACGATCGCCACTGGCCCATTCGCACGCGCATGGTGCAGGCGCCGCCGGCCAAGTTCGTTTTCGCGCAGGAAGGCCGCCGCATGGGAGTGGCTGTGGATTCCATCGTGGCGGCTGGGTGTATCGTCTCCGGGGGCAGGGTCGTGCGCAGCGTACTGTCCACCGGCGTGCGGGTGAACAGTTATTGCGAAGTCGAGTATTCGATTCTGATGCCAAACGTCAAGATCGGGCGCAACAGCCGTATCCGGCGCGCCATCATCGACACCGGCGTCGAAATCCCGGAATCGACCGTCATCGGCTATGACGAAGAGGAGGACCGCGCACGCGGCTATACCATTACGGATTCCGGAATCGTGGTGGTGTCGGGCGGGCAGCCGGAGGACCGGAGACAGGAGTCGGGAGACAGAAGTCAGGAGTCGGAAGCCGCGAACGTCACCGCCTCCAGTATTGGCTGAAGCCTTCGTATTCCCAATCGATGTTTGCCAGGATCGTCCGCCGCAACTCCAACATATCCACTGCGCCAAGCTTCCGGTACACCATTCTTCCATCGGGAGCGATTAAGGCCGTGAACGGCACGGATGCGTTCCACTCCGGATCGAATGCGCGCGCGGATGCGCAGAGCAGGTTGCGGCTGGTGGCGTGCTGCTTCTCGAGGACTTGCTGGACGGCGGCGCGCGCGTCGGGAGGGTCCGCTGCCACAGTGACCAGTTGGAAGCCCCGCACGCTGTACATCCGGTAGGTTGCTTCTATGCCGGCGAACTGGTTGGCGCACAGTTCGCACCGCGTGTCCCAGAAGCTGACCAGCGTCAGCTTCTTCGCCGGGTTCGCGCGGAGATTCCGCAGGTCTTCGGGCGATGCGAGCTCCAGAGCGACCGGCTTTTCTTCCAGCTTGCGGAGCGCCTCCAGCCTCTCGGCCTCTTTTTCTTTCCACTTGGTCGAGCAGCCGAAGACGCCGGTGTGCGCGACCTCGACCGGCTTGCCCGCCAGTAGCGCGTCAATCGCATTACGCGCATCGTGCGTCTTCACCATTTCCACGCGGTAGCTGTTATCGACGCGGCCTTCGTAGCGCAAGCGGCGGCCGCGATCGAAGACGAACACGTGCGGCGTGGCCTGTGGACCGTACGCCCGCGCGACGGCCTGGGTTTCGCCGTCGTATAGGTACGGATAAGTGAGATGCTTGTAGGCCGCGCGGATCTTCATCTCCGCGAGGGTGTCGCTCATATCCGAGGAATCCAGCTCGTCGATCCTGAGGGCTTCGGGCGCGTTCGGTTGGATGGCCACGACGGCCACACCTTTGTCGCGATAGTCTTCGTAGAGGCGCTGGATGCGCTGTTCGTACAGTTGGGAAATTGGGCAGTGGTTACAGGTGAAGACAATCGCCAGGATCGGGCTGGCGGCATAATCGGCGAGCCGGTGTATCTGGCCGTCGACGCCCGGCAGCGCGAAGTCCGGCGCCGGGGAGCCGATGGGAAGTATGGGGTGCACCTCCGCACCGTACGCCAAAAGCGCCGTGGCAAGTAACATTGTGGGGCAGCGCCACGCGCTGCTGCCGGCTCTCAGCCGGCTCGACGATGACATATTGCGCACTCCCTCGGTCACATTGAAAACAAACGTCCAGAAGCAAGCCGTCAATCGAATTCGCGACGCCGCCGTGCTACGCTTGCATCGGGTGGAGCGTCGCTCCGCCCCGATCCTTGAAATTCGAATACAAAGTGAACCCATTAATGTGTCGCCCGCCGTCGCGTGCGGTTTTCAGGCGAGTCGCCGCCCGGCTGTCATGCTAGTGCAGTGTCCAAGAAATAACTGTACAGCAGATTCGCTGTGGGGCAGGCCATCGTTTTTCGTGGCCTGCCGAGTTCGAGTACGGTGCGCAGACGACAAACAACGATCGTCTGCGCCACGCCGGGCACCGGAACTGTACAGTTAATTCGCGGACACTATGCTAGCTTTCGCGCGAATGCAACCTCCTGCCGCAGATCTTCTTCCACCGGGCCTTCCTTCTCGTACTCAATCGCCACTAGTCCGCCGAAGTTGAGTTTGTGGAGCTCTTGCATCACTTCGGGAATCTTCGCGATCCCTTGGCCGAGCGGCACGTTGTCTTCCGCGCCCGCTGCCGCGATGTCTTTGAGATGCACGAGCTTCAGATAGGGTCCAAGTTTCCGCACCGCGTCCACCGTGTCATATCCGCAGGAAGCGAACTGGCCCACGTCCACCGTCGCGCCGACAGTCTGCGATAAGCCGGCCAGAGCCCGCAGCACGTCGGCGGGGCTCTCGTAGGCGAATTTCGTTTTGAAATAGTGGTTGTGAATGCCAAAGGTCAGCCCCGCGTGCGTGCAGCTTGCGTCGATGCGCTTCAGCAGCGGCCCGCCTGTGGCATCTCCGGTGATGTTGCCGGCTCCCAGCAGCTTGGCAAACCGGATCGCCAAATCGAGTTCGTGTTCGTCGTGGATGGTCGCCGCATAATAGGACACGCAGCGTATCCCAGCCTTATCGAACAGCGCGCGCGCGGCGCGGAAGCGCTCCTCCCCGGGATGCGAGAGGAGCATGAATTCGCCACGCGACATTTCCACCTCCTGAACGCGGAGGGCGCGCAACTGGACGATCATCGCCTCCATGGAAAGACCGTGATAGCTGAAGGTTCCAATGCCAATCTTCAGCGTGGCCGGCGCGGCGGCGAAGGCGGCTGCCATACCTGCAAAGGTCCGGCGCGTCACGGCTGGCGCCCCAGCGGCCGCGGCGTCACGTCGGCATCTTCCAGTTTCATGGCCCACTTGATCGCCTCGAAGTACATCTTCTGAAAGTCGTTGCGGTCCCAATTCTCGACGGGATGCCCGAGTGTGGAATAGAACACTCGGCCCTGGCCGTACATTTTGGCCCAAGCCACGGCGAAGTCGCGGTCGGTGCGGTGGACGTTCTTATTGGCCAGATCGAGTTTGTCCGCATCCAGACGCAGCAGCACGCGCAGATTGTCGCGCGAATAGTTCCGCAATTGGTAGATTTCATCGCGCAGCACGAACGAACCGGGCCACTGGCGCATGCCGGGGAAGGCCGGGTCTTCGACGACGATGGGCGCGTTGAAGGTGCCCCAGGGCTCGTCGTAGTAGCCGCCGATCATCTCCCCGTATTCCGGCCAGTTGGTAAACGTAATGGTGGCGCTGTGAACTCCGATGAAGCCCTTGCCATCGTCATGAATGAACGAGAGAAAATCCGCCTTCTGCCGGTCGTCCATTTCCAGAGTGCCTCCCGTGTAGAACAATACGGCATCGAAATCGTTCAGGTTGGGCGCGTTGTACTCCAGCTTCTTCTTGGTGAGCGCCTCGGTGTCGGTGCGGATGGTGGTGTCCCAAAGCCCGTTCTCCCGGCCCAGACGTTCGATGGTGGCCAGGGCGTGGGAGACGGCTTCGTGCCGGTAGCCCTTCTCCTCGCCGATGGCCAGGAGTCTTTTCTTCGCCGGCGGCGCGGTTTGTTGCAGGATTTGCTCCACCGGCATATCGGCGGGGAACTCCAGATTGAAGAAGCCTACCATCATCTCGTCCCAACTCTGATCGCCCCAGGTTACTTCCTTCATGGGGTCCAGGTTGTCCGGATTGTTTGGCGAGTTATCGAAGTGCGCGGTACACTCGATGCGCGCGCCTTTTGGCAGCACCAGGGGGTCCGAAAGGTTGTACCAGAGCTGCCAATGCCAGTTGTAGCGCGGCACGCGGAGAATCGTTTGCGTCCCACCCGTCGGATACACGATGCGGTATTCGAAATCCTTGCCGCGCCCGTGCATGTGCGGATGCAGGCTGGCCAGCTTGACGGTGGCGTTTACCTCGAATGCGGCATCTACACGGTAGTTCGGGTCACCGGGCGGAATCTTGAATTTGCCGTTGGTGGCGGAAAGAGTCAGCACGCGCTCTTTGGGCCGTTCCTTGGCGAACACCAGTCCGAACTTGCTGCGGTCCGCGCCCGCCGTGCCGTTGGTGGTGTAATGGATCTCCATCACGAAATCCGAGCCGGCTTTGACCAGCTTGCCTTGTCCCGGCGGCAGGATTTCCGGCGGCTGTCCGGGCGCGTAACCCACCAGGAAATCGCTCGGCAGCGCGCTCGTATCGGCGCTGACGTCAGTGGCCTTAGGCGCCACGAAGAACAAACCGGCCTTCTCGCCGCGCAGCCAATGCGAGGCGGGCTCGCGCACATACAGGATCATATGATGCACGTGGGCGCGATCGTCCGGCCGCGCTTCGGCGAACTGCACCCATTTATCTTCGGTGAATCCGGAAGGCACAATCACCTTCTGGTATTCGATAGTGCCCGTTGCCGGAATCTGAAACGCCCGCGGAAATTCGAACACCACATCCGGCTTGGGGATGGACCATCCCTCCACATAGGCGAGTTTCGGCGGCAGGTCTCTGGCATCGCCTTCCGGCGCGCCGCCATCGGCCCAGGCAACCAGCGTGTTCACGTCGCTCTGGGAAAGCGACCGATCGTTCGAAAACCTGCCGTAGTGCTCATCGGCGAACCACGGTGGCATCTTCTTGAGCAGCACCGCTTCCTTGATGGCCTTGGCCCAGGGTCGCGCCTGCTGGTAAGTGAGCAGCGGGAAAGGCGCGGCTTCTCCCGGGCGATGGCAGGTCTGGCAATGCCTTTGCAGAACCGGGGCGACGTCCTTTGAAAAGGTCACACGCGGGACGTCCGTCGGCTTCTCTGCAAACAGCGCGCACATGAAAACGGCTGAAGTGGCGATCGCGCGCCATCCGGAATTGGACATTTCTCCACTGTACTCCCATTCTGACTTCTGACTTCTGTCTTCTGACTTCTTCTTCTGCTACTCTATACCTTTATGACAACCATTGTTCGAATAACGGGCCGGGAAATCCTGGATTCGCGTGGCAACCCCACGGTGGAAGCGGATGTTCATTTGGCCGACGGCGCCATGGGTAGGGCGGCTGTGCCCTCCGGCGCCTCCACGGGAGAACACGAAGCCGTGGAACTGCGCGACGGCGATCAATCGCGCTATTCGGGAAAAGGCACGCAATCGGCCGTCAGCCATGTGAATGGCGAGATCGCCCAAACGCTGCATGGCAAGGACGCTACCGAGCAGGTGGAAATCGATCGCCTGATGATCGAGCTGGATGGCACGCCGAACAAAGGCCGCTTGGGCGCCAACGCCATTCTGGCCGTTTCGATGGCCGCCGCGCGGGCTGCGGCCGCCTCCCAGCACACGCCGCTCTACCGCTATCTGGGCGGCGCCGGCGCGCGGGTGCTGCCCGTGCCCCAGATGAACGTGCTCAACGGCGGCGCGCACGCGGACAATTCCGTGGACGTGCAGGAGTTCATGATTGCGCCCTTCGGCGCTACGAAGTTTTCCGAGGCGATCCGCATGGGCGTGGAGGTCTTTCACACCTTGAAGAAGGTGCTGAAGAAGCGCGGCTACTCGACCGCGGTGGGCGATGAAGGCGGCTTCGCGCCCAATCTGAAATCCAACATCGAAGCGCTGGAGTTGTTGCTCGAAGGCATCTCCCAGGCTGGATACAAACCCGGCGAGCAGATCGGCATCTGCATCGATCCCGCCTCCAGCGAGTTCTTCCAGGATGGCAAGTACGTCTTCAAGAAGTCCGACAAGAGCGAGCGCACTCCCGGCCAGATGGTGGAATTCTGGGCCGATTGGGTGCGGCAGTATCCCGCCATCATTTCGCTGGAAGACGGCATGTCGGAAGAGGATTGGGATGGGTGGAAGACGCTCACGGATACGTTGGGCGGAAAGATTCAGCTCGTCGCCGACGATATCTTCGTAACCAACCCGGAAATCTTTGCGCGCGGCATCGAGCGCGGCATCGGGAATTCGATTCTGATCAAGCTCAACCAGATTGGCACGGTGACCGAAACGCTGGAGACCATGCACATGGCGTCGGCGGCGAACTACACTTCGGTGGTTTCGCATCGCTCCGGCGAGACCGAAGATCCGTTCATCGCGGACTTGGTGGTGGGCACCAACGCCGGCCAGATCAAGACCGGCTCGGCCAGCCGCACCGACCGCATCGCCAAGTACAACCAGTTGCTGCGCATCGAAGAGGACCTGGGCAGCGCGGCGCAGTTCGCGGGACGCAAGGCCTTTCGCCGTTAGGAGCGCCGCCCCATGCACAAACTGGTATTGCTCCGCCACGGCGAAAGCGATTGGAACAAAGAGAACCGCTTCACCGGCTGGACCGACGTGGACCTTTCCGATAAGGGACGCCAGGAAGCGCACGAAGCCGGCGTGGTACTGAAGGCCGAAGGCTACACCTTCGACGTGGCCTATACGTCGGTGCTCAAGCGCGCCATCCGCACGCTGTGGATGACGCTGGACGAGCTGGACCTGATGTGGATTCCCGTACACCGTTCGTGGCGCTTGAACGAGCGCCACTACGGCGCGCTGCAGGGTCTGAACAAATCCGAGACCGCCGCCAAATTCGGCGAGGAGCAGGTGAAGATCTGGCGCCGCAGTTACGACATTCCGCCGCCGGCGCTCACTCCGGACGACGAACGCTATCCCGGCCACGACCCGCGTTACCAGCACCTGACCGCGCAGGAACTGCCGCTGACCGAGTGCCTGAAGGACACGGTGAACCGCTTTCTTCCGTATTGGCACGCGACCATCGCGCCCGCCGTGCGGGCAGGCAAGCGCGTGCTGATCGCCGCCCATGGCAACAGCCTGCGCGCGCTGGTGAAGTATCTCGACGACGTTTCCGAACAGGCTATCGTAGGGTTGAACATTCCCACCGGGATGCCGTTGGTTTACGAACTCGACGACGATCTGAAGCCGCTCGGCAGTTACTATTTGGGCGATCCGGAGAAGGTGAAGGCGGCCATGGAAGCGGTCGCCGCGCAGGGCAAGAAGAAGTAAGCGGGGCCGCTGCCAATCGAGTTTCGCTTGATACAGTGACAATTCTGGCGACAAATGTGTCACTTTCCATTGGGGCTGATGTGGGGCGGCCAATCTTGGCCCCAGCCGCCTTTTTAGGCGGCCTGGGCCGGCTAAAAGCTGGCTGCGGGCAGAGTGCCCGCCCCACAAGATCCAAACTGGCTGTCACTTTATTACGCGAGCCTCAATAGGTCGCCACCACATACATCTGCCCGTGCCTCTTGCTCGTGGGCCGCACGGCAATTTCAACATCCTGTCCCAGCGCGGTCAGTAGTTCCATCAGGCGCCCTACCGAGAAACTGCCGGCCCTGTTACGGATCAGCAGGGATACCTGCGGCTGTTTGATGCCTAGCAATGAGGCCGCCTCTGCCTGGGTAAGGCGGCGCGCCTTGATGATGGAGTGGATTTGCAATGTCAGGCGCGCCTTCAGCAACTCCTGTTCGGGATTGGGAAGCCCCAGGTCCGCGAATACGTTTCCGCTGCCTTCCGTCACGCTTACTCTTCTTTCCGGTTTCCCAGGTCTCATTGTCATCAGTTCTGCCTTTTCCGGTAGTCGCGCTCCGCTTCGGCCAACCGCTGCCGGATCAGATCGATCTCCCTTTTCGGCGTGGCGCCCTCCGTCCTATGTGAATATAGGGGATACGTAGCGCCGGCTTACTTCGCCGCGAGTTGTGCGACGAAATCCCGGTGATCCTGGGACGCGAGGCCGGCGTTCAGCACCGCCAGCATCTTCGCGCCGTCGTCGGCCCAGAAGGCGGCCAGGTCGAGCCACAACCCCGGAAAGACTTGTGATCTGCCAATGCCGTCCGCAGGGTGCGTTTGGGCAACATAAACGCCATTCTCGAGCACGCGCCAGATCATTCGCTGCCCAAATTGTTCTACGGTGATGTACTCCCGCACGCCGGCTCGTTGGTAGAGCGCCAGTTTGGGCCCGAAGTCGATCTCCGTGGATGTCACGCAGATTTCGACTGCCAACTCTGGCGCACCGGCGCCCAATGGTCCTTCGTTCCCGGACTGGCCGCCGTGCGAGGGCAAGATGCGCAGGTAGGCATCGGGCTGCGGGGCGCTGCCCGACATCAGCCAGGTGCCGTTACTGCCCCCTTTGCATCCAGGCGTTGCGTGAGCATAATGCGCGAGCCACCAGTGGATCAGAAAATCGAGGCTTGCGTGGTTGAGGCTGACGGGTGAGGGCACGTATACCACTCCATCGATGAGTTCAGCGTTCTTCAGTTCCGGGAGTTCTTCCCAGCGGCGCAGGAATTCCTCCACGGTCAACCGCTCGCCGGTTACCAGTCCCGGCGGTCTCACCATAGGAGAGAGCATGACGGCGTTACCTCCTGATCCGAGTGTACACGTTTTGGGGCCGGGCGGACTGAGACGCCATCGCAGGTGCTCACCGAGGGACTTTGCCGGTCAGCCCCTCATCGAGCGAGATATTGTTCTTCTCCAGAGTCTCGCCCAGCACCTGGTCGAGAGACACGCGGGCGCGCGCGTAGGCGATTGCCGCATTCACTTCGGCTATCTGCGCCGTGACCAGTGTGCGCTGATCGATAATGATGTCGTTGAACGTGGAAATGCCATACGAGAACTTCTTGCGCTCGGCGGCGAGTAACTCCTCCTGCAAAATCCGGGTCTGTTTGGCCGCCGAGTATTTGGCGCGAGACTGCCGGAGCGCACTAAGTTGGTTGGAGATATCGACGACGATCTGGTTGGTGTCTCTCTGGCTGCCGACCTGCGACTGGCGGTATTGCAACTGGTCGATGCCGTAGTCGCCTTGCGCCTGCCGGTTTCGCAAGGCAATCGACAGACTCAGAGAGCCCTGTTCGCTGGGGAAATCCCGCCGAAAGATCTGCTGCAGCGCCGTGCCATAACCGCCGATAAAATAGGGGTTCGGTTGGTACTGGGGCGCGCCCGCCGCGCCGCGGTTATACGTCTGCAGTTGCACCTGCGCCGTCGGCAACAGAGGATTCTCGGTTCCGATCAGGGAGATCTCGGAGGTCTGGTCCCGGAACTTCGAGACCGCCACATCGGGCCTCTTCTCCATGGCCGTCGAGACCAACTGGCGCAAAGGCGGTAAATCGTCGGTGTCCGGGACCTGGATGCTGTCGAGCGTCACGATTTCGGCGGACTCTATCTCGGGGTCCCGCATGCGGGTCAAGGCGTCCTTGAGCATGTTCTCCCGCTGGCGCACGTTGTATTGCGCAACGACGACATCCTGCAAGCTGCTGGCGGCCTCGGCTTTGGCGCGCGGAAGCTGGACTTGCGGCATGGCACCCGCCGCGATCTCCGTCTGGGTGTCCCGTAGAAACTTTTGCGACGCCTGCAGGGCGCTTTGTCTCACCTTCAGTTCGTCGTTGGCGCTTACCAAGTCCCAATAAAGGTTGAGCACGCTGGCGGTCAGGTCGAGCAACTGCGAGCGGAATGTTTCCCGCGACGCGGAGATGTTGATCTGCGCGATGCGGATGAAGCGGTCGTTGAGCTTGACCCCGAAGCCCTGTAAGAAATTGTGCCGCATGGCCAGGCTCATGTAAGGGGCCACCGCGGGGTCCAGGGTGTCGGTAGGAACGTTTTCGTTCAGATACTGTTCGTAGTCCCGGTACTGTATATAGCCGCCAGTCAGCAGTCCTTCCTGGAGCACGGTGTTATAGGTGTGGACGGACTGGACCACGGCGGTCGTTTGACTCGCGATGGTATTCGCCTGGGGATAGGTCAAGTGTCCAAAAGTCGTAGTGTTTTGCAGAACGGGATCGAGATTCGGTGTAATCGCGCCGACCTGTTGAATCACCGCGCCCCCGGCGCTGCCGTTGCTGGTTCCCCCTCCGCCGCCGCCAAGGCCGGCGCTCTGCTGACTGCCGCTCACGCCCAGGCCGGCGTCCACGCTGGCCACCTGCGCACTGGCGCTGGGCACGCCGCGCAGCGGGCCGCCGGCTTTGACCCGCTCCAACGCCGACTGCGCAAGCAGCAGCCCATAGCGGTCCACTTCCAGGTTCATATTGTTTTCGATCGCCAGGGCCAGCGCATCTTGCACCGTCAGGTACAGTTTGCCGGCCCGCAGCAGATCGTGCAGCCGCTTGGAGTTGCCCGGGCGGCTGGTGGGCACTGAGGGCGCCGCATAAGACCGGATAGGAAGGGGCAGGTGGGGTTTATCGATCGTAAATGGCTGGTCCTGCGCGGTACAAACTGCAGCCACTAAGATGCAGGTCAACAGATTCCGGGATCTCATTTGGGTAGCTCCTGCTTCTTGTCGTCCGGTATAAGTGACTCTCTGCCGACGTGTCCGGCAACGGCTTCTTGCATGGAGATATTGTTCACCTCGAGCGTCCGGCCCATGGCCATGTCGAATGCTATCTTGGCGTGCGTATAGTTGGCCATGGCCTGTACTTCGGCGTCTTCATCATTGGCCAGGTCTCTTTGCGCCTGAATCACCAGGGTGACGCTGGACACGCCGTGCTGAAAACGGTTTTGCTCGTCTTTGAGGCTCTGTTCCCCCAGTTTTCTGGTATCGACGGCCGTCTCGTAACGCGCGCGGGCCTGCTGCAGCCCAATCAACGCGGTCTTCACATCGACCGTGACCTGGTTGGCCACGCGCTGGAACCGAAGCTCGGCTTGCCGGAGTTGGAGCTGATCGGTCACGTAGTCCGCCTGGGCGGCACGGTTGCGGAACGGGATGGTGAGCGAGACCCCGGCGGAGTAGTTCGGGAAATCGCGGCGGAATATCTGGCCCAGCGCGTTTCCGGTGCCGCCGGCAAAATAGAGGTCCGGCGCGCCGGATTGGCCATTGTAAATCGGGTTCACCGGGCCACTCAGGCCGTTGTTGGTCAACTCCAGAAACGCCTGCAAAGTGGGCAGCAGGCCGTTCCGGGAGCCCCTGATCGCTATCTTCTGGCTGTCGATGTTGACTTGGCTCTGCTGGATCTCGACGCGGTTCGCCATGGCTTCGGGGATTAATTCGGGCAGCGGTTTCAACTCATCCGTTTTAGGAACCTCGATCGGATTCAGCGGCACTATGTGCACGTCGTCCAGCCAGGTGTTGGCCATGGCATTGCGGCTCAGCGCGTTTTTCAGGACAATCTCTTGTTGCTGAACGTTGGTCTGGGCGAACAGGAGATCCTGTTTGCCGACCGAGACCTGAGCGGCGGCGCGGGTCACCTCCACCGCCGGCAGCGATCCGATCTTGACCATCTTCCGGTCGTCGTCATAGAGTTTCTGGGACGTCGCCAGGGCTTGTTCCTTGATACGCACGGCATCGACGAAACTCACCAGGTCCCAATAGAGGTTGAGCGCCGCGGAGACCGTGGTGGCCACTTGCAGCTTAAGCTGCAGGTTGCTCACTTTCATATTGTTCTTCGCAATGCGGATATCGCGGTTATTGACCCCTATATTGAATCCTTGCAGAAGATTCTGGGAGATCTGCAGATCCACGAAGCCGGTGATGGACGGATTGAAGAGGGGTACCGCGCTATTGAGCAGGCTGCGGTAGTCGTAAAAGGTAAATTGCGCGCTGGTGCCGGTGATGAACTGTTGCGCATACTGGAAGATATATTGCCGGTAGCTGTTGGTAAGAACGCTGGTCTGGTCGAACGACTCGTTGGTCAGCGGCGTGGTGAGGTGGCCGGTCGAAAAGCTGGCGTAGAGGCTCGGATCCAGGTTGGGAGGCACTGGACCGATCTGACTTACAATGCCGCCGCCCGAACCCAGGCCGGCACCTCCGGCAAGCCCGTTGGCGTTGACGCTGACTCCGGCCGTGCTGACGCTGGTAGGTCCGGCGGCGATGGGCGTGTCCACCGAGCGGAGAAACCCGCCACCCTCGGACCGGCGCAGCACTTCCCGCGCCAGAAAGGGACTATAGCGTTGCACCGCGATGTCCAGGTTGTTCTCCAAAACAAGGGCAATCACGTCTTGTACGGACAGGTAGAGGTTGCCCGCCCGAACCAGGGACTCCAAACGGGGGGTGTTGCTCAATGTGGCCGGGGCCACCTTGCGCTTCTCCAGGTGAAAGGGCGTCAAGATGTGGCCGACCACCGGCGGCGGCTTGGGTGACTCAATGGAAACTTCAGACGATTGAGCGAGGACGATTGAAGTCGAGGCAACCCACAGCAGGGCTAGGCGATTATGGAATGAGTACATTGTGTAGGTATGGCATGGGCAATTGCGCTTCCACTGGTTTTTGGAGAGGCGGCACAGGTTTCGTGCGTTACGGTGTCCGGTTTTGGGACCGGATGTTCGATTTCGATGGGACGGAGTCCAGGCTGGACAGCCCAGGAGTCCTGTCCTACTTCAGGGCATCCAGGGCCACGCGCCCGATGGCTTCGTCCACTTCCGAGGGCGCGCCGCTCACACCGAGGCCTCCGATAGTCTGGCCGTCGACCTGAATGGGCAGCCCGCCTTGATTGGGAAAAGCGTCGGGGAACGCCAGCACCGAGAGATCGCCGCTTTTGAGTTGGTCGGCGGCGGCCTTGGAGGGTTGCTTGTCGGCGCCGTCGGCCTTCTTGCAGGAAGAGCAGGTTGCCGCCTTCATCCACGACGCAGATGGTCACCTGGACGTTGCGCTTCTGGGCTTCCGCTTCGGCGGCGGCGACGATGGTTTTGATGGCTGCGAGGTTCAGATAGCGGCTAATCCACAGGCGCAATTGCCTGCGGCACGGTATTCTGGAGGAATAGATATGAATATACCTCTTTCTCGCCGAACGTTTCTGAGCGGCAGTGGGAGCCTGCTGGCCGCCCGCACCGTCCTGCTTGCTCCGCAGGCGCTGGGCGCGGCGTCCGGACCGGCGCCCGCCAGCGACCGTGTGCGGTTCGGCATGATCGGCATCGGCATGCAGGGTTCGGGCCTGCTGGGAACCGCGATTACACTGCCCGGTGTGGAGTGCGTCGCAGCCGCCGACCTTTACGATGGCCGCCATACACTGGCAAGGGAGATCACCGGGAATCCCACGCTCCCGACTACGCGCCGCTACCAGGAGTTGCTGGACCGCAAGGATATCGACTGCATCGTGGCGGCGGTGCCCGACCATTGGCACAAGCGCGTGGTGGTGGACGCCTGCAACGCGGGCAAGGACATCTATTGCGAGAAGCCGATGTCGCACGCCGCAGCGGAGGGATTCGAGATGGCAGAGGCGGCCCAGAAGAACAGCCGCATCGTGCAGATCGGCTCGCAGCGGGTGAGCTCGGTGCTGTGCGCCAAGTCCAGGGAGTTGTACAAATCCGGCGCCATCGGCGTGGTGGAAATGGTCGAACTGACGCTGGGGCGCAACGATCCCACGGGCGCTTGGGAGTATCCGCCGCCGCTGGACCTCTCGCCCGCAAACCTGGATTGGGACACCTGGCTGAACGATGCGCCCAAGATCCCGTTCGACCGATTCCGTTTCGCGCGCTGGCGGTGCTGGAAGGAGTACGGCACGGGCGTGGGCGGCGACTTGATGGTCCACCTGATCAGCGGCATGCTGTACACGCTGGGGTGGAACGAAGCGCCGCGTTCGGCTACGGCGCTGGGCGGCATCTTTCGCTGGCCGGACGGGCGCAACATGCCGGACCTGCACGCGGTGTTATTCGACTATCACCGCACTCCGGTCTATGTGCGTTTGGGCCTGGGCACCGAGACGCCGGAACTGGCGCGCTTCATGGGGCCGAAAGGCATTCTGGACGCCAACGGGGGCGAACTGCGGCACTCGCCGCAACGGGGTGTGGATACTGCGCCCAGCTATTACTCCAGCGGCTTTCCGGCGAAGATGCGCGAGGCGTACGTCAAGCAGTGGGAGGCCGAGCATCCGGTCACACCCGGGCGCGAGCCGCTGATGGACGATACGGTGTATAAGGGCAACGACTGGGACGACGTGAGGCCGCATTTGTGGAATTTTTTCCAGGCGGTAAAGAGCCGGAAGCCGGTGGCGGAGGATGCGGTCTTCGGCAACCACGCCGCGCTTGCTTGTCACATGGCCAACGAGTCGTACTTCCGGAAGAAGACCGTTTACTGGGATGAGGGGGCGCGGCGAATTAGCGAGGGATGAGGTGGGGCAGACCATCGTATTTTGTGGTCTGCCGCCTGAGCATTGGGACTAGGCGAGGGCCAGATTGGCGCGCGCGGGGAGGGTGAGGTCGTCGAATTGTTTTCGCGCGAGGCGCGGGAAGGCGGCGGCGGCGATCATGGCGGCGTTATCGGTGGAGAGGCCGGGCGAAGGAAACAGGGCGGGGCAGGGAAGGCGGGCGTCCCGCGCGGCGGCGCGCAAGCCTGAGTTGCAAGCCACTCCGCCGGAAACGATCAGCGTGCGGGCGCCAATGCTCTCGGCGGAAGCGGCAGCGCGGCGCAGCAGTTCCTCGATGACGGTGCGCTGGAAAGACGCCAGCAGATCGCGTGTGGTTTGCGGAGTGACGGCGAGCCACTGCTCAAGCGATGGATGGGGAGCCGCACGCAACACGTCGCGGCGCGTGCCGATTTCTGCGGCGAGATCGTGGCTTTCGACCCAGCGCAGCACCGCGGTCTTCAGGCCGCTAAAGCTGAAATCGAGCGCATTGCCTTTCATGCGGGCCAGCGTAAAACGCACCGCGCGCGGATTGCCGTAGGGCGCCAGGCGGTCGATCACCGGCCCGCCGGGGTAGCCGAAGCCGAGCAACTTGCCGACCTTGTCGAAGGCTTCGCCGGCGGCATCGTCGCGGGTCTTGCCGAGCAGGCGGTAGGAGAAACCCTCGCGCACTTCGAACAGGTGCGTGTGGCCGCCGCTGACCACCAGCGCCAGCGCAGGATACTCGACCGGGCGCCCGTCGCGCGCGCATTCCAGCACCACTGCGTGAATATGTCCTTCAATGTGGTTGACGCCGATCAGCGGAACGCCAGTGGCGAATGACAGCGCTTTGGCGTAGGTGAGACCCACCAGGAGCGAGCCGACCAGTCCGGGCCCGGCGGTGACCGCGATGGCGGAAAGGTCCGCCAGCGTAGTGCGGGCGCGGCTGAGCGCTTCGCGGGTGACGGGCACGATGGCGCGCAGGTGCTCGCGCGATGCTAACTCCGGGACCACACCGCCGTAGCGGCCGTGGGTTTCCAACTGCGAGGCGACCACCGAGGAGAGAATGGCGACGCCGTCTTCCACGACTGCGGCGGCGGTTTCATCGCAGGAGGTCTCAATCCCCAGGATTCGCATGGTCTGCCTCTACTTTAGCGTAGCGGACGGATTCGCGGGCGCGCTGCGTCAGCAGCAGCAGGCTACGGGTGGTCGCGGCGCAACGCATAGCGGCGTGCGTCAGTTCGACGATGCCGTCGCTGGCAGGGTGCTCCGGGCCGAGCAGGTCGAGCGAGACTTCAGCGTGATTCAGGATGAAAGTGAGTTCGTCGTTATAGTCTTTGCCGGCAGCCATGGTGAGGCTGCTGAGGCGGTCAAGCTCGCCGACGTACGATTCGAGGCGCCGGGTTGCGGAGGCAGTTTGTTCCTTCACATTCGATGTTAGCCCCGTGGTGGAAAGGAAAGGCTGGATCGAAGCGCCAGGTGATTGAAGGGCATGGAGTTAAATATTGGTTCGGTGTGTCACTGGGGCGGCTGGTCAAAGTCCATCTCGAGTCGTAGAATGGCCGTATGCGGATTGCGGTGATTTCGGACATCCACGACAACCTTTGGAATCTGGCGGCGGCGATCGAGCACGTGAGCGCGGCGGCGGATGCTTTGATTTGCTGCGGCGATTTATGTTCGCCGTTCGTGATGGATCTGCTGGCGCGGTTTCCACGGCGGGTGGACATTGTATTCGGGAACAACGACGCGGATCTGTTCCGGATTACGCGTAAGTCATCGGAGCGGGTGCGCGTGCACGGCGAATTGTTCGAGACGGAACTGGACGGGAAGAAGTTCGCGGTGAACCATTTCGATTACCTGGCGCGGCCGATGGCCGGCTCGGGGCTATACGATATCGTCTGCTACGGGCACAACCACGAGTTCAGCGTGGCGCGGGTGGGCGGGACGCTGGCCATCAATCCGGGGCCGATTATGGGGGCGAGGTTTCCGGGCGGCAGGTGGGAGGATGTGCTGCCGACGTTTGTCATCGTGGAGACGGGTTGCGGGAGGGTGGAGGCTTTTGGCGTGCATGGGGCCGGCGGGAATGCCCGGACGGTCGCGCCGTACGCTTTCGAGGTTCGAGAGGGCTGGCCGGGGTAGTTCTGTTTCTATGGGAGTGGCTGGCTGGGGAGGGCGCGGAGGAACTCGCCCATGGCCGATATCATTTTGTCGATGCGGGCGTCGGTTTCGCGGAAGCGCCTGTCGGTCTCGCGGTCGCGCGCGGCGGACTCCAAAATGAAGCTGTCCAGATGCGTTGCAATGGCATCGACGCGGCCTGTCAATTGGTCCAATTGCCTTTGGGTGTCGCGCCATAGTCCGCGGAGTTCCTCGCGGTCTTGGCGGCGTTCTTCGGCTAGTCCTGCCGTGACGTGTTCGATGCGTGCGAAGCGTTCGTCGATGGTCATGGTTTTTTCCAGTATAGCTGAGGGGGCGTCGCGGCGAAAGCCGCCCGGACAACTTCCTATAACGAATATTATGTAAACTTTAGTGCGCCAGTTAGCCGGGCCGGTACCGAGCCGCGACCGTAAGGGAGCGGGAGCTTCCCTCGACAAAACTGGACAAAAAAAGGGCCCGTACCACGGACTGCTGGTACGGGCCCGAGGGAAGAAACTCATCTTTTACCGGTGACTGCCGCCGCCGTGGGAGCCACCGCCGCTCGCGTGCGCGGTTCCAGCAGAAGAATGGGCGCTAGGCTGGCTGCGTGAAGTGCTGCGCGTGCCACTGCTCTGCGAGGATTTCTCCCGCACCACGGGAGGCGCCACACGGATGGACTGCGGACCACCGCCGCTCGACGAAGACGTCGCATAGGGACGGTATCCCGATCCGCCGGGCTGCGAATAGGCCGGCCGTGGCGCATAGGAACCGCTCGGACGCGGCTCGCCAAAGCGCTGCCATCCGCTGCTTCGATCCGCCGAACTGCCCGCTGCTTGCGACGGCTGATTTGCCGGCCGCCAGGCACCTGTGGCAGGAGCAGCGCTGCGAGTCTGCCCCGCCCCAGGCGAAGCCGGGCTGCTGGCACTGCGCCAAGCGCCGCTCGCCGCGGGTCCGGCGGCGGGACTGCGCGCCAGCGACGAAGCTGCCGGCTGCCGGCTGAACTGTTGCATGGCGCGCTGCTGCTCGGCGAACGGAACCCGTTGCACCGGGGCTGACGCCGTATGACCGAAGAAATGTACATTGTCCGAACTGCGCGGAGTGCTGGCAACAGCGCGGTTCGAGTAGCGGAGATTCGCGGCGGTGGGTGCCACCGGCAACTGGCCACGAACCAAGCCCGCCTCGTGAATCTGCGAGCCAGTCGTACGCGAAATGGCGCTGAACCTGCCCTGGTGGAAATCCGACGCTGTCACTGCGGAAATACCATTCGCCACGCGCGCGTTACGATATATGTTGCTTACATTTGCGTTGGTAACATTCACGCCACGGTTGAAGTAAGCGGGATTGCGAAATCCGGCGTAGAAGCCGCGTCCCCACCACGCATACATAGGCTCGAAGGGGGCCAACGGAACCCAGCCGATATTACCGAACCCGAAGCCCACCCCGATGCCCGGTCCGAATCCAAAGAAAGCCACCATGGCGGGCGACCAATAATGCCGTCCGAACCCTCCCGGATACCAGCACCAGCCATGCATACCTGAGAACAACCAGCGGCCGTAGTGAAACGGCGCCCAACCCCAGGGGTCGGAACTGACCCAGGTCCATCCATAATAGTCTTCCCAAACCCAGCGGCCGTTTTGGTATGGCGCCCAATCCGGATCGACCTGCGGACTCCAAACCTGGCCATAAGAAGGCTCATCCACCCACTGGCCATGGTTGTCCAGATCTTCGGCACCCGCCATGTCCTGCGGCACGTTGCTATAGCTTGGGGAGCTAAGCATCTCGTGGTCGCGCTGTTCGTTCCAGCGGTCCCACTCGTCGAGCGCGATGGCGGGCACGATGCGGAATTCAGGATCGTTGGGATCGCCGCGCGCCAGCATGGTTTGTCCGGCCTGCAGTTGCTCGATGCCTTTGGGCGTTGAGACATCCACGGCACCCAGCCGCACCGTGATTTCGGTCTGACCGTCACCTTGAACATAGATGCGATAAACGCCGATGTGCGAAGGTCTTACGGAAACAGTGGGAGTATCGACCTCAACCTTCGCTTGAGATTCCCTGAGAACGCGGAAAGTGACCGTGCCGTGAGCTACCTGCAGGTGGTAGTGGTTGATTCCCAACTCCGCCAGGCGGATCTCGGCGTTGGCGCCGATGCGGACCAGGTTCGCGGAATCGAACTGCACTTCAGCGCGGGAGCCGGTGCCCGTCGAAACCCGATCTTCCACCATGAGGGGCGCGTTGACCACCGCGGCCACCCAATCGCCGGAATCTCCCCGGCGGACCGATACTTCGCCGCCGGCGATACTGATGCGAGCCACTCCCCGCTCCGGAGTTCCGGTATCCTGGATCGGAGCGGCATCCTGGGCGTGCAGGACAGAGGCCACCAGGATCAACAGGGCGGCAGGGGCGAGATATCCGGAAGAGTGGGAGTGGCGTGGCATAATCTTCTTCGCTGCCGTGTGCATGGCAATTGAGGGTCCACAACTCAATTCGCGGCAATTCAGAGACTTACGTGAATTGTCACACTGCGCCTGCATGGCTGAAAACCACCAGTGTGATTGGAAAGCAGCAATCCTGGCCGAATATCGAGCCGTAGGGGTATAATGCGGCCAATGGATTCCCCTATCTTGCAGGATAAGCCGCCGCTGGGGCAGATTCTGGTGGCGGACGACAGCCCCGTGTTTCGGGACATGCTGCAAAAGATGCTCCTGGAATGGGGCTACGAGACGATCGCTGTTTCCGATGGCCGCCAAGCCTGGGATCTCTTGCGGCAGGAGAACGGGCCGCGACTGGCGCTTCTGGATTGGATGATGCCGGGCATGGAAGGAGCGGAGGTTTGCAGGCAGGTGCGAGCCGGCGTCCGCGACCGGTATGTGTACATGATCTTGCTGAGCGTGCGCGCGGGATTGGACGACGTGGTGACAGGCATTGAATCGGGCGCGGACGACTACATCGTGAAGCCGTTCGAGGTGGACGAGTTGCATGCCCGCGTGCGCGCCGGACGGCGGGTGCTGGCCTTGCAGGAAGAGCTGGTGGAGGCTCGCGAAGCGCTGCGCGACCAGGCGACGCGCGACGGACTCACCGGATTGTGGAACCGTACAGCCATTTTCGACATTCTCCAGAACGAACTGGCCCGATCCGGCCGGAGCGGCGAACCGCTGATCGTGCTGATGGCCGATTTGGACGGGTTTAAGCCGGTCAACGACCGTTTTGGCCACATGGCGGGCGATGCGGTGTTGCGGCAAGTGGCGGCCCGCATGAGGGCCGCGGTACGGCGCTACGACGCAGTAGGCCGCTACGGCGGCGAGGAATTCCTGATCGTCCTGCCGAGGTGCGAGCGGGTGGGCGGGCTGGCGCTGGCGGAACGGATACGGCACGCTATCGGTGCCGAATGCTTCCGGGCCGGAGACGTGGAGATCCGGCTGACCTGCAGTTTGGGAGCGGCTTGCGCCAGGCCTCCGGTGGTGCCGCTGGCCGACGATCTGGTGCGCGAAGCCGACGCCGCGCTTTACCGCGCCAAGCATCAGGGGCGGGACCGGGTGGAAGGGGCGGCGGGGGGTTAGTGGGGCAGACCATCGTCTTTCGTGGTCTGCCGCCGCCGCGCAAAAGGCAGAAAGCGGCATAAATTTGCTTGCATGAGGATGCATCCGGGGTATAATCGTTCACGCCCCCGAGTTTAGGTTCATAATGCTCACACCCGCTACCGATGTCTCCGCCGATCCGTTGCAGCAGATGCTCTGGCCGATGATGAGCGACCTGGTTCACGAACTGCGGCAACCGCTCAGCGTGATCGATGCCTGCGCCGACTATCTGGATCTGGTATTGCCGGCCACCGATCGTCGTTCGCGGCAACAACTGGAATTGCTACAGCAGCAAGTGGCGGAAGCCAGCCGCATTCTGCATGAAGCCTTACTGCAACTGCATTATGCGGACGCCTCGGGGGCGCCGGCGGTTGCGCCGGCCGCCAGCAGCCGCTCGTTGACAAACGCTGCCAGCGCCGCCGTCACATATTGAGGCGGCCGCACCGGAAAGCGCGGCTTGGCATCCCAAGATTCCAAGGGCACATCGTTCCAGAGCGGCAGGGGGATGCCGTGTTCAATCGCGACGCAGGCGTCGGCGCGGCTGAGCAAGCGCCGGCTGGACGCTTTGAAATCGGCTTGGGCGAAGTCCAGCACCACCAGGTACAGGTCCGGCGTGAGGAATTCGACGATGCTGTTGGATTCGACGATCAGGTTGCAACTGGCGGCGCACACTTCGCGTATTGCCGGCATAGCGCCGGCAAGCTGGCCGGTGGCTGTGCGCACCCAGAAGGAGCGGCGCGCCCCGGCCGCCAGGAAGCGGCCCGTATCGGAAGGGCCGGGATGGCGTTCCTCGGCGATGGCGTAAGGATGTTCGGGCGCCAGGCAACAGTCGCAGCTTGCGCCGGAGGCGGAGCAAATGCCGTGGCCGAACTGGGTTATCTTCATGGCGGCGAAGTCGAACTGGGGCAGCGCCTGGATGAGGCCCGCCACTACCGACGTTTTTCCTATGTTGCGGGTGTGCCCGCCGACTACGATTAGCATCGGTGTCACGGCTTGAGTTCAAATATAGTGCCTGCTCCCGCAGTTCCACAAGACCATGTCGGACCAACAGCGGTCGGCTTTCCGCGCTGCTCGTTTATTCACGCACACGAGACGACACCTCTGGAGCGTTCGAAATGCCGCGGCTAGATTGTTACCAATTGCTCCAGGTCTCGGCTGAGGTATTCGAGAATTTCCGCTCGCGAGCCTGGATTTCAAGAAGGATTGGTTCGGCCAGCCGCGCGTAGTCCTGGCGCGAATGAACCCTGCGTGCTTCCAAGAGCACCCGCCTTAGGTTGCCGATGCATTGCTGAGCCAGCAGCATTTGATCGTCGGTTTGAATCATCGCAACTCCAGTTCTACAATACCGCGTTTTCCAAAGTTCCTGGAAGTCTGATAGGTATCCAGACACAATTGCAGCACTTCCTCTCCGATGGAAGCCCGCGCCCAAAAAAAATCCGATTCGAACAGCAGCTTCGAGTGAATCGAATCGAAGAGGACGCGCGCCGGTACCGGAACGCGCTCGACCTCAAAATCCTCGTCCATGATCGGGAGAGTATCGACGTCTTTTGGTACTGGCTTGATAGTTACGAAGCTGCCCCAGATGAAGACTCGCCGTAGTTGACCAGTAGTAGCGGCGAGCTCCACCAGCGCCCGAAACCGTCCAAACAGCCACAATCGTCGCGGAGTGCCCACGCCGAAACGCGACTGGAAAGCTGGTTTCGGGTGACTAGCCGCAACCAAATGAAGCCGCCTGAAAGGCGGCTGCGGGCAAGATTGCCCGCCCTCCAGGGCTAGTTCAACTTCTCTTCCAGGTGCGCGAGGCGGCGCTTAAAATCGGCAAACTGGCGGCGCATTTCGGGGAGGCGCGCCAGGTTCGCGAGTTGCTCCAGGTGCTCTTTCAAGGGGCGCGCCGGCGTTCCCCAAACGGTTTGCCCGGAGCGCACAATCTTGGAAGTCAGGACGCCACAGCCGGAGCCGAGCACCGCCCGCGATTCGATGCGAGCCTTGTCGCCGATACCGACTTGTCCGCCGATGACCGCGTAATCCTCCACCACCACACCGCCCGAAAATCCCGTTTGCGCCGCCACTACGACATGGCGGCCTATGCGGCAATTATGGCCCACGTGCACCAGATTGTCCAGCTTGGTGCCTTCGCCGATTACGGTGATACCCAGGGCGGCGCGGTCGACGCAGGAGTTCGCGCCGATCTCCACGAAGTCGCCGATTTCGACGCGGCCCACCTGCGGAAACTTGTGATAGCGGTCGTGCTCGAAGACGTAGCCGAACCCGTCGGCGCCGATCACGCAGCCGGAGTGCAGGATGACGCCGCGCCCGATGTCCACGTTGTCGTAGATGGTCACGTTGGCGTGCAGCACGCAGCCCTCGCCCAGCACCACGCGCTTGCCGATGGAGCAGCCGGGGCCGATGCCGGAGGCCAGACCGATGCGGCTGCTGTCGCCGATATTGACATGCGGCCCGATGGCCGCCAGTGCGCCGATCTCCACATCTTTGCCGATCGCGGCGGTGGGATGGATACCGGGCTTCATTTCCACGGTGGGATAAAAGCGGTTCATGGCGCGCGCGAAGGCCGTGCGAGGCTCGGGCGCGCGAATCACGGTGCGGCGGCTGGGGCTGGGATAATCGGGCGGAACGATCAGGCAGCCGGCGGCGGAGGCATCCGCCTGCTCGATGGCCTTGCGGCCACCCAGGAAGGAGAGCTCGCTGCCGCCCGCGGTTTCCAACGGGGCAACGCCCGTCAGTTCCTTTTCGCCGTCACCTTCAAAGGTGGCGCCTAACCACTCCGCCAGTTCACGTACGCGCATGTCTTATGATACAAGCTGTGATTGCGATGCTTGTAATTCTGAGGAGCCGCTGCTGGGCTGAAGCTCCGCGCGGGATAAATCCTGCCCTCCATGATTGCGCCAACGGCTAGGATTCATCCGGACGCCAAGATCGGGCCGGGAGTCAGCATAGGGGATTTCTGCGTGGTGGAGTCCGACGTGGAGATCGGCGCGGGTTGTGCGCTGGAACCTTATGTCTACGTGAAGCGCTGGACCACGCTGGGAGAGCGCAACCGCATCTCGGCGGGGACGGTTCTGGGGACGGACCCGCTGGACAAAGCCTTCAACGGCGCGCGCAGCTATCTGCGCATCGGCAACGCCAACCAGATTCGCGAGCATTACACCATCTCGCGGGGGACGCGGCCGGAATCCGTAACGCAGATCGGCGACGAGAACTACATCATGACCTCGGGCCATATTGCGCACGATTGCAAGATCGGCAACCGTACGGTGATTTGCAGTTGCGCGCTGGTGGCGGGATACGTGGAGGTGGAAGACCAGGCGTTCATTTCCGGCGGGGTCGTGGTACACCAGTATTCCAAGATCGGGCGGCTGGCCATGATCGGCGGCAACACGCGCGTGAACAGCGACCTGCCGCCGTTTTTTCTGTACTCGGGCTTCAACGTGGCGGCGATGGGACTGAACCTGGTGGGTTTGAAGCGGGCCGGGTACAAGCATGCGGACGTGGCGGCGCTCAAGAAGGCGTACCAGATTCTGTACCGTTCGGGCCTGAAGCTGGCCGACGCGCTGGCACGCATCGAGAGCGAGATCCCCACTCCGGAAACGCGCCACCTGGTGGAATTTGTGCGGCGCAGCGAGCGCGGGATCTGCCGCGAGTAGGCCCGCGCAGTTGCGAATCCTCTTGCCACGAGGGTGGGTGCGACCAGCAAGCGGGCTTCGGAGCCGTGGTGGAGGACGGCGTGGGTCCTGCCAGCGTGGCGGTGGGGAGCAACGGAAGCCTATACGGGGCGACCGCGGATGGCGGATTCGGATATGGCACGGTGTACTCGTTGACGCCGCCCGGCAACTGCCGTGGCGGACCTTTTTTTTCAGCGGGCGCGTTCCGCCGTGATACCGTGTGATTGGTGACATTTGAAGAATTAAAGCAGTTTCTGCACGAGATTCCCTTCAACGCGCACGTCGGCTTGAGGCTGGTGCGCTTGCACAAAGACGGTGTGACGATTGAGTGCGGGATGCGGCCCGAGCTGCTGAACGGCTCGGGCGTGCTGCACGGCGGGGTTACGGCGACGCTGGCCGACGTGGCGGTGGGCATGGCGCTGGCCCGGCACCTGGGCCGTCCGCGGTCCGCCACGACCGTGGAGATGAAGATCAACTATCTGCGGCCGGTGGTGCACGGCAAGATCACGGCGCGGTCGCACCTGGTGAAGGTCGGTTCGCGGCTCTGTTGCGGCCGTGTGGAGATCTTCGACGCGGCGAAGCGGCCCGTGGCGGCGGCGCTGATCACGTATATGATTCTGGACGCGTAAGTGGCGGCTAAGCGGCTGGTTCTGCACAAATTGAGACACATGGCGCGCGCAGAAGTTCACGCTTTTCGCAGATCTAGTGTTCGAAAATCTGGTATCATGGAGGCGAATTTGATTTGCCCGCAAAACTGGCCGAGAGTTGCGCCTAGTCTGCTCGCTTTCAAATACGAGGAGATCACGTGAAGAAGATTTTCGTAGGCAACTTGGATTTCAAGGCGACGGAAGAATCGATCCGGGCGCTTTTCGAGCAGCACGGGACCGTGGAGCGGGTCAGCCTGATGACGGACCGCGATACCGGCCGGTCTCGCGGCTTCGCTTTCGTGGAAATGACGGACTCAGCCGAAGCGGAACGTGCTATTGCCGCCCTGAACGGGTTTAATTTCGGTGGCCGTGCGCTGAACGTCAACGAAGCCCGCCCGAAGGTGGAGGGTGGCGGACATGGCGCTGGCGGCGGAGGCTTCCGGCCCGGACGTGGTGGTGGTGGCGGTGGTGGCGGCGGGCCCCGGCAGCGCCGCGAGCCGCGCTGGTAAGTAGCGCCGCAGCCGTAAAGGCTGTAATTTGACCAAGTCCACGAGAAGAGCGAAAGAGGAACTTTATGGCCATGAGATCGCGCACGACATTCAAGAAACGCCAAAAAGAACTCGCCCGCCAGGAAAAGCAGCGGGACAAGGCTGCCCGGCGGGTCGAACGCAAGCTGGGGAAAGGTTCTCCGGAAGCTGGGGACGCTTTGTCGGACGAGGGCTTGGACTTAGAAGACGATTTGACCGCGGATGGCGACGACGTTCTGGAACCGGTCGCGCCATCCGCCGGCAGCGACCCGCATCCAGCGTAAAGTTTGGCGGGCATTCTGCCCGCAGCCGGCTTTTAGCCGGCTTGGCCGCCTGAAAGGCGGCTGCGGCCAAGATTGGCCGCCCCACAGCCAGCCAGACCAGGAGACAGAATGTCCGCGTGCGAACGCTGCCTCCAGCCTCGGACCTTTGCCTTCCCTACTGCGCCAATGCTTTTTCGATCGCGGCAGTCACCTCCGGATCGTCGGGCTTAACCTTCGATTCAAAGCGCGCCACGATCGCCCCATCCTTGCCTACCAGGAACTTGGTGAAGTTCCACTTGATGTCGCCGCCAGTGGATTTCGTCAGGTAGTCATAGAGCGGCGCGATATCGGAACCCTTCACCGAAATCTTTGCGTACATCGGGAACGTCACGCTGTACTTGCGTGAGCAGAAGGTTTTGATTTCTTCATTCGTGCCCGGTTCCTGAGCGCCGAAATTGTTGGCCGGAAAACCGGCGACCACCAAGCCCTGGTCCTTGTACTTTTCGTAGACCGCTTCGAGTTGCGTGTACTGCGGCGTGAAGCCGCACTTGCTGGCCACGTTCACCAGCAGCAGGACTTTTCCCTTGTAGGCGGCGAGCGGCGCGGGCGCGCCGTCGATGGAGTTCAACGTAAATTCGTAAACACTGGCGGCGCCGAACAGGGCGGCCGCAAAAACAAGCAACGAGACAGACAGCAGCATTTTGAGCATGCAACCAGTATCGCATTTTGCAGTGCGCTACAACCGCTTGCCGGCGCGTGCGGCTCAGCTTGTGTGGTCGTGGATGATCTTCCATCCGGCGGGCGTCTTCCGAAGAATCAGGGTGTAGCGGCCCGCGGCGTTCCCTCCCCCGGCTGCGGTCCGCTCCAGATGGAACTCGCCAGTGACCAGCGCGAGATTGGGCGCGAGCATGCGCACGTCGACATTCGAGAAGGCCAGCGTGCCCATGGCATCGTGGGTCGGGTAGGCTTTGCGATAGCGGCTGAGAATCGCCTGCACACCACCGTGGACCACTTCCCGCCCCATGAATGTGGTCTCCGGCGAATCTTCGTAGTAGGAGGCGAAGGTCGCCAGATCGCCGCGGTTCCAGGCTTCCTGGGACTGTGTCAGGACGGCGCGGACATCGTCGCTTTGCGCCAGCAGGAGCGGGATTGAACAGAAAAGGACGCACCAACGGAACATAGCTATAGCATAAACTGCTGCGGGGCTGCCCTGCGGAGGTGTCATAGGCGCTAAAACAAGGCCGTTCGCAAAGACGACCGGCGTGTTGGGCGATCCAGTTGCGCGGCCCACCTTTGGGGCAAGCTCCCAGAACGAGACTTATGCGGCCCTCGGCAACGCAAACAGCCGCTTGCGTGTCGCATCCTCACCCTAAATCGCATGGTGCCATTACAGCAACAACCCGCTTGTGGGAAGTAATCGGCGCCAGCCTGCGATTGTACGGTTACAGGGAATCAACAGCACCCGAAAGAAAACCGTGGCTTTCCCCCTTAAGTTGGAGTGATAATCAGGATTGTGGCGAACTCTCGACGCTCATATAGTCCAGCCGAGGAACTGGCTCTAGCTGCCCAGGTCGATGGCTACTGCCCAACGTGCGGCAGAACGCTTTTTTACGAAAAGAAAACCCGATTATTCAAAGCATACGAACTCGCGCACGTATACCCACTGAACCCCAAGCCTGAGGAGGTCAAGGAACTGGATGGCGTCGCGCTTCTCAATCCAGACGTCAACCATCCAGACAACATCGTTCCACTCTGCACGTCCTGTCACACGCGATTCGACAAGCCGCGCACAAGGGAGGAGTACGAGGAGCTAGCGGCCATCAAGCGGAACCTGATCGACAGAGCTGTGCAGCGTGCACTAAATCAGGATTACCCGCTCGAAGCTGAGATCAGCCGCATCATCGAACGTCTCTATAGCGTGGAGTTTAACGGAGATTCCACTCCAGACCTGGAACTCGCAGCCAAAAGCGTAGACGAGAAGTTCGACCGTACATTGCCAGGACCCACCCGCAGAAAAATCAAGCATGCCGTGGCGGACTACTATCAGCACATCCGACGCGAATTCCGAGAACTTGAGCGCCAGACGCCCACGGCTTCGGAACTGATCTACACACAGGTAAGGGCATATTACCTCAAGCAGAAGACCCTCGGCCTCCCACAGTCTGCGGTATTCGGCAACGTCGTCGACTGGCTTCGAACTACGACGTCCCCGCAGACCCCGGAAGCGGCCGAAATCGTGGCGTCTTTCTTTGTGCAGAACTGCGAGGTGTTCGAGTGATCACACCAAACAAGGTCATACCGTTGGATGAGTCCGCGCTCGGGAGATTGAGTGAGATCATGCGAGAAGGCCCCGATGCAGTCGACCTTATCACGCTCTATCGCCGTGTCTCTGACCGCTTCGAGAGCATCGACCAGTTCTTGCTCACACTCGACGTCCTCTTTGTTCTCGGACGCATCGACGTAAACCGAACAACGAGGACCGTATCATATGCTCCTTGAGGTCCGCTCTGACAAGTTTCGCACTGGCTCGGTGCGATTCAGACCTGGCCTGAACGTGGTCTTGGGGGATGAGAACGCGACTAACTCTATTGGCAAATCAACCTTGCTGATGGTGATTGACTTCGCCTTCGGAGGAAATGCGCTTCTCTCGCATAACACGGACCTCGTCACGGAACTCGGACACCACGATTACTTCTTCTCCTTCCAATTCGAAGACGACACCCACCGCTTCCGCCGTGGCACGAATGAGCCGTCGGTCGTGTATATCTGCAACGAGCAGTATGAGCCCGAGCGTCCGATTGACGTTGAGGAGTACACCGCATTTCTCAAGCACTCTTATCACGTCGACCTCCCCGACCTCAGCTTCAGGGCTTTAGTCGGCCTCTATTTACGTGTCTGGGGGAAGGACAATCTCTCTGTTGAACGCCCTCTGCACGTCGTCCAGACACAGCCCGCGCGGGAATGTGTCGACACACTCATAAAGACGTTCGGGCGGTACGACAGCATTCGCGACCTAGCGCGGGAACTGGCATCCACCGAAGCTAAAGCCAAAGCTCTGGCTGCAGCAACGAAACACGACATCGTTCCGGCTATTGGTAAGCGTGAGTACGCAAACAACCAGAAGCGCATCGCAGCCTTGGAGGCTGAGCTCGCGGACATTCGATCAAATCTTGCGAAGTACGCGACGAATCTCTCCTCGGTCGTTAATAAGGAGGTCCTGCAACTAAAGCTTGACAAGGACCGACTATTGGCACTCCGACTCACCCTTGCCGGCCGCCTCCAGAGGGTGCAGCGGAATCTCCTTGACAACAGGATCATTCGAAGCGAGACCTTCCGGGAACTTACGAGATTTTTTCCAGAGATCAACCAGGATCGACTGGAGAGGATCGAAGAGTTTCACAGCGAGGTGGCGAAGCTGCTGAGAGCAGAACTGAAGGGTGCCGAAGGTGAGCTTAAGCACCAGGTCGGGCAGATCGACGAAGCCATCGCCGACCTCGACGAGGGAATGGCTCGAAGCCTTAGCTCCGTCGACGAACCAGGGGTCTTGGTGGATCGCGTATTCGCCGTCGCCGTGGCTCTCAAAGAGGCGAAGGAGGAGAACGAACGCTTCGAGGACGAAGGCAGCCTGCGCGCCAGTGTGAGGGTGCTTCGTACCCGGCTCGCGGAGGAGAAGCAGAAGGTTTTGTCGCTTGTCGAGGCCGTGGTAAATGATGGGATGCGAAGAATCGTAACCTCTGTATTCGGCGAGGATCGGAAAAGCCCACGCCTCGGCCTTCACGAGAGCAGCTACTCTTTCGAGGTGTATGATGATACCGGCACCGGCACAGCATACGCCAGTCTGGTGGTATTCGACCTCACAGTCTTTCTGTCAACCAGGCTTCCCGTCGTTGCGCACGACACCCTCCTTTTCAAGAATATCGAGAACGACTCCGTGGCAAGCCTTCTCAACGTCTACATGGAGACGACGAAGCAGTCATTCATTGCGCTCGATGAGATCGAGAAGTACGGCGCTTCCAACGCAGAGCTGCTGCGCCAAAGGAGCGTGATTCGACTGGATGATGACCATGTACTGTATGTGAAGGATTGGCGCACGTAGAGCTTAACAGCGGCGAATTATTCGTTGAAAAACCGCTCGCCCAGCCGTCGGACTCGTCGCACGCCCGGAATCATCTGATCTCGTGCCCCTCTCTTAGAGAGAAGCGCCTAGCGACACCCACTGGACCGGGGCGATCCCCCAGCCTATCAAGGTCGTTCGGACCGCTTAACCGGTCCAATCTGTGCACGCACCTCAAACCCCCAGATCCCAGGCACGTTAACCTCGTGCGGGCATCATGATTGGCCGGTTAAACGGCGACCTGGGAAGCTGTAACCGCACGAGAGCCCGAGGCTGCACCGCGCTCAGCCGAGGTCGTTCTTGCCCAAGCCAAGGGCCTTATTTTAACGCCCATGCGCGGAGGGTACTGTCCTAAGGTCGCGACTTTAGGACAATACCCCTACCGCCGATGACACATCTCGCCGCCCTCCCACACCCTTGAAAACAAACGCCCGACGACAATCCGCCAGCCGAATCCCTGGCGCCGCCGTGCTACCCTCAAATCGGGCAGGCCCGGAATTATGCACCTGACAAACCCTATGAATGAACTAGAGCCGTTACTTGAGCGATGGGCGAATTTCTACCTCCTCACGTCGGCGGCGGCCGCAAGCTTGATCGGTCTGTTGTTTGTCGTAATCACGCTCGGCGCTGACCGAATGCCGGAACAGGCCGCTAGGATTCGCCTGTACCTTACGCCCACCGTTGTCTATTTCGCTTCCGTACTAGGTGTTGGCGCGCTTCTGACCTTCCCGAACCATACTCCGCCCACGGCCACTTTTTGCATTTGCCTCTGTGGCGTCGCCGGCTTAGTTTACTCGGGGTCCCATTTAATTGGACGCGATAAGAAGAGTTACGACGATTGGCGCGAGCTGATCCAATACGGGGGTTTTCCATTTGCGGCATACGGGCTCCTTGTATTGGGCGGGGTCCTGTTACTCCACGACACCCAACGCGGCCTCACCTTTGCGGCTGTCGGTATGCTGTCATTGCTTACGGTTGCCGTCCGCAACTCGTGGGCCATGGTCATCACGGTCGTCACCACCCGCCCTGGCCAACATTAGCGTCAGCGTGACGGCGGCTTTGTCAAAGGCACAATTCCGGGCAGGCCCCCGGTCGAACACGAGATTTATGCACCCACTCGCACCAACACGCGCCAAAGGCAACTCGGACACCCGGCCTCAACCTGCCGCCGGCCATCGGCATTTCGCGCTCGACAGCGGCCAGCGCGCCGTCAGCTCCTCTGAAAATGGCCTCAAAAACAATGATTCTAAATGCTTTACAGAAAATTGGTTTCGGGTGTCCAAAAAAGAGTTCCGCTCCCCGGAGGGCGGGCAATCTTGCCCGCAGCCGGCTTTCAGCCGGCTCTTGGCAGCGCTCCAATTTTCAATAACTTACGGTGGGTTTTCGACCGTGCGGCGGGTCTCCAGACCCGCCCTGGCCGCGCTTCGCGCAGCCAGCAAGCCCGTCCCACCAGAATTCGCGCAGCTTGCGACCGGCCGATTAACTCTTGCCAGCTTACTGGCGCCCGCCCCTATCTGCTACATTCGAGGCGCTATGCGCAATCTGCCTGGACGCAGCATCCTGATTCGCTGGATGTTCGACGCCCTCGGCTTCGTGCTCCTTTTCGGCCACAGGTTCGTGGTCCACTCCGTCCTGCGCGCCGATTTCTGGGCCGGACTATTCTTCGGCAGGAAGACCGCCGGCTACCTGTTCTTCATGGCCGCTGTCTCGTTCTATACTCTGGTCACCCCACTGTTCTGCTGGGCTACCGCTTCCGGCCTGAAGCGCAACAAACGATGGTCGCGTCCCGTTGGAGTCTGCACTTCCACTCTTCTCCTTCTCGGGCTTCCCTGGCTCACCATTGCCGGCGCCATCGGACTTTACGTGTTGACTATTACGCCATCGCGTCCCAACCCGGCGGCCGACCCTGTCCCATCCAAGCCCACCACGGACTACTGGGCTTCCAAACGCAGGTCGAAGGCGCAGCCCGTAGTCCTGACCCTCTTCTGGATGGCCGCCCTCGTGCCGCAGGCGTGGTTGGCCCTGTACGCGCACCGCGCAGGCATGCCCCCGTGGCGTCCGGGTTGGGCCTGGTGGGCGTGGTATTCGTTGTTCATCTTCGTCAACATCGTGCTGCACGAGTGCGGCCACGCCATCGTAGCTTGGGCCGCCGGCTTCCAACTCCGCATCATCTCCATCGGGCCTTTTACATTCTGGCGGGAGCACTCCCGTTTTCAGTTTCGTTTCGATCCGGCGCGGCTGTTCGAAAGCGGAGGCTACATGGGCGCCGTCCCGGTCTCCGATCGGAACCTGCGCCTGTACGAAACCAGTGTTGTAGCCGCCGGTCCGGCTGCCAACGCACTAACCTGCCTGGTCCTTCTGGCCGTCTTCTTTTCCCTGCCCGGAACCGCGTGGCAGCAGTGGTGGTGGATCGCGTCCTTCAACGCCGTCATAGCCGGCGTGATGGCCGTGAGCAACCTGATTCCTCTTGGCTACTGCGATGGCAGCATGCTTTTCCATCTCATCTTCTGGACCCCAGCCGGCCGCCTGCTGCTGGACCGCAAACGCGTGACCCAGATGGGCGAAGAGGCGGATGCGTTCCACGCCCAAGCCGCCTTCGACAAGGAAATCGAAGTTAAAGAAGCCATGCTGGAGCGTTCGCTCGCATTCGGCCAGGACAACGCCTTCATGATCGCCGCCTGCCACCAGATGCTGGGCACCGCCTACTCGCTGGTCGAAGACTGGCCCGCCGCCGAGTTGCACTACCGGAAATGCCTGGAATTCGAAGGCGAGATGGCCGCCAACCCGGCCCTGGCGGGTAACGTCTGGTCGGGCTTGCAGAAGGCTTCTATCCGCCGCCAACACGTGGCCGCGGCGGGTCCGGCCTACGCCTCCGCCGTGGCGATACTCGAGAAGCGGAAAGCAGGCGGCGGGGGACCTGCCAGACCCGCTGTTGCGCATGCGATGCTCGCCCAAGTTCACTTGCGCAACGGATCGTTCAAGACCGCGCTGGGCGAAATCGAAGCAGGGCTCAAACTGCTTCCCCGCAGCTCCAGCAGCCTCTTTTTGCGCGGACACCTGTTGCGCTGCGAGGCTGTCTGCCGCGTGCAGCTTGGCGAAATCGACGCGGGCCTGGCGGCCGCCCGAGCCGCTGCCGATCTCTATCGTTCCTCCGAGGTTCCGCCCGACCGCCGCAACTTGGCCTGGGAGGACATTGCGGATCTCGGAGACGAGCTAGCGTCGGCCCGCCACTCCGCCCTGGCCATCGACCTTCTGCGCGAAGGCATTGCGCATCTCGAATCCTGCGGCGCTCGGTTCGTTGCCGCGCTGTACCGGATCAAGCTTGCTACCGCGCTTCGCCAACTCGGCCAAATGGACGAAGCGGATGAGGCCCGCGCGGAACTGGCCGCGGAACGAACGCTCTCCCCTGCCCTGCGCCGCGCATTTCTCGCCGAACGTGCCCGGCTTCACATGGTCTCGGGCCGAGCGGATCTCGCCGTGGCCGATTGCCGCGAACTCGTCGCCCTGTGGAGCGCGCACGCCTGCGCGCCTGCCGCCGAGATCGCCTCCGCCGAAGCGCTGCTCGCCGAAGCGTGCCTGGCCGCCGGGGATCCCGCCGAAGCCGAGGCGCTCGCCACGCAGGCCGCCGATGTGCTTGGTCCGTGGCAACATCCCGACGCCGCAAGCTGTCTCATCACCATCGCCCTGGCGCGATCGCAGTCCGCCGGCGAAGGCAGTTCCGCTCTAATCGACGAAGCGTTTCGCTTAATGGAGGGCGCTGCGCTGCTTGGTCCGGTCGAGAAGGCGCGGATCAGAGAATGCGAGACCGCTCGCATCCGGGAGTTTGCTGCCGACGTCCGCGCCGTGGCATGAATCCGCGGCTAGGCTAGGCGGCCTGAGAGCCCGCCGCAGGCTGGGAGCCAAGCTGGGAGCCTGCCCCACCAAGTCCGGCGAGCAACCGCTCGATCTCGCGCGCGATCGCGGCGGGCGTGCCGGTGGCATCCACGCGATGGCATCCGCCGTTGCGGTAATACGCGATCACGGGACCGGTGGCGTCGTGGTAGGCCTTCAGGCGCGCCAGAATCACGTCCTCGGTGTCGTCTTCGCGGCGAATCAGCGGCTGCTGGTCGTCGTCGCAGATTTCGCCGGTTTTGGGCGGCTGCGAGAGCATGTTGTAGATGCGCCCGCATTGGCCGCATTGGCGGCGGGCGGTGATGCGCGAGACCAGCACCTGCGCGGGCACGTCCAGAAGGATCGCGATGGGTTTGGGCAGGCCCAGTTTTTGTACCAAGCCGTCCAGGAAGGTGGCCTGTTCCTGGGTGCGCGGGTAGCCATCCAGCAGGAAGCCGGAGGCGCAGTCCGGCTGCTGGATTCTGGCAGCCACGATCTTGTCGACAATCGCATCGCCGACCAAGCCTCCGGATTTCAGAATGGAGCACGCCAGGCGGCCCAGTTCGGTGTCGGCTTTGCACTCGGCGCGGAACATCTCGCCGGTGGAAATCGCGGGAATGTGGAAACGGTGGGCGATTGACGCTGCCTGAGTGCCTTTGCCGCAGCCGGGCGGTCCGAATAACAGGACGATCATGCTGACCTCCGGGACCACAAAAGAAGACTTAAAGGTCCTGTAGTATTTTACCATCGGGCGAGAGGCGAATGCGCGCCCCCCTCCACTCGACCGTGTCGCCGGAGAGGCCGCACACCCAGATGGCGAAGCCCCAGAGGTCGCGAAAGGGGATCCAACAGGCGCGCCGGAGCGCCGCGGGATCGCGCAGCACGCCCCAGCCGACGCAGATTCCGGCAAGCATCCGGATGGCGAGCGCCGTCACGCCGGCCGGCCATGCGCCCGCGGCAATGGCGACAAGGGCCCAGAACGTGGCGTGCGTGACGAGGTATCCGTAATAGCCGCCCGGCCGGGAGACGCGGATGCCGCGCGACCAGCGCAGTTGGTGACGCCAGACTTCGCCCCAGGTGGCGCCGCCCAAGTGCGTTTCGACGATGGCCGGCGCGAAGAGCACGCGCAGTCCCAGACCGCGGATGCGGCGTCCGAGCTGGTAATCGTCCGCCAGGTAATCGCCGATGGCCGCGAAGCCGCCGATGCGGCGCAAATCTTCAGCGCGCAGAAGCATAGTCGAACCGAGAGCGAATTCCACCGAGCCGAGCATGCGCGCCACCAGCACGCTGGGGGCGAATTCGGTGGCTACTCCCAGAGCTTCCCAGCGGCCGGGCAAGTTTTCGGACTGCGCGCGATAGAGGCAGGTGACCAGGCCGGCGTGGGGTTGATCGAGGAGCGCGGTCACCTGGCTGAGGTAGTCCGGCTCTACCCGTATATCGCTGTCGTTGATCAGCAGGAGCGGGTAGCGGGCCTGGGCGGCCAGGTCGGCCAGCACGCCGACTTTGGCGTTGGGCATCTTGGTGGAGGTCACGATCAGGCGGATGGGGAGCGCGGGGAATTCGGCGATGAGACGGCGGATATCTTCGGCGGCGGGATCGTTGGCGCGGCCGATGCCGAACAGGATCTCATATTGCGGGTAGTCTTCGAGGGCGTGGGAGCGGATGGCTTCGTAGAAGTGCGGATCGCGGCCGTGTACTGGCTTCAGGATGGAGACCGGGAGGCTGGTGGTCCGGGGTTGGGAATGCCGGCGAAAGTGCCTGGTCCACCAGGTGGCTGCCACGATTACCAGCAGCCAGTAGGCCGCCGAAGCGAGCGCGGGGACGGCCAGCCAGATCACAGCGAGAGCAGCGCTACGCCGCAGGCCACCAGCGATGCGCCTGCCCAGCGCTCCATGGTCACCGGCTCCTGCAACACGTACTTGGCCAGCACGGTCTCGAGCACGTAACTGCCGGCGGTGGCCGGCACGGCGAAGCTGAGGTCGGCGACCGAGAGAAGCGCGATGAACGCGAAGAAGGAGACGGTCATGGCGGCTACGGAAGCCACGATCAGCTTGTTGCGCGCCAGTATGGCCAGCACGCGCCCAAGTGCGCCGGGCCGGAAATCGCGAATTTCGCCGTGACGCTTCATGGCCGCGGATTGCAGCACGTCGGAAGCGGTCGTCGCCGCGGCGATCACAGCCACCAGCAGCCATTTCATGATGGCGCTCCCGAGCGATGCGGGGCGGTGCGGGCCACCAGGACCACACCCGCCACGATCAACAGGATGCCGGCCCAGCGCCAGCGGGAGATCTCTTCGTGCAGAAACAGCGTGCCCGCCAGGGCGGACAGCACATAGCCGATGGAGGTGACTGGCAGCACATAACTCAAGTCCGCCCAACTCAGCAAGGCCAGTTGAAAGAACAGCCAGAGAATCAGGAGCGAAATGCCTAGGGCCACCCACGGGTTGAAGACCGCTCGCACGTATGCCAGGGGGGACAAGGTGACTAAGCGACCGACCTGGCGCATGCCCCAGCTCAGGGAGAAATTCCCAAAGAGGCTGCTGAGAATTACGAGCATCGTGAAGAAGCGGGTTTTGAGGCGGGCGGCCTGAGAGGCCGCCGCAGGCTGAGAGCCTGCCCCACTTTTGCTAGTCACCGGAGTTGGCCGTAGCTAGAGCCTTCTCGGAGGCCACGAACTTCTTCCGTTTGGAGCGCAAGGCCAGGTACTCGTGGGCTTCCTTCGAGAGGCGCTTGCGCTCGGTGGAATTGAAGATGGCCTTGCGCACGACGCGCCAGACGACGCGGGGGCGGAAGTAGTATTCGCCGTAAAAGCGCTCGACCCACTCGACCAGTTCGCCGCGGTCGAGGCCGGGATAAATGATATTGGGAAGCTGGTGCCCGGTCTCATCGGTCATGGCGTCGATGGTGATGAGATTGTTCTTCTTGACGTAGTCGTAGAATTCGGTGCCCGGGTAGGGATGGGCGAGCGAAACCTGGATGGTTTCGGTATCCAGGCGCTTGGCGAAATCGATGGTCTTGCGAATGCTTTCGCGGGTCTCGCCCGGCAGGCCGATGATGAAATCGCCATGCACCAGCAGGCCCAGCTTCTTGCAGTTGGCGGTGAATCGCTGGGCCATGTCGATGGTGGCGCCCTTCTTGATGTTCTTGAGGATTTGCTGGTCGCCGGATTCGTAGCCCACGATCAGGAGGCGGCAGCCGGAATCCTTCATGGCCTTCAGGGTGTCGTAATCGGTGGTCACGCGCGAGGTACACGACCAGGTGAAATTCAGCGGCTGCAGTTTCTTGCACAACTCGATGGTGCGCGCCTTCTGATAGTTGAAGGTGTCGTCGTCGAAGAATATTTCCTTGACATACGGAAAGGCCTCTTTGGCGTAGGCCACTTCGCGCGCGATGTCGTCGGTGGAGCGCAGCCGCCATCGGTGACCCGAATGCGTCTGCGGCCACAGGCAGAAGGTACACATAGCCGGGCAGCCGCGCGAGGTGTAGAGCGAGATGTAGGGATTCAGCAGAAATGGGACGTTGTAGCGCCGTATATCGAGATCGCGCTGATAGACCTTGGTGACCCACGGCAACTCGTCGAGATTCTCGATGGGCGGCCGCTCGGGGTTGTTCACGATATGGCCGTTCTTGCGGAAGCTGACGCCCGGCAGATCTTCCACGGGCGTGCCGCGGGCGTAGTCTGCGATCTGGTAATCGAACTCGCGGCGCACCACGAAATCGATGGCCGGCGAGGTGCGCAGGGATTTCTCCGGCTCCACGGTGACGGGCGGCCCGACGAAGGCGACCTTCAGCTTGGGGTTGGTGTCCTTCATCATCTCGGCCATCTTCACGTCCACGTGAAATCCGGGGGTGGAAGTGAACAGCACGAGCAGCTCGAAGTCGTTGGCCATGGCGACGGTCTGCTCGATGGAGATCTTGTGCGGGGGCGCGTCGACTACTTTGCTGTCGGGCAGCATGCCGGCGGGATAGCAGAGCCACACGGGATACCAGTAAGACTCGATTTCCCGGGTGGCCGGCCAGCGCGAACTGGCGCCGCCATCGAAGCCTTCAAAAGAAGGCGGATTCAGAAACAGTGTTCTCATGAATGGTTACTCGGCGGGCGAGTAGTTACTCGCCCAAATCCACCAGGCTCGCCCGTTTGGGGCTGCCGGCCAACGATACGTTCCGGAAATCAATGGTAAGCTCCGCGGGACCCACCAACCGGGTGTCCACTACGCTGTGTATCTGGCGCGGAACCGCAATGCCGTCTTGAATCTCATACTCTTTGACAAATTCGATTTTCTTCAAGAATAGTGAGGGAGGTTTCACCAGGCGACCGGATTCGCGGACGCACAGAAATGTTTTGGCGTCTATCCAGATTTCGCCTTTGAACAGGCCCACCACCTTGCGCCGCGGCGTCACCTGAAATACCTCGATGAGTTGGCTGGCGGACTGCTTTGGCCCTTTGTACTTGAATTTATAGTTGGCCGGCGTGACGGCCAGAGACGGGGAGCCATCGGCCTGAGCCTCGACTTCGGCGGAGAGATATCGCGCTATCACGTGGTTCTTGACGGAATTATCGCCTTCGAAGTGCAGGGCCTCGTAGGTAATGCGGCCCAGGCGCGAGATGCGCCGCAGCCCGTGCAACCGGCCATGTTTCTTGAGTTTGGGCAGGGAGGCTTCAATATCCACTTCCATCGACGAGCCCTGGAGTGCGCGCTCCTGCTGCTGCGACGCGGCCCAATAGTTTTCGACGACGGATTCCGGACTGGTCGCCGCGGCGCCGCGCAGCACCCCGAAGGACACCGCGAGCAAACAGATTACGTGCCGGTTCAGATTAAATCTCAAGGTATGATTCCAGGATAACAGAATGTACCATCGTGTAGATGTTTTCTACAAGCCGGAGGTTGCGGATGGGTGGCGGGGAGTGGCGGACTCGGAGCCGTCGCGCGTCTGAGGTTAAGCCAGATCACATGAGCCGGACATGCGGATACGACACGATCTTGCTGTCTTCAGTCATCAGCGGCAATCGAAGACGCGGGCGGTCGCAACCAGCAACTGGTCGGCCGGATCGCGATGGAATGGCGGCGGCAGTTGGGCACCCTGAGGTGCTGCGATCCGGCGGCGCAAGTGGCGTTGGGGATCTCCACTTTTATGTCGCGCACCCGCCTGCAGGTTGGCAACAGTTGGCAACCAAGTTGGCAACCCAATGCCGCTTACTTTGCGCCACGAAGCCATTTTGATCTGGCTGTTACTCATCGGTGCCCCCAGTCACCTTGCGTTTTCTGGGAAACGCGCTGCCGCGAGGCCAGACGGC
>Ga0224558_1000622_pt1 | contig 41269 bp, 33 predicted proteins | sample 714S32024metaG_FD_180682 | JGI IMG/M metagenome (GOLD analysis project Ga0224558, IMG submission 180682) | Peat soil microbial communities from Stordalen Mire, Sweden - 717 S3 20-24 | ecosystem: Environmental > Terrestrial > Soil > Wetlands > Peat | place: Sweden: Norrbotten County, Stordalen... | reverse complement strand
TGCCTAAAAAAACAGTGAAATTCATTCAGTGATTCGTTTACTCCGTTGGTTGGATTTGTGGCACTTCAAGGGAAGGATTCCGCTCTGCCACCTAGATAGTATCAGACCGGACCCGTGCAGCGCAAACCTATACTACCTTTGGAGGGCGGGCTTGAGCCCGCGCGGGGCTTCAGCCCCGCTCTGCCGTCTACTCAAAAATCGCCGCAACCCTCGCCAGGACTTCGTCCATGATCGCCTCGGGAACGCTTTCCAACTTTCTGCCATTGCGCGCGCCAACATCGAGCGCCCGCGCCTGGTCGCACCGGACGATGCCTGCCGTTTTGGTCCCCGCGCCCGTTAGCGGCACGGCAAACCCGGCCGTCCGCGCGAAATTCCCGCCGCTGGTGATCGGGAGAACAACGGGCACTTTGGTCGTCCGGTTGAACGCCTCCGGCGACACGATCAGGACCGGCCAGCGTCCCTTTTGCTCGTGTCCCTCGGTCGGATCAAGCCCCACCAACCAGATTTCGCCCCGCTTTATCAGAGCAACTCGCCGCCTGTGGTTCTGTTGCCGAGCCATTCGCGCTCTTCCTTGCTGCGCGCAGCTTTGGGGTTGCATTGGGCCAGAAGTTCGTCCAACGTATAGCGGGGCCGCCTCTGCGGCGCCACGACCAGCCGCCCACTCTCGACCGCGATGCCCACCTTGGCTCCCGGCCGGAGACGCAGGATATCGAGCAGCGCGGGCGGAACCGCCAGCATGACCGAGCCGCCCACCTTCCGCAGACTTGTTGTGTGCATCACGATCTCGATTACGCGTTATATCTAAATATAATCTAACGCAGGGCGGCCTTTCAGTGCGCGGGGCTTCAGCCTCGCCATCAAACTCACTTCCACGCATCCAGCACCAGGTGGGCCCGGTTCCGCATCCCCAGCCGCCGCAAATAGCGATCGCCGAAAAGCATGTAGCGGTAGCTGGCCTGCGCGCCCAAGCGGCCGTAGATGTAACGCATGCCGCGAGTCCAAGGCAGGTTCTCCGTGCGCGCCCGCGTGAAGCCGCCGGCGGCCGCCAACTGCCGCAGCGAGGGTACCGTGAAAGGACGAATGTGTGTGTAGTCCTCATAAAACCTGACCATGTCCACCGGCGTCGGGACCACAACCGTACACAGGCCACCGGGTTTCAGCACGCGATGAAACTCCACCATGGCGCGCGCGGGATCGGGCAAATGCTCCAGCAGCCAGCAGCAGAATACGCCTTCGAAATAAGCGTCGGGGAAAGGGATCTCGTAAGCGCTGCCCAGCGTGATCTGAAGCTGTTGCGCGGCGTAATGCTCCACCAGATCCGGCGCATTGTCGATGGCCACGATGCCGCTCGGGTTCTGCCGGGTGAACCAGCAGCGGCCCGGCCCCACGTCGGCGACCGGCTGCTTGCCCTGAAATCTCGATTCATACCAGAATCTGCCCCATACCATTTCGATCTGGCCCACGATCCCCTCATCCGTGTTGAGGATGTATTGCCCATACGCCGTCGCGGACCCTGTCCCCGACCCGCGACCGGCTACCGCCCCACTGCCGGCTACCGCCCCACCGCCGCTTACCGCGCCGCAACCGGCCACCGCGCCACCGCCGCTTACCGCGCCACCGCCGCTTACCGAGCCGCGACCGTCAGGGAGCGGTTCCCCGCCCCGTGCCAAACCGCCGCCCGGCGTAGAATGGAAAGAATGGCTCAAAGTACCGAAGAGTTTTACAGGATTCAAAAGCTACCTCCTTACGTGTTTGCCGTGATCAACGAAATGCGGGCGACAGCGCGCGCCGCGCAGCAGGACGTCATCGACCTGGGCATGGGCAATCCCGATGGCGCCACCCCGCGCGTGGTCGTCAGCAAAATGGTGGAAGCCGCCCGCAACGCCCGCAACCACCGTTATTCGGCTTCCCGCGGCATCCCCCGCCTGCGCGAGGAAATCACCCGGCGCTACCAAACCAACTACGGCGTCGACCTCGATCCCGATAAGGAAGCCATCGTCACCATCGGCGCCAAGGACGCCCTCGCGCATCTGCTCTTCGCCGTGGTCGGACCGGGCGATGTGGTGGTCTCGCCGAATCCGGCCTACCCCATCCATCAATACGGCGTAATCATGGCCGAGGGCCACGCCTGCCTGCTTCCCCTGCCCAGTCCAGCGGAATTCCTGAACCGCCTCGAAGACCTGTACCGCACCTCCACGCGCCCACCCAAGCTGATCCTGATCTCGTTTCCCCACAACCCCACCACCACCTGCGTGGAACTCGATTTCTTCCGCGAAATCGTCGCCATGGCCAGCCGCCACGGCACGCTGGTGGTCCACGATTTCGCCTATGCCGACCTGGGCTTCGATGGCTACAAGCCGCCCAGCATCCTGCAGGTGGAAGGCGCCAAGGAAGTGGCCGTCGAGATCTTCTCCATGTCCAAGAGTTACAACATGGCCGGCTGGCGCGTGGGTTACTGCCTCGGCAACTCGCGTATGATCGGGGCGCTGGCGCGCATCAAGAGCTACCTGGATTACGGCGTCTTCCAGCCCATCCAGATCGCGTCCATCATCGCCTTGCGCGAGTGCCAGGAGGATACACAAAAGATTTGCGCCATCTACCAGAAGCGCCGCGATGTCCTGGTGACTGGCCTCGATCGCGCCGGTTGGCCGGTGGAGAAGCCGCGCGGCTCCATGTTCGTGTGGGCGCCGCTGCCCGAACGCTATCGCGCCGGCGGCTCGCTGGAGTTCGCCAAGCTGCTGATGAAGGAGGCGCTGGTGGCCGTCTCCCCTGGCATCGGCTTCGGCCCCCTGGGCGAAGGCTACGTGCGCTTCGCGCTGGTGGAAAACGAGCACCGCATCCGCCAGGCGACCCGCTCCATCGGCAAATTCTTAAAGTAGTGGGTCAGGCTCCCAGCCTGTCGCCTACCTCTCTCCAGGAACCTCGGTCCAGGTTGCTGATTGGTAATCCTTTTTGGCGGGCAATTCTGCCCGCAGCCGGCTTTTAGCCGGCTCGGCGAGCGCAGCTCGCCCAAGGTTCCTATCGCTCAGGCCGCCAGCGCGTAGCCTGCACCTTTTCAGGCGGCCAACGACCTAGCGGAGGGTAAGTGCGCCATTACGGCAGTACTCGGAAGGCTAGGTTGCTCGCCAGTGTACCGCCAGGCGTCGTCACTTGGATCGTGCCATTGGTGGCGCCGACTGGCACGGTGGTCGTGATCAGCGAAGGCGAGACGACGGTGAACCCAGCCGCGGTGCCGTTGAAACTCACACTGGTCGCGCCGGTTAGATTCGTTCCAAGGATCTTGACAACCGCTCCCACCTTGCCAAATGCAGGCGTCGTTTTCACGAACGGGCCCAGACCCACAGACAAGCTGAAGACCGTGCCACAGCCTGGATCCGATCCTTCAGAGCAGTGGCCTGCCCCGCCCCCCGCGGTTGTCCCGTAGAAGTCCCCATCGGTGGCCTGGACGAGCCCCGCCACGGGGCTTTCGCCGTCCGTGCACCCGCTTTGGGAGCAGAAGCTGTACAGCGTCGTCAGCGTGCCACCCGGCGTGATTTTGAAGAGCGTGCCGCCACAGGGGTACAAACAGTTGGCACCGCCAGAAGGCGTCGTCCCGTAGAAGTCTCCGTTCGTCGCCTGGACCAGACCCACGTAGGGGTATTCGCCGTCCGAGCACGCGCTTCGGGAGCAGAAGCTGTAGAGCGTCGTCAGCGTGCCACTCGGCGTGATCTTGAAGATGGTCCCAAGGCCGTTCACCCCGCCCTCGTACGTTGTCCCGTAGAAGTCTCCATTGGTGGCCTGGACTAGCCCGGCAAAGAGCAATTCGCCGTCCGTGCACCCGCTTTCGGAGCAGAAGCTGTAGAGCGTCGTCAGCGTGCCACTCGGCGTGATCTTGAAGACCGTCCCGCCCGCCACCGACGCGCTGCTGTTGGCCCCGCCAGCCCACGTTGTCCCATAGAAGTCCCCATTGGCGGCGAGGACGAGCCCCGCGTCGGGCTGTACACCGTCCGTGCACCCGCTTTGGGCGCAGAAGTTGTATAGCGTCGTCAGCGTGCCACCCGGAGTGATTTTGAAGACTGTGCCACCGTTATTGGCCCCGCCCTCGAATGTTGTTCCGTAAAGGTCCCCGTTGGTGGCCTGGACGAGCCCAGCCCCGGGGTATTCGCCGTCCGTGCATAAGCCGTATGGTGTAGAACAGAAGCCGTATAGCGTCGTCAGCGTGCCCCGCGGCGTAATTTTGAAGACCGTGCCGCCCTTATTGGCCCCTCCAATCGGCGTTGTGCCGTAGAAGTTCCCGTCGGTGCCCTGGATCAACCCGGCGGTGGGATCTAAGCCGTCAGTGCAATTGGTTTGGGAGCAGAGGAAGCTGTATAGCGTCGTCAGCCCGCCACTCGGGGTGATTTTGAAGACCGTGCCACCGCCGTTGGCCCCACCGCCGTATGTTGTCCCGTACAGGTCCCCATTGGTGGCCTGGACCAGCGCAGCGTCGGGGATTGCGCCGTCTGTCTTGTCGAAGCGACGCAGCGTGGTGAAAGTCTGCGCAGGTAGGGCAACGGCCGTCGTTGCGCACAGCACCAAAACAGCGTACGCCCTCTTCCCACGGTTAAGTTTGCCCGCCGCGTCTGCGATTCGTTTCATCGATGCGCTCCTTTTCTGGCCAGGTTTCCATATTGGCCCCGGCACACGCACCGAGTATTACATCTATCGAAGGACTAAAGCGGACTTCTCTTCTCTGACTGAGTACTACCGGCTCGGAAAAGGGTACCGCCTGCCCCACCTTCGACCCCGCCGGCATCCAATCTGAGAACTCAAAGAAGCTTCCGTATCTCGTCGACACTCCATTGAGAGTCGCGAAGAATCTTGTGCAACAAGCCCGGGCCAATTATCTCGCGGCTGCCCCAGATGCGGACCACCGCGAAGCCGGCCTTTGCCAGCGCCGCTATCAAGTCTGGCCCGGTAACTCGCGGACTGCGGCTCATGCTGCAACGCTGATTCGCTGAATGCCCACGAATTCGAGCGCCTGGTCAGGCGCACCCTCAACCTCAAGGCACAATTCGACCGCCTCTCGAATACGTTCCGTGACCACCTCCAATGACCGCGCCTGAGTGTGGCACCCAGGAAGCTGCGGGACCGTAGCCACGTAGTACCCCTCGTCGTCGCGCTCAATAACGACATCAAACTGACGTTGCAATGGGCCGTCCTCGCACTTCTTCCGTTTGCGGCCAACCGGCCCCCGAACCGGGCTTAGCCAAAGCCAACCATAGCCGGCTACCGAGGCATCGATGACGCAATTTCAACCCCTCCTAATCGACTGAAATCAATCGTTTAAGCCCCCCCGCCTCACAGATCCCCGCCGAATCGCATGCTATTCTTATGTCGGGCAAAGAGATATCAAACTGTCCAAGAAGGCTCGCCGCACTCGCCGCAAGACGTTCTGCGGGCACCACCCCTGTTCTTTGACAATTCAAACCGCAGCCGGAAACACTTCACCGCTAACCCGGACGCAACAAATGCAACGCGATGCAACATGAAATCGAAAAAACGTCGCCGTGACCATCCCCTTTTCATCGTCCGCCCTGGCCCAGTCTTATCGGCGTTAATCGGCGTTAATCGGCGGCCATTTTGCCTTTTGTTCGCCGAAGCTCGTCATTGCCGGTGGCCCGAACGCGCAGCGGGCATCACCAACGCACCAACCCTTACCGAGCATACAAGTACTGTATTATCAGTATCATAGGCTTTGTTCGGACGAATCGCCACCCCTTGTCTCCATGCACAAAACCGCCCAACCATGCATAACCATGCACAATCCACCCGCGCTACCGCACCTTCTCCCACCGCCCATTCCGCGCCGACCGCAGCACCGCATCCGTGACGTAATCCGTGGCCATCCCATCGCGGAACGAAGGTCCCGGTATCCGCCCCTCCCCCAAGCCCGTCAAAAAATCCGCCGCCTGGTGTACGAACGTGTGCTCGTAGCCGATCTGCAATCCCGGCACCCACCAGTTCTTCATGTAAGGATGGTCGCCATCGGTGACATGAATCGACCGCCACCCGCGCAGCCGCCCCTCGTCGCCATGATCGAAGTATTCCAGCCGATGCAGATCCTGCAGGTCCCAGAAAATCGAGGCGTGCTCGCCGTTGATCTCCAGCGTGTAAAGCGCCTTGTGCCCGCGCGCGTAACGCGTGGCCTCAAACGTGGCCAGCGACCCGTTTTGAAACCGCGCCAGAAACGCGCTGGCGTCGTCGATCCCGACCTTCTCCACGCGGCCCGTCAGCGCATGGGGGCGCTCCTTCACGAACGTCTCGGTCATAGCGGTCACCTGGTCGATCCCGCCATTCAGCCACATGGCCGTGTCGATGCAATGCGCCAGCAGGTCGCCCGTCACGCCGCTGCCGGCTACGTTCACGTCCAGGCGCCACAGGCCCGCGCCGCCCTGCGGCAGATCGGCCGAGATGGTCCAGTCCTGCAGAAACTTCGCGCGGTAATGGAAGATCTTGCCCAGGCGGCCTTCGTCGATCAACTGCTTCGCCAGCGTCACGGCCGGCACTCGCCGGTAGTTATACCAGACCATGTTCGGCACGCCGGCCTTCTCCACCGCCTCCACCATGCGCTCAGATTCCGCGGCGTTGCGGCCCAGCGGCTTCTCCGAGAGCACCATCTTCCCCGCCCCGGCCGCCGCGATAGCGATCTCCGCATGCGTATCGTTGGGGCTGGCGATATCGATCAGGTCGATATCCGGCCGCTCCACCAGCTTGCGCCAATCGGTTTCGGTCGAGCCGTAGCCCCACTGTTCCGCGAACGCGGCCACCTTCCCGGCGTCCCGCGCGCACACCGCCTGCAGCACCGGACGGTACGGCAGGTCGAAGAACTGGTTCACCTTCGCGAAGGCGTTGGAATGGGTGCGGCCCATGAAGCCGTAGCCCACCAAGCCCACCCGCAGTGGCTTCTTAGTCATGCATTGCTCCAGTTACCCCTGCCACCCATGCGCGTCGCGCACCGCGATCATCGTCGCCAGGATGCCGTTCCACGTCCGCTGCTCCATCATAACCGCGTTCGGGAACATGCACCCGTCCCAGCAGATATGGCGCATCGACTTGGTCAACCGCCCGCGTTCGTCGCGCAGCCAATGGCCCGCGTCGCGCACGATGTCTAGCTTGCCGTTAGGATCGCCGGGCAGGCAATGGTGGCCCGTCTTATCGTGCGATCCCGATCCCTTCACGGTGCCGTCGTTTTGCGCCACGTGGAAATCGATGGTCCACGATCGCAGCGCCGCGCTCAACTCGCGCAGCGCGGCCTGCAGGCGCTCGGTCTGTTGCCACTCGAAATCCTCCGGCAGGATGCGATCCTCCGGCGCGTTGTAGCCCAGCGTGAACAGCAGCGTGTGCGCCATATCCGCCTGGAAGCCCAGCGTCCGCGGCTGGTCCACCAGTTCCAGAAGCTGCAGCATGCGCCGCCAGCTATGCATGCCGCCCCAACAGATCTCGCCTTCCGCCGCCAGGCGTTCGCCAAGGCCGCCGGCCACTTCGCAAGCCTCGCGCAACGTCTGCGCGATCAGGCGGGTGGAGCGCACGGGGTCCTTGGCCCACTCCGCCGGGCTGGCCGCCGAATCGATGCGCACAATTCCGTACGGCCGCGCGCCCAGTTCGCGCAGCTTGCGCGCGATCCGGCAAGCCTTGCGCACCTGCTTCACGAAACGCCGCCGTTCATCGGTATTGCCCATGGCCGAGCCGCCGCCAGTTCCCTGCCACACCGGCGCCACCACCGACCCCACCATCAGGCCCAGCGCACGCACTTTGTCGGCCAGCCGCGCCAGGTCGTCGTCGGTCGCATCGATCGACACGTGCGGGTCGAAGAGGAACAGATCCACGCCATCGAACCGCGCATCGGCGGCCCCATCGACGCGGGCAGCGGCCGTCAGGCGGAGCATCGTGTCCAGACCGATGGCCGGCTCGGAATCCGGGCCTTTGCCCACCAGGCCGGGCCACATAGCGTTGTGGACCCGGGGAAAGTTATGGTGCAAACTCGGCACACTCATGATGCGCCATCTTAGCACGCGCGGGTCACGCGCTTCGCAACAGTTCCTCCCACGTCACTTCCCGCTTGGTCTCGTATGCCATGCGCCCGAGCAGGCTGGTGAACGTGGCCTCCGCCGCGCCGGCCGCCATGCTGTAAGGCTTACGCTCCACAATGCTGGTGAAGAACGATTCCACCGCGTCGATGGTGATCTCGCGCTTCGATTCGGCCTGCTCGATCAGGCTGCGATCGCGCAGGTCGTCCGCGTTTTTCAAGGGCGAATTCACGATCGGTCCGTGCCAGCGGTAATACGTGCGGGCCGTTTCAAGCGTTCCTTCCGGGCCGAAAAACTGCTCCTTCACGTCGCGATATCCGGCCGTGTCTTTAATGCTCAGCAGCCAGCCTTCGTTGCCGTTGGGATAGGTGTAAACGATGTCGTGATGGTCGGAATTCCAGTCGCCGTAGACCACCTTGTACCGAATGCCGCCGCGCCCTGTGGCCTTCACCGGATGCGCGGCTGCGAACCAGTTCAACACGTCCACGCCATGGCAATCCTGCTCCACAATGCAGCCGCCGGAGTATTCCATCCAGTAGCCCCACAAGCGCAGTTTCGCATCCTCCGGCGGATACGGCGATTGGAAGCTGGTCATGGGCCGATCGCCCAGAATCCAGTAACTCATCATGGCGGTGAGCTGGCCGATCTTGCCCGCGCGCAGGATCTTCTCCGCGGCCAGGTATTCGGGACTGAAGCGCTGCTGGAAGCCGAACTGGACGGTCTTCGACGGATCGGCCTTCTCTGCGGCGCGCAGCATGCGCTTCACGCCCGCCACATCCGCGCCCGCCGGCTTCTCGCAGTAGATATGTTTGCGTGCGCTCGCCGCCGCCTCGAAGTGTACCGGATGCAGGAACACCGGCGTAGCGATCAACACCGCGTCGATATCCGGCTGGCTCAGCAGTTCCTCGTAATGGCGGTAGGCGCGCGCCGCGGCGGCGCCCGGAATCTCGGTCTTGGCCTTGTCGATGCGGTCGGGGAAAAGGTCGCAGACGGCCGTCAGCCGCGCCCGCGGATCGCGCGCCATGTGGCTGCCCACGTACCGGCCGCGCCCGCCCGTCCCGATGATGCCGAATGCCACGGCGGAGTTGGCCTGGGAGCCGAATGCGATCCCGGGCTTGAGGATCATGAGATTGGCGGCCGCCCCCGCAAGAGCTTCCCGCCTGGTGAGTGTTGCCAAAGAGTCCTCCTTTATCCCGATGGGAAGACTCACTGTACGTCCGTTCCGCGCGGAACTCAATCCCGTCCGATGGCCAGCACGAGATAGTGCGCGCGCGTGGCACCGGCGTTGTGCCAGCCATGCTCTTCGTTGGATGCCACGTACGCCACCGAGCCTGGTCCCAGTTTGGCGCTCCGTCCCGCGATGGTCACTTCCATGGTTCCTTCGCGGATGAGGATCATCTCTTCCTGGACATGGTGATGCGGCGGATGCGGCGCGCCGCCCGGCGGCAAGTCCGTCTCATGCAGCTCGATCCGCACGCCGGCGTGCGTTTCGCCATCCAGCACCTGCCGGAGCTTGTTCTCGCCGCTCGCCTGCACGGGAAGTTCCTCGAAGCTGTAGGTCTTGGAGGGTAAAACGGCGTTCTGCGCCCCGGCCTCGGCGGCCGCGAGAAACGGAAGCAGCAGGCTCAGGTCCCTGCGCGAATAGTTCATCGGAACTTACACTCCGTTATCAAGGGCGCGGACGCGGACGGCGCCAGTTGGAGACCAGCACGCGGATCACGTCATTGCCGTCATCGGCGATATACACGCTGCCATCCGCGTCCACGGCCACGGCCATGGGCCCGTTCAACTCCGCACTGGTGGCCGGGCCGTTGTCGCCGGAATAGCCCCTGCTTTCATTCCCGGCGATAGTAGCGATCACGCCGTTCGAGACCTTGCGGATCACGTTGATGGGGCCGCCCTCCGAGATATACACATTACCTGCCGGGTCCACGGCCACGCCGGTGGGAGCGAACAACCCTGCGCTGGTGGCCGGGCCACCGTCGCCCCAGTAACCGTTGGTTCCATTTCCGGCAAAGGTGGTCATCCAGCCGTTTGAAACCTCGCGGATCGCGTTGTTATCGATGCCGGCATCCGCGATGTACACGTTGCCGGATGCGTCCACGGCCACGGCTACGGGCGAGTTCAACGCCGTGCTGGTGGCCGGACCGCTGTCGAGTGAGTAACCCCTTGTTCCATTTCCGGCGAAAGTCGTGATGATGCCGTCCGAGACCTTGCGGATCACGCTGCAATTGTTGTCCGCGATGTAGACATTGCCGGCCGTGTCTACAGCCACACCCATCGGAGCGCATAACTGTGCGCTGGCGGCCGGGCCGCTGTCGCCGGAGTAACCGTATCTCCCATTTCCGGCAAAGGTGGTGATCACGCCGCCCGAGACCTTGCGGATTACAGTATTGTTGGTGTCCGCGATGTACACGTTTCCGGATGCGTCCACGGCCACGCCATATGGCTCGTTCAAAGCGGCACTGGTGGCCGGGCCGTTGTCGCCGGAGTAACCGAATGTCCCATTTCCGGCGAAAGTGGTGATCACGCCGTTCGACACCTTGCGGATCGCGTTGTCAAAGGTGTCCGCGATGTATACATTGCCGGATGCGTCCACGGCCACGCCACCCGGCTGGTACAATGCCGCACTGGTGGCCGGGCCGTTGTCGCCGAAACTCACGCTGGCGCCCCCGGCGATCGTAGCGATCGCGCCGTTCGAGACCTTGCGGATTCGGCCATTGCCGGAGTCCGCGATGTACACATTGCCCAATGTGTCCACGGCCACACCATTGGGGTGGTTTAACTCCGCGGCTGCGGGCGGGCCGTGGTCGCCGGCGTAACCCCTTGTTCCATTTCCCGCAAAGGTCGTAATCACGCCCTGCGAGACCTTGCGAATCGCGTTGTTATCCATGTCCGCGAGGTACACACTGCCCGATGCGTCCACGGCCACGCTTGTGGGATAGTCGAACCTCGCACTGGTGGCCGGACCGTTGTCGCCCGCGTAACCGGTTGTTCCATATATTCCGGCAAAAGTGGTGATCGCGCCGTTCGACACCTTGCGGATCACACCCCCCGCCACGATGAACACATTGTCCGATCGATCCACCGCCACGCTAAAGGGCAGGCCCAATACCGCGTTGATGGCCGGGCCGTTGTCGCCGGAGAAAAGTGCGGGGTTCGTTCCATTTCCGGCAAAGGTGGTGATCGCACCGTTCGAGACCTTGCGGACCACATAGTTCTCGCTGTCCGCGATGTACACATTACCGGATACGTCCGCGGCCACGCCAAACGGCTGGTTCAACTCTGCGCTCGTGGCCGGGCCGCCGTCGCCCGAATAACCCAAAAATCCATTTCCGGCGATCGTGGTGATGACGCCGTTCGAAACCTTGCGGATCCGGTTGTTGCCGGTGTCCGCGATGTACACGTCACCGGCCGCATCCGCGGCCACGCCCATCACCCCGTTTAGCTCCGCGCTGGTAGCCGGGCCGTTGTCGCCGGAGTAACCCGATGTTCCATTTCCGGCGAGCCGCGTCAGTTCCCCTGTTGCGGCATCCACCCGGAAAACCACGTTCCAGGCGTTCGCCGCGAAGTAGGTATTGCCGGCCCCATCCACGGCCACGCCCGCGGAACCTTGCGTAAGGCGCACAGACGTGGCGGGAACGTTATTCAAAAGAGCGCCCCCGGCGAAAGTGCGTATCGTATAGCTTTGCCCCGCCGCGGAGGCGCAAAGAGCCAGCGTGAGGAAGAACGGTGTCAACAGGCGCACATTAAAAAGACCCTCCGATCCGTAACTCCAGTAATCAGAGACGTGGCCCGAGACTATTAGGGTTCATTTCTTCCCGGCTCAGTTCCAGTAGTTCCGGTCCAAACTGCGATACTGCACCGCTTCGGCGACGTGCTTGGCGGAGATGGTCTTAGACTCCCCCAAGTCGGCGATGGTGCGCGCCAGTTTCAGGATGCGGTCGTGCGCGCGTGCCGAGAGTCCCATGCGGCGTACCGCCATTTCGAGAGTGCGCTCGCCGGCTTCGTCCAGCGTGCACAGCCGGCGAATGTGACGCGTAGGCATTTGGGCGTTGTAGAATCCGCGCTCCCGCTGGATGGCGCGAGTGCGCTCCACCACCGCACGAATGTCGGCGGAAGACTCGCTGGCGCCGTTGGCGCGCATCTCCTTATAAGGCACGGCGGGGACTTCCAGGTGGATATCGATGCGGTCGAGCAGCGGACCGCTGATCTTGCCCAGATAGCGTTGGATCATGCCGGGCGTGCAGCGGCACTCGCGCGTGGTGTCGCCGTAGAAGCCGCATTGGCACGGGTTCATGGCCGCCACCAGCATGAAGCTCGCGGGGAAGCACAGCGTCATATTGGAGCGGGCGATGGTCACCGAGCCGTCTTCAAGCGGCTGCCGAAGTATCTCCAGCACGTCGCGCGGAAACTCGGGGAATTCATCGAGAAACAACAGGCCGTTGTGCGCCAGGCTGACTTCGCCCGGACGCGCCATGCCTGACCCGCCGCCGATCAGGCCGGCATCCGAGATAGTGTGGTGCGGTGTGCGGAAGGGCCGTTCGCGCAGCAGGCCCGCGCCGCTGGGCAGCAGCCCGGCGACGCTGTGTACCTTGGTAGTCTCGATGGATTCTGCGAACGTCAGTGGCGGCAGGATGCCCGCCAGTCGCTTGGCCAGCATCGTCTTGCCGGAGCCGGGCGGCCCAATCATGAGCACGTTGTGCCCGCCCGCTGCCGCGACCTCAAGCGCGCGCTTGGCGCTGGCCTGTCCGCGCACATCGCGGAAATCAGGTGCGCCCGATTCCGGGCCGGACGCCTGCAGCGCGGGAACCGTGGGAGGGAACTCGCCCGGCTGCGAAACGAGCTTCACGACTTCCGCCAAGTGGCGCACGCCAAACACGCGCACGCCGTCCACCACCGCCGCCTCGGCCGCATTCGCCAACGGCAGCACCAGGTTGGCGATGCCCTCGGCCCGCGCGCACACCGCCACGGACAAAGCGCCCCGCACAGGCCGTATGCCGCCATCGAGCGACAACTCGCCGAGCAGAATGTGCTGATCCAGCGCCGGCACCGTGCCCATCGCGCCCAGAATGCCCATGGCCATCGGCAGATCGAACCCGGCGCCCTCCTTGCGTACGTTGGCCGGCGCCAGGTTGATGGTGACGGCCTTGTTCGGATAGCCGAAGCCGGAATTGATCAGCGCGCTCTTGATGCGCTCGCGGCTTTCGCGCACCGCGGTGTCCGGCATCCCGACCATCACGAAGTCGCGCGCCGAGCCGGACGCGTACATGTCGACCTCCACGTCGATCAAGTGCGCGTCGATGCCATAAACGGCGGCGCTGCGGGTCTTGAATAATGCCATCGGATGTGCCTTCCTTCAAGCGCGCTCTACCGGGTTATACTGGTAGAGGTTTTCGCGCAATCGGCCGGAGTGGCGGAACTGGCAGACGCACGGGACTCAAAATCCCGCATCCTTCACTGGGTATGAGGGTTCGACCCCCTCCTCCGGCACCAGCGAGTCGTGAGACAAAGCTATCGCTGCCTCAGTTCCATTTGGACCCACCAACAAGCCAGTTGAAATGTTTTCAGCATACAGGTTGTAAACACTAAAGCCGATTTCTCTCCGTTAATTTTGCGCTCACCGCCAGCCGAGTATACCTACCGGGCTATATCGCCAGCGCGGGCCTTGCTGGTAGAGTCTGCTTTTAGGGTTCTGGCCGAAGGTGGAGTGGGCAGGCTGCCGGGTGAAACCGTGGAGCTTCATTCGGGAGAGCCGGGTTCACGGCCCGGCCCTCCACCTGGAGCTAGAAAGGAGGAAACGCTTTATGTTCCTTCTGCTGCTTGATTTCCGGCTGCCTTTCGTGGGCCGGTTCAAGACGTTGGTAATCTGGCTTAAACGCCGGTAAACCAGCGCGAAGCCCAGGGTCAGTCGCCGCACTAGCCCCGGATTCCAGCATACCGCAAAAACGGAGCCGATGCAAATAGCCCGTTTGGCCCATTTGGCCCACCGAACGGTGTCCGGCCCTCAAACCCCAGGCCCCGCCGGCAACTCGGCTTCCTCGACGCCGCCTTCGTTCGCGGGCTCCGGTATGCGCCCGCTCCCATCCGCCCAAGCCCATGCCACCGCGGTAAACGAACTCAAGATCCCGGCCGCCGCGCCAATGGTCCGCGGGCTGAAGTATTGCGAGCAAATCCCCGCCGCCGCCATCGACACGATCATCACCGCCCAGCGGAGCGATTCCATGGTGGAAAACACGCGCCCGCGGAAGCGGTCCGGCGTGTGCCGCAGCAGTTGCGAGTAGTTCAGCACGGAACTGACCGCCATGCCCACCCGCGAAAGACAGATGCAGCCGAGCGCCAGCCCGTAATTCCGCATCTGGCTGAACGCCACATACGCCGCGCCATGCACGATGTACGAAATCGATATCGTGCGCTTATACCCGGCGAAGCCCGTGCGCCGTCCCACCACGTGCCCCAGCCAACCGCCGATCAGCAGGCCCACACCGGCAAAGCCCCAGATCGTCCCGATGCCCGCCGCGCCGCGCCCGAATACCTGCTCGCCGAACAGCGTAAACAGAATCTGCGCCGCGCCTCCTCCCGTCGCCCAACCCACCGACACCATGCCGATCCAGAACACCAGCGGCGTCGCGCGAATGTACTCCAGCCCCTCGACGTATTCGCGCCAAGGCCGCACCAGGTCCGCCGCGCTGTTCCGCCCGCGCTCCGCCACGAAGCCGCCCGGCGCACGCAACTGCCACACCGCAAATGCCGAGAACACGAACGACAGCGAGTTGAGCGCGAATGCCCATGCAAACCCCAGACGCGCTACCGCGAACCCGGCCAGCATGGTGCCCGCCGTGAGCGTAGCCCACTGGGTGGTCTGGGTGAGCGAGTTGGCCGTGTGCAACTCAGCCGGGCTGGCGATCGCCGGCAAAATCGCCGCGCGTCCGCTGGTGAAGAACGGCGAAACGAACATCAGCAGCCCGCTCAGCGTATAAAGCAGCCATGCGGAAGGATGCCGCACCACGGCGATGAAGGCCAGCGCCACCACCGCCCGGATCAAATCGCTGGCCAGCATGATCCGCCGCCGGTCGAAGCGGTCGAGCGCCACTCCCGCCACCGGTCCGGCCAGCACCGCCGGGATCGCGCGCGCCAGCATCACCCCGCTCACCACCAGGCCCGACCCGGTGGCGGCCATCGCCAGGCTGAACACCGCGATGTTGTTGAAGTAGTCGCCCGTCTCGCTCACCACCTGGCCCAGCCAGGTGAAGCGATAGTTCCGGTTGCGGCGCAGCAGATCGGTAAACTCCGGCACATCTTAACGTAACCACAGATGGACACAGATTGACACGGATAAAACCCAAACCAGCCGATGAGTACTATGTGAGCCAAAGTTCCGGGGAGCTGAAGCAGCAAGACCGGAAAGGGCTGCTGGCCAGGATTCCAGCCTTTCCGCCAATCGTGCTGCGATTGCTGGATCTGCTTGCGCGCGAAGATGTCGAGATCCGGGAACTGGTCGCGCTCATTTCCAGCGATCCCGCTTTCTCCGTCCAGATCCTGCAGGTCGCCAACTCACCGCTATTCGGTTTCCGCTCTAAAATCGACAGCCTCCAGTCGGCCATGGTCGTGCTGGGCCTGCGCCGCATCCGTTCGCTTTGCATGACCGTCGCCACGTCCAATCACATGAAGGGCGTGCTGCATATCGAGGAACTAGCGCGCTGCTGGCGGCACATGTTGGCCTGCGCCCTGCTCACCGAGGAACTCGCGCACTCCTGCTCCGCCTTCGAAGACCGCGCCTACACCGCCGGCTTGCTGCACGATGTAGGCCGTCTAGGCTTATTGCTGGCCTATCCCAACGAGTACGCCGAACTGCTGCGTCACGCCGAACGGAATGCGCTGGAGCTGCTGGATCTCGAGCACCAGGAATTGGGCATGAATCATTGCGAGGCCGGCCGCGTATTGGCCGAGTACTGGAACCTGCCGCCGGATTTCCAGATCGTCGCCGCCCGCCACCACGATCCGCAAGGCAACGCCGCGGTGGACCTGCTCAGCTTGGTGCATCTGGGATGCCGGCTGGCCGATAGCCTGGGCTTCTGGGTGGTCCAGCCGCTCCAGCCCTGCTCCCCCGAGGAGATTCAGCAGTCCCTTCCGCCCCTGCTTTCCAGTCGCCTCCGGTTCGACATCCCCCGCTGGCGTCAAATCGTGGAACGCCGCATCCAGTGCTACGGAGACCCTGACGGCGGGACGCTGGAGGATCTACGGCAGGCTCCCGAGCCCACCTGCCAAGAGCCCGAAATGCCGGTGGCTTTACTGGCCAGGCTGCGCCAGCCCGACCCGAACGCGGCCAAATCCCTGCCTCGCGAACTCCTCATGCTGGTCGGTGTTGGGCTGGCGATCACCCTCATCATCGTGGCCCTCGTCTATTTCGCGGTGAAGTAAAGGTCACTTTGGCAGCGGACAAAAAACTGTCCGCGAGTTCCACCGGCGTGGCCGTCATGGCCACCGCGTAACGCAACGCCAGCTTCTCGACTTCGGTGAACTCGGCGCTGCCTTCAAAGTCCACAAGCCCCATCAGCTTGGCCGCCTTGATCCCCACCAGCGCTTTCACCACCGGATCGACCGTCGGTATGGCCTTCCTTCGCCAACTCCATGCCGCCCAGCGCCGCCAGCAACCGCGGCCGATGCGCGGTGATCCGCAGCGGCTCCGGCACGCTGCCATCCTTCTATTGTCTTACCTTGTGGGGCAGGCTCTCAGCCTGCGGCGGCCTCTCAGGCCGCCCCGACGGCCTTGATACCGACCGGCGCACCGCCCTCCAAGATCGACCGCCGGCCGGCTTCGATCACTCGCTCGTTGAAGCTGCTGTTGTGCGGCGTCGCCATGATTCCGGCATGATCGAACTCCTCGAGCAACTCACGGCGGCAATCGTCCGGCGCGGACTCCACGCGAATCATGCTCGAGACGATGTAATCGACCGAGCGATACCCGTAACCTACCGGTGTCAGTCCAACGCCCGCTAAATCCACATACTGGAAATAATCGGGGCTGGGCTCGGCGTAGATGGTGGCGCCAGGCGAATCCGGCCTGCGCGTGTAACTGTGCTTCAGGCCGCGGTACTGATCCGAGTGTTCCAGCAGCGCGCCCTGGTCTTCTCCGCCGCAGTAGAGGGTCAGTCCCTGCGTGTTCGTGCCGGGAGCGTCGTCGGGAAAGCCGAGGCCATTCTGCACGTTCAGGCATGCGCCATTGCTCCAGATAACGCGCGCGTCGGTCCACAGGAAGCCCTCGTTGCCGTTGGGAAAGCGGTCGCGCACGCCGTACACGCTCACGGCCACGGGCAGCAGTCCGGTGATGAAGTGGACCAGGTCCACATAGTGGCAGCCGATGTAGGTGAAGGCGTCCGAGTGCGCGGTAGTCATCCAGTTCTGGAAATTGGAGTGGCGGTAATACCATTTCTCGAACAGCCGCGCGGCGCCCAGGCGGAACTCGCCGAACGCGCCTGCGCGGTATTGGCGGCGGGCCATCAGGCTGCGGTCGTCGAAGCGCTTGTGGTATTCGACGGCGACCAGCAGATCGCGGGCGCGAGCCTCGCGCTCGATGGCGGCGGCGTGGCGGTATTCGAGCGCCAGCGGCTTAACGCACAGGACGTGCTGGTCGCGGCCAAGGGCGGCCATCGCCACTTCATAATGAAGCTGGTCGGGCACCGCCACTACCACGATCTGGCGCGGCGGAAGCGCGGCGATGGCTTCGCGGTAGAGTTCCGGTTGAGGAGGGCCGTCACGATCCGGCGAGGCGCGGAAGGACTGGCCGGGGAACGCGCGCAGCAGCGTTTCCGCGCGTGCCAGGTCCCGCACGGTACTGAAGCGCGACGCGCACACGGCGATCGCGCCGAGGCGGCCCTGGCGCTGCATGTGGTAGAGCGAAGGCAAAAGCTGATCGTGCGTGATCATGCCGCCGCCCACGATCAGGATTTGCGGGCCGGACATCAGGCGGCCCCAGCCTGCGCGCCCACCGCTTCGGCGAAGCCCTCTTCGAACGCGGCGAAGCTATCGAGAATGGCGGCTTCGGTGATCGTCAGTGGCGGGCAGATCTTGATGGTGGCGCCGCCGTGGCCCACGGGGCTAAACATCAGCACACCCTTTTCAATCGCGCGGCGCACCACGTCCCACGCCAGGCCGGCGTCCGGCTCCTTCGTGCCGGGGACGACACAGGCAATGCCGGCGACCAACCCTTTGCCCTCCACCCGCCCGATCTGGGGAGTACGGGAAGCCAGCGCGCAGAGCTTCTGGTGCAACAGGCCGCCCACGCGCCGGGAGTTCCCGGCGAGATCCTCGCGCAGGATCAAATCAATGGAGGCAAGGGCCGCCGCGCAACAGACGGGATTGCCGGTGTGAGTGGAAGTCATGCTGCCGGGGGGTTGCAGGTCCATAACGGCGGGCCGGCCGGCCACCGCGGCCAGCGGTAGCGAACTGGAGATACCCTTTCCGAAGAGCGCCAGATCCGGTACGATGCCGTAGTGCTCGAAGCCCCACAGCGTGCCGGTGCGGCCGAAGCCGGCCTGCACTTCGTCGCATACCAGCAAGGCTTTGTGGCCGTTGCACCAGGAGCGCAGGTCGCGCATGTAGGCGGGCGGCGCGAACGCCGCGCTCCCTCCCTGGTAAGTCTCCAGGATGACGCCGGCGACGTTCTGCGGCTCAATCGAGTTTTCGCGCAGGCTGCGCTCGAATCGGCCGAAGGAGGTGTCGGGCGTACGGTAGCCATCGGGGAAGGGCGCCTGAACGAAGCCGGCATCCAGGTTGACGATCCACTCCTTTAAGGCGGGGATGCCGCCCGCCTGCTGCGCGCCGAGCGTGCGGCCGTGGAAAGCCTCGCCGAAGGAGACGATCACGTTCTTGGAGCGGCCGCCCGATTTCACGCCGTGCGTGCGGCACAGCTTGATGGCGCATTCCACAGCTTCCGAGCCGGTGGTGAGCAGGAAGACCTTCTTCAGCGGCTCGGGAAGAATGGAGACCAGCTTCTCGACCAGGCGCGCGCGGATCTCGCTCGGGAAACAGTAGTTGGTAAGCAGGTGCGCGGAAGCTTGCGCGGCGATCGCGTCCACGATCTCCTGCCGGCCGTGGCCGGCGTTGGCGATCAGCACGCCGGAGGACCAGTCCACCCACTGGTTGCCCCACGCGTCGAAGACCTGGAAGCCTTCGGCGCGGTGCCAGACAATGGGCGGCTGGCCGCGCATGGCGATGGGCTCGCAGGCGTGCAGGCGCTCCAGGATGGGCAGCGACTCGGGGACCGGCAGATCCGTTACGATTCTGCGAAAGGGCGTCTCCACGCGGGGGACGGCCCTGGGAACCATGCTGTATTCTCTTGCCATAATCCGGCGACCCTTTATTTTCCGGTATAATGCTTCACGTGGCAAGCGTAGCACCACGCCATCGTAGGACGCCCTCGCTCCCGGTGGACGACAATCCCTTCGCCGTGAGGCCGCGCAAGGCGGTCCCGCACGCGTTCGTGCTCGATGCGCTCGCTGACCTGTCGCCCGCGACCCGCTCCATGTTCGGCTGCCTCGGGCTATATGTTGGGAACCAGATCGTCGTCATCTTGCGCGACAAGCGCGGCGATACCGCGGATAACGGAGTGTGGCTGTGCACCACAAAAGAGCACCACGAGAGTCTGCGCCGCGAGTTCCCGAACATGCGGTCCATTCAGGTATTCGGCAACAAGGTGACCGGCTGGCAAGTCCTCCCGTCGGAAGCGCCGGATTTCGAGGAGGCGGCCCTGCGCGCCTGCGAGCTTATCGCCGCCAGTGACCCTCGAATCGGCAAGGTACCGGGGGCGCGCCGGGCCTCGCGATCGCGCGCCGCCCGCGGTGCAATATAGGGGCGGCATGCGATTGTTCACCGGCTTCGATCTCTCCCCCGAAGTGGTCCGAGCCCTCGACGCCCTGCTGGATCGGCTCCGCCCGGCGGCGCGCCTCAAGTGGAGCCCGCCCGCGAATCTGCACATCACCACCCGCTTCATCGGCGAATGGCCCGCCGAGCGTCTGCCGGATCTGCGCGCCGCTCTCGGCGGAGTCCCCAGCCATCCACCCATCCCGATTCGCATCCGCAACCTGGGCTTCTTCCCCAACCCGCACTCCCCGCGCGTCCTCTGGGCGGGCGTGGAAGCCGTGCCGGATCTGGCGGCCCTCGCCTCGGATACCGATCGCGCTCTCGGGCCGCTGGGCCTTAAGCCGGAAGGCCGCCCTTTCAGTCCGCACCTGACGCTGGCGCGCATCAAGCAACCGGTGCCCTTGCAGAAACTCCGCGAGACCATCGCCGCACTGCCATCGCTCGATTTCGGCAGCTTCAACGCAGACCGTTTTTTCCTCTACCAGAGCCACCTGGGGCCGGCCGGCTCCGTCTACACGAAACTCGCGGAGTATCCGCTGTGAAGCTGCGGTGGCAGCGGTATCATGGGGCAAGGAGAGCCTGATGGCCGCCCCTTCATTCCCCTACGATACGCGACTCGACATTCTTTGCCCGCCCCTGGAAGTGATCGACACAAAAGCGCTGGCCGATGCCGCCCCGCATAAGTGGTACAACCAAACTCTGTGCCAGGTGAACGATTCGGTGGTGCGCATGGGCGTCATCGAGGGAGAATATCATTGGCACAAACACGACCAGGACGAAGAATTCTTTTACGTGGTGGAAGGCCGTCTGTCGATTGATCTGGAAGGCCGCACGGTCGATTTATCCCCGCGCCAGGGATTTGTCGTTCCGAAGGGCACGGTCCATCGCACGCGTGCGCCCGAGCGCACCGTGATACTGATGGTCGAAAACGCGGGCATCGTTCCCACCGGCGACAAACCTCCGACTCCATCATGACCGCCGCTCTAGGACTCGTAATCGCCTACCTGCTGGGTGACATCCCCTTCGGATATCTGCTGGTGAAGTTCACCACCGGGCGCGACGTGCGCGCCTCCGGCAGCGGCAACATCGGCGCCACCAACGTACTGCGCACCACCGGCCGCGCCGCGGGCGTAGCCACTCTGCTGCTGGATATGGGCAAAGGCTACCTGGCCGTGTGGCTGGAAAGCCGGCTCACCGGCGGGAATGCCGAGTGGATGAGCGCCGCCGCCCTGGCCGTCATGATCGGACATTCTTACCCCGTGTTCCTGCGCTTCCGCGGCGGCAAAGCTATGGCCGCATTCGTCGGCGCATGGCTCTGCGCCGCACCGTTGCCGCTGGCCGCCGTGCTGGTGGTCTTCGTGGTGATGGTGGCCTGGACCCGGCACATCTCGCTCGGCTCCATCGTCGGCGCGGGGACTTTTCCGCTGGCCGTGTGGCTGATTGAGCATCCACCGGCCACCGTCGTCGCGGCCGCCATCCTGAGCGGGGCGCTGATCGTCTATCGCCACCGCGAGAACATCGCGCGACTGCGCGCCGGAACAGAGTCGGTCTTCTCATTCGGGAGCCGTAAGTGAGCGGGGGCCCCCAAGTGAACGACCTCGCCATCGTCGGCGCAGGAAGCTGGGGCACTGCGCTGGCCATCGTGCTGGCGCCGCGATTCCCGCACATTCGGCTGTGGGTGTATGAAAAGGACCTCGCCGAACGGATGTGCGCCACCCGCGTCAACGATTTGTACCTGCCCGGATTCTCTCTCCCCGCCAACGTGACGATGGAAACCGAATTCCCCGCCGCGCTGGACGGTGCAGCCATCGTGCTCAGCGTCATGCCTTCGCACCTGGTGCGCCCCATCTACGGCCAGATGCTGCCGTGCCTGGACCCCTCCATGGTTTTTGTCAGCGCCACCAAGGGTCTGGAGAACGGCACGCTGCTGCGCGCCTCCGAGACCATCCGCGAGTGCGTGTCCGGCAGTTTCGAGCCGCGCGTGGCGGTCATCTCCGGACCCACCTTCGCGCGCGAGGTGGCCCGCGGCGATCCCACCGCTCTCGTAGTGGCTTCTACCGACGCGTCTTTGGCAGCCACCGTGCAAGCCAGCTTCTCCGGACCCACCTTTCGTCTCTACACCAGCCCCGATCCGGCTGGAGTCGAAATCGGCGGCGCGGTGAAAAACGTGGTGGCCATCGGCGCGGGCGTGTGTCACGGCTTGGGGCTGGGCAGTAATACGCAGGCCGCCCTGATCACGCGCGGATTGGCCGAGATGACCCGCCTCGCCATGGCCCTTGGCGGACGGCCCCAAACGCTCGCCGGTCTGGCAGGCTTGGGCGATTTGGTCCTAACATGCACTGGAGAACTGAGCCGCAACCGCACGGTTGGCCTGGAACTGGCGCGCGGGCGCAAGCTGGAGGAGATCGTCAGCTCCATGAAGATGGTGGCGGAAGGCATCAAGACCACCCATGCCACCGTCGATCTGGCGCGCCGGCATGCGGTCGAAATGCCCATCTCGGCCCAGATGTTTGAGATGTTGAACTTCGGGCTGCCTCCGCGAGAAGCCATCCGGAGGTTGATGGAACGCACTCTCAAGGGGGAGTAACTTTTGCACAGAAACGCGCAACCTTACATACCACCTGGGGTTACAACTGATATGGGGGTAGCCGCAGCAGCCACCCTGGACTACGATGCCGAGCTCATGCTCCGAGTCAAGGAAGGAGACGGTACCAGCTTTGGCGTCCTGCTCGAAAAGCATCGCGCCTCAGTGATTCATTTCGTCTACCGGTTAGTGCAGGAGCAGGCCGTCGCCGAGGAGTTGGCACAGGAGGTTTTCCTGCGCGTGTATCGTTCCCGGTCCAGCTACGCACCCACGGCCAAGTTCAAGACTTGGCTGTTCCGCATCGCCACGCATCTGGCGTTGAACTGGCTGCGCGACGAAAGGCATGCGCGGGGGCAGGAGCGTTTGGACGATGGGCCGGCGGACCTCCCTGCCCGGCAGATTTCCGATCGGCGGCCTTCGGTGGAACAGGAAATGGTGCGTGAAGTCAAACGGGAGGAGATCCGGCGGGCAGTAGCGGCATTGCCTGAAAAGCAACGCGCCGCCGTGCTGATGCACAAGTATGAAGAGATGGAGTACACTCAGATCGCGAAAGTCTTGGGCTGCTCGGATTCGGCCGTGAAGTCGCTGCTGTTCCGGGCCTATGAAACGCTGCGCGCCCGTTTGGCGCACATGGAAGCAACATGAATTGCCCAATGGAAGACCGCCGCCCTGCAATCCTGGTGGCGTATGCCGCTGGCGAACTCGATCGAGAAACCGCCAGCGCGCTCGAACGGCACTTGGCCGATTGTGCCGCCTGCCGGCCGGTGGCCGCCGGCCAAGCCGCCGTGTGGAAGGCTCTGGACGCCTGGGAGGCGCCCTCGGTCTCGCCCGATTTCGACCGGCGCCTCTATCGCCGGATCGACGAGGGCGCGCGGCTCTCCTGGTGGGAGCGCCTCACGCGCCCATTCCGCAGCATGCCCCTCCGCCAGGCGCTGCCGCTGACGGCTGTGGCTGGCTTGCTGCTCATGGCCAGCCTGCTTCTGCATCGTACCGGCCCCACCGCGCCGGTTGCGTCGCAGCATGAAGTCGTGGGTGCGAATCAGGTGGAAAGCACTCTGGACGATCTGGATTTATTGCGCCAGTTAAGCACGGCGGACTCTGCGGAAAGCGGGCATCCCGATGCCATGTAGTTCTTGGCGCTGCACGCTTCCCGGGTTCGGATTAGCCATCCTGCTGGCAGTGGCGGCCGCCGCGCCGGCCAGATCCCAACCGCCGCCGGCGAATCCCATCGACCGCTGGAACCGGATGTCCCCCGCGGAGCGCGAACGAGAGCTTGCCATGCTGCCGCCTGCCCGCGCGCGGTTGATCCGCCAGCGCATCTGGCGGTACAACCACATGCGGCCGGAAGAACAGCAGGCGCTCCGCCAGCGTTACCAATCTTTCAGCCAGCTTCCGCCGGACAAACAACAAACTGTCCGCGAGCGACTGAGCGAACTCCGCCAGTTGCCCCCGGCGCGCCGTCAGGTAGTACACCGCGAAGTCGAGCAACTTCGTCTGTTGCCGCAAGATCGGCGTCAAGCGCGCAGCAACAGCGACCAATTCCGCAGCCGGTTTTCACCTCAGGAACAGCAGATTATCAGGGACCTTTCCACGTACCTCCCGAACTGACGTGGGGCAGGCTCTCAGGGGTGCCCTCTGGGCCCGGCGGCCTCTCAGGCCGCCCCTTGCGGATTACCGCAGAGACTCCTGCACGCGCCGCCGATACTCGCCCGCCTTCGCTTCGATTTGCGCCGCGTTGAGCGTCAGCGCCTGCGCATCCTTCACTAGCAGTTTGCCGTTCACCATCACGTCCTCTACGTCGCTGCCTTTCAGCGCGTAAACCATTTGCGAGTAGACGTTGTAGAGCGGGACGGCATTGGGCCGGTCCAGGCGGATGGAAATCAGGTCGGCGCGCTTGCCGGATTCGAGCGAGCCGATCTCCTTTTCCATCCCCAACGCGCGCGCGCCGCGAATGGTGGCCATTTCGACGGCCGCCTCCGCGGGCACACTACGCGGATCCCCGGTGGTCACCTTCTGCAGTTTGGCCGCCAGATCCATCTCTTCAAACATATTGAGATCGTTGTTGCTGCCCGCGGGACCATCGGGGCCCAGACCCACCGCCAGATCCAACGCCAACATGCGCGTGACCGGCGCGATGCCGCTGGCCAGCTTCATATTGCTCGAGGGGCAGTGCGCGATCCCCACGCCGCGCAATTTCAAGATTCGAAGATCGGCCTCGTCCACCCACACGGCATGCGCCGCCACGGTGCGGCCGTTGAAGACGCCCAGCGCATCGAGCGCTTGTGTGGGGGTCGCGTGGCGCTTCGCCATGCACTCGTCGTTCTCGTGCTTGGTTTCCGAAAGGTGGATCACCAACGGCGCGTCATGCCGATTGGCGAGCGCCCGGCAGGCTTTCAGCGTCTCGTCCGAGTTCGTGTAGATGGCATGCGGCGCGACGGCGGGCACGATCAGCGAGTCGCCATGAAAGCGGGTGAGGAACCGGTCGGTGAACGCCAGCGCGTCGGCCGGAGACTTGGCATCGGGAGACGGAAAGCCGATAATGGTTTCGCCCAACACGCCCCGCATACCGGCTTCTTTGGTCGCTTCGGCCACCACGTCCTCGAAGTAATACATGTCGGTGTAAGTGGTGGTGCCGGAGAGCAGCATTTCCAGGCAGCCGAGCCGCGTCCCCCAGCGCACGAACTCGGGCGTCACGTTGCGGGCTTCCGCCGGAAAGATGTAGTGCTCCAGCCACTCCTGCAGGCGGAGGTCGTCGGCGATCCCGCGGAACAGCGACATGGCCGCATGTGTGTGGGTGTCGATCAGACCGGGCGCCAGGATCGCATCGGGCCGGTCCAGATGCTGGCGAGCCTGGTAGCGTTGCTCGATTTCGGATTTCGGGCCGGCCGCCAAAATGCGCTCGCCGCGGATGGCGATCGCGCCGTTCTCGATCACGCGCCGCTGCGGGTCCATGGTGACCACATAGCGGCCGGTCCAGATCCAATCGGCGGATTCGGCCGCCAGCGCCGAGATGAAAAGCAGGAAGCTACAAAAAAGACGCATCGAAGGGCCTTGGTAAAAGATCTTTCAGGCGGAAGGTTTCCGTTTTGCCGTGCAGGTTCGCAAGCACCAGTTCCACATTGCCGCAGAACTCCCACAGGATCTGGCGGCAAGCGCCGCAGGGCGGCGTCAGCGTATCGGTGTCCGCCACCACGGCCACGCGCCGGAACTGGCGTGCGCCCTCGGAGACGGCTTTGAAGACGGCCACGCGCTCGGCGCAGAGCGTCAGGCCGTACGAGGCGTTCTCGACATTGCAGCCCGTGTGGATGCGCCCCGCGGAGTCTTCCAGCGCCGCGCCCACCTGGAAGTGGGAGAACGGTGCATGGGCATTTCGCCGTGCGCTCAGTGCGGCTTCGACTAGCGGGTCCATCATGTGGGGCAGGCTCCCAGCCTGCAGCGGCCTCTCAGGCCGCCTGGCTGCGGCAGGTCAATCATTTCAGCTCTCCATCCTGGGCAGCAGCGCACGCAGAAACTTCACCAGCGTGCCCCGCACCATCTTGCCGGTTTCCAGCACCTCCGCATGGCTGATCTTCTGCGGCAGGATGCCGGCGGCCATGTTGGTCACACAGGAGATGCCCAACGCGCGCATGCCCATGTGATTGGCCACGATTACTTCGGGCACGGTAGACATGCCCACCAGGTCGGCGCCGATGGTCCGCAGGTAGCGGATTTCGGCCGGGGTTTCATAGCTCGGTCCCAGAACGGCCGCGTAAACGCCTTCCGCCAGGCGAACGTCGATCTCGCTGCCCACCTCGTGCGCCAGCGTGCGCAGGCGGCGCGAATACGCTTCCGACATGTCGGGAAAGCGCGGCCCGAGCGCGTCGTCGTTGGGGCCCACCAGCGGGTTCGATCCTTGCAAATTGATGTGATCCGAGATCAGCACCAGGCCTCCGCGCTCCAACTCCAGATTGATGCCGCCCGCCGCATTGGTGAATACGATCGACCGCACGCCCAGCGATCCCAGCACACGCACGCCGAAGGTGACCTGCGCGGTTGTGTAGCCTTCGTACAGATGCACGCGGCCAGCCATCACGACGACGTCCGGCGCGCCCAGTTTCCCAAACACGAGCTTGCCCGCATGTCCGATAGCCGTCGAGCAGGGCCAGCCCGGAATATCGCCGTAAGGGATCTCGGTCCGGTCTGTGAGCTCTTCGGCGAAAGCGCCCAACCCGCTGCCCAGCACCACCGCCACCCGCGGCCGCAGCGCCGTTTGCGATTCCAGAAACTGCACGGCTTTGTTAATCATGGGCGATCACAACAGTATCCCCGCAATGCAGGCGGACATGAAGTTGGCCATGCTGCCGGCGGCCACGGCCTTCAACCCCAGTCGCGCCAGGTCGGATTTCCGGTTGGGAGCCAGCGCGCCGATGCCGCCGATCTGTATGGCGATGGAACTGAAATTGGCGAAGCCGCACAAGGCATAGGTGGCGATGGTGAACGAGCGCGGATCGAGCTGCGACTTGAGCGGCCCGAGCTGCAGAAACGCCACGAATTCGTTGAGCACAAGCCGGGTGCCCAGCAGGTTGCCGATGGTGGGCGCGTCCTTCCACGACACACCCATCAGCCAGGCCAGCGGCGCAAAAACGACCGCGAAGATTTGCTGCATGGTTCCCGGGAGCCACGCCATGTGAGGCAGCGTGTGTACCCAGCCGAGCATGCCGTTGAGCATGGCGATCAACGCCAGAAATGCGATCAGCATGGCGCCGATGTTCAAGGCCAGGTGCAGGCCGTCGCCTGCGCCTTGCGCGGCGGCGTCGATCACGTTGACCGCGGTCTTTTCAATCCGGATTTCCACGCGGCCGGCGGTAGCCGGCTTATCCACTTCCGGATAGAAGATCTTGGCCAGCATGATGGTGGCGGGCGCGGTCATGATCACGGCGGTGAGCAGATGCTCGATGCTGACACCGGCGATCTTCACGTAGGCGGCCATCACCGCTCCGGAAACGTGCGCCATGCCGCTGGTCATGATGGTGAATAGCTCGGACTGGGTCATGCCGGCGATGAAAGGCTTGATGGTCAGGGGCGCTTCGGTCTGGCCCATGAAGATGCTGGCCGCGACGTTGAGCGATTCGGCGCCACTCGCCCCCATGACTGTTTGCATCACAATGGCCATGCCTTTCACGATGAATTGCATGACGCCCAGGTAGTAGAGGATGGCGAAGAACGAGGCGATGAAGATGACGATCGGCAAGACCTGGAACGCGAACACCACGCCGAAGGGTCCGGACTTGATACCCAAAGGTCCGAAGACGAAGTTGCTGCCCGCCTCTGCGTAGTTCAACATGGCGTTGACGCCCGCGCCAATCCACTGGAAGACTTTGCCGAAGTCGGTCTTCAACACCAGCAAGGCGAAGGTGATTTGGAGGCCCATCCCCCACAAGATGATGCGCAGCTTGATGGCGCGCTTGTGGGCCGAGAACAGCCAGGCGATAGCCAGAATCGCGGCGAGACCCAGCAGCCCGGTGAAACGTTGCATTAGCTGGCCCCGCAGCTACCCAAAAAGCCAGAAACAAAAGATTGAGCCGCCGATAAACGCCGATAAACGCCGATAAGGCTCTTGGTTTTCATCGGCGTTTATCGGCGGCCAATGACATTAACTTACGACTTCCAGGATCAGCTCCCGGTCGTCGGGACGCTGCGCCGAAATGCGGAAGGCGTCCTCGACCATTTCGGCCGCCTCTTCCACGCGGTCTTCCTTGGTGTGGTAAAGGCGGCAAAGCACGGAACCAGCCTCCACTTTTTCGCCGACCTTCACTTCCAGGATCACGCCCACCGCCGGATCGACCGCGTCTTCCTTGCGGTCGCGGCCTGCGCCGATCATGTTGGAAGCCGAGCCAATATCCTGCGCATTAATCACGCTGACATAACCGCCGCGGGGCGACACCACCTCGCGCATGCCAGTGGCGTTGGGCAGCAACTCGAACCGGTCGAGCGCCTGCGCATTGCCGCCCTGCGCGGAGACCGCCTGCTTCAACTTCCGATAGCCGGAGCCATCCACCAGGTTCTTCTCCGCCAGCCGGCGGGCTTCTTCGAGCGAAGGCTCTATCTTGGCGACGAAGATCATGCGCGCCGCCAGTTCGATGCACAGGCGCGTCAGATCCGCCGGGCCGGCATTCTGCAAGGTCTGCGAGGCCTCCATCACTTCCAAGGCGTTCCCCACCGCGTAACCCAGCGGCTGGTTCATGTCCGTGATCAGCGCCTGAACGCGTTTGTCCATGCGACGCCCGATACCCACCATCACCTGCGCCAGGCGGCGCGCATCCACCTGCTTCTTCATGAACGCGCCGTTGCCCACCTTGACGTCGAGCACCAGTGCATCCACGCCCTCGGCGAGTTTCTTCGACATGATGGAGGACGCGATAAGCGGAATGGATTCCACCGTGGCGGTCACATCGCGCAATGAGTAAATCCGGCCATCGGCGGGGGCCAGCTCGGAAGTCTGGCTCAGGAAGCAAAGTCCCACGGTGGCGAGTTGCTCTTTCAGCTCGTCGACGCTGAGATTGGTGCGCATCCCGGGTATGGACTCGAGCTTATCGACAGTGCCGCCCGTATGGCCTAGGCCGCGCCCGCCCATGGTGGGCACGATGACGCCCGCCGCAGCCGCCAGCGGCGCCACGATCAGCGTGGTCTTATCGCCCACGCCGCCCGTGGAATGTTTGTCCACCTTGACGCCCGGAATCCCTGAAAGATCGAGCATTTCGCCCGAATGCATCATGGATTCGGTCAACCGGCTCACTTCCCGGTCGGTCATGCCGGCGAAAAAGACCGCCATGAGAAAAGCCGACATCTGGTAGTCGGGTATTTCTCCGCGCGTGTATCCGTCCACGAGGTACGAAATCTCTTCGGGAGACAGTTCGCCACCGTCGCGTTTTCTCTGGATCAAGTCAACTGTACGCATTATGAAGCACTTAGAGTACCATTTTGGGGGATCGAAAGTAAAGGAGGGATTGCACCCGCGTTAGGCCCACAAACGAAAAGAGCGCCCCCCGCGAAGGGGACGCTCTTTTGCCTGTTTAAATTGCCCGCGAACCGCGATCAGAACATGAACTTGACCGCGAGCTGAACCACGCGATTTCCCTGCTTTTCGTAGGCGTACCCGAAATTAGGCGTGGCCGCTGTGCCGAAGCCGAGCGACAGGTTGTTGCCGTTGAACGAGTACAACGGATGGTTCAGGAAGTTGTAAGCGTTGGCCCGGAACTGCAGTTTCCTCGACTCGCCCATCTGGAAATTCTTGAAGATTCCCAGGTCGGAATTGAAGAACGCGGGGCCATAAATCGGCCGAATGACGTTGGGACCGTTCTGGCCGACTTGTGTCGGCACAGAGAAACAACTGTAGTTGATGTACTGGTGCGGCCCGAGATTCGCCGTCGGATTGCATGTCTCGATCGGGTTGAGCGCTAAATCGGGCGTGCCGAGTAACGACGTGTTGCTGACGGTGAAACCGGTGCCCGCAACCGTCGTCCCGCCGACATTCATGCCGAAGTTCTCGCCGCTTGGGCCCGCCCCAGCCAGATTCTGGCCGCTCTCCACCTGCGTGATGCCGGAGAGTTGCCAGCCGTTGATGAATCCGCCCAATATTTTGTCATGGGTCGGGTTCCCCAACTCGATGGAGTAGGCGATGTTGAAGATTTGGGTGCGGTTGCTGGCCAGGACGCCATAGTCGTTGTTCAAGTTGAATTGGTCGTTGAAATTCACGAGGCCCATCGCCTTGCCAAACGTGTAGTTCATGTTGATGTTGTACCGCCCCTTGGAGCGCACCCAGGTCATTTGGAACGCGTTGTAGTTTGCCCAGCCGTTGTTGGTGGCGAGGTCCAAATCCCCGTAAAGCCCATACTGACGGTAGTTCGCGGCATTCAGGCTGTTGGGATCCTTGCCACCGTTATTGGAAGCCAGCATCGCTCCCACCGGAACCGGGTTGATATTCATGTTGGTGCTGGCGATGGCGCGCGTCTGATTGCCAACGTAGCCGAATTCCAGCAGCCCCGACCACGGTGTCCGCTGAGAAACCGTGAAGTTGTAGCTGTCGGTGTGCGGCTGGTTATTGTCCGTGCTTTGCACCGCCGAAGCGGATCCAGCCTGTTTAGCGAAATTGAGAGTGTCCAGCATGTTGGCGTACAGATGCGGGATGTTCAAACCGGAGGCACTGAGCGTGACCGTCTGGACGCCCGCGGCGACATCCAAGCCACTGGTAAACTGGCCGGAGTGGAAGTAGTAGCGGCCCCACCCCCCCCGAAGAACGGTCTTACCCTGTCCAGTAAGGTCGTAGGCCACGCCGAAGCGCGGCTGGTAGAAAAGGGCGCGTGTCGGGAATCCGGCATTCGGGACGCTGGGGTTCTGGGAGTGCCATTCGAATCCACAGTAGGAGATGAGCGTACAGCTCGCGCTGGTCGAACTGTAATTCCCTGGGACGAAGATGGAATAACCATATCCCTCGCGGTCGTACCACGGCTGGAAGTGGGTCATGCGGAGACCTAAGTTCACGGTCAACCTGCGGGTGACCTTCCAGTCGTCCTGCAACCAAGGCTCGTACGTGTTGTAGGCGATATCGTTGACACGGTTCTTGGAGGACTCGGTGTACCCTTGGCTGAGGTTGCCGGCGACCAGGTCTGCATATTCGTTGCCAAAGCTTTGCGAGTTGTTCGACCAGACCGTCAGATTGCCGTTGGTGTCGTCATTGGCGGGCTGGGCATTGCGAATCCATTCCCAGAAGAAGCCGCCTTTGATGGTGTGCGTGCCGACCACTTTCGTGACCGTATCGCTGAGGCTCGGCATGTACTTGTCGGCGTAGAGACCTTGGGTAGGTCCGCCGTCTTCGAATCCGCCCGGATTAAACACCAGCGCGGCTTCTTGGTTTGTCCAACCCGTGCCGCCGAACGATGGGATCTGCGCGACGCCATTCTTGTACAAGCCCGTATAGCTATACCCGACCGTCGTGCGATCGACTTTCGAAGGATCGGAGAAGACATTCGGGAAACCGATATAGGTGTAACCGAAGACGAACTCATTAGTCATCGACGGGCTGAACACGTGAGTCAGGGACGCCGATAGCGATTGCGAAACGTTCTTGCCCAGCACCGGAGTTGGATAGGGAACCTGCTGGTCCTGCCGCCACCAAAGACCCACCGGGAACTGCTGCACCTCGTTCTGCAGGTTGTAGCGCACGAACAGCTTGGTATTGTCGCTGAGGCTGTAGTCGATGCGGGTCATCCACTGCTTGTTGTTCTGGTTAAAGGTTTCGGCCTGCACATAGTTGTAGCCGCCGTCGGTACCCGCGTTTGCGTTTGGCGTGGGGTACAGCTTCAGCAGGGCAGCCATGTTGGGATCGACGTAGGCGGTTCCGGGGGCTCCGGTTGCCGGAATCTGCCCGCCTGGGAACATCGCCTGAGCCGCGGCGTTGAGTTGTCCGGGCTTGCCGCCGGTAGCGATGGCGGGGCCTTCGCCGGCGATCGAAGCTGGGGAGAAATTGCCTGTCAGTTCGCTGGCGGTAGGCACCGTCGCGCGCAGCAAGCCGGTATCCAACACCTGATAGAAATACTCAAAGCCGGTGAAGAAAAATAGCTTGTTGCGGTTCTTGTTGAATCGGGTGCCGGGGATCAGCACCGGACCGCCAATGGTGGCGCCGGGGTAGTAATACTTGTTGTGAGGCTGCGATTGGCCGCTATAGTTAAACAGCCAGTCGTTGGCGTTCAACTCATAGTTCCTGGCGTAGAAGAACGCTGAGCCGTGGAACTCGCTGCCGCCCGACTTGGCGATGGAACTAATGACGATAGGCCCCTTCTGGTTCTCGGCGCTGAAATTCGAAGCCATCAGCTTAAACTCGGAAACCATGTCGGAATTCGGATTCACGGGCGTATCGCAGTTGCAACCCGGATCGGATACGTGCGCCCCATCCGCGGTGATGTCCAGCGAGTTGCTGGGCAGCCCATTGTAAGAGTAGGCGTTGTTCAGCGGGCTTTGGCTGCCGGCATCGCCATTGGCGTTGATTCCAATGACTTGGCCCGAATAGTTGGCCTTGTTCGACGTGCCATTCTGGATGCCGAAGCCCGGCATGATCTTGATGAACTCGGCCGCGTTGCTGCCGACCTGAACATAATTCTCCAACTCCTTTGTTGTCAGCGTTTCCGACTTCTCGCCGGAATCCACGGGCACGATCGTATCGGCCACGCCCAGCACTTCGACGGTTTCCGAAGTGTTGCCGACCTTTAATACGACGTTGACGTTGCGCTTTTCGCCGCCCAACAGTTGGATGCCCGGCGCGTCGTAGGTGACGAAACCCTTCGCTTCGACCGTCAATTTGTAGGTTAAATCGCCTACTGCCATACCGGCGAATGTGTAGTAGCCGTCATTGTTCGTGACGGAATCGCGGGCGTCGCCAGTTTTTTCGTTAACCAGTTTGACCTTCGCCTGCGGCACAACGGCGCCAGACGGGTCCGATACGACTCCGGTCAGCGTGGCGGAGGTGAACTGCGCCGACAAGTTCACGGCCGACAAGATCAACAGCGCCAATCCGACGAGGAATACGGTGCGGTTCTTCATAGTACCTCTTTGCTCCCTTTCGTTCTGTTTACCGACACACATGGAACTGGAGGATGCTCCAATTCAAGACTCCTGCAAGCATTTGTACGAGACCACCGTAATATATATCCACTAGGCCTACGGCGTAAAGGCTAAAGCTGTTAACTCATACGAAAGGAGTGGTTACTCTGAAAAACTGCTTTATTTTCAAGCGCGTTACTGCTACCATGGTGATAGGTTACAGTGGTTTCAAGGGAGTTAACGGCTTGCGGAAAACGGCCGCAAGTCATTCAAAATGCTTAGGGAAGGGCCTTTGCCGGCGGTTCCGGATCGGGACCGGTGCAAGGCCGAATTGGCGGCCGTGATCGCGTCGGGAATCTTCGCGAAGGCCCCCAGTCTGGCTCTGCTGCTGGAGTACGTCTGTGCCAAGTACTTCGAAGGCCAAGCCAACCAGATCAAGGAATACAACATCGCGGTGGAGGCCTTGGGCCGTCCTCCAAGCTTCGAACCCAGACAGGATTCGATCGTCAGAGTGGAGGCCTTCCGGCTGCGGAAGCGGCTGAAACAGTACTACGAAAACGAAGGCGCGGACCGCCATCTGCGCATCGTCATACCGTCCGGGCAATACGTGCCCCAGTTCCTGGAGAATGGCCGGTCGGCCAACGACGGCGAGGCGCCCGAGGCCAGCCCGGATTCCGGCGATGACGAGACCGTAGCGTTAGCGTTAGCGTTGGAGGCCGCGGCGCCGGCGCCGCCGCTGGCGATAGTGCCGGCCCAGCCGATTGCGGTGCCGTCCACCATCGCGCGGCCAAAGCGTCCCACCTGGATTCGGGTAGCCGCCTTTGTGGGACTGCCATTGATGGTAGCGGGTTTGGCAATCGCAATCTGGTATTCCCGGGCGCATTCGCCGGCCAAAGCCGGCAGCGTGCCGAAAACAGCGCCTGCGGGCGCCGAGTCCGAGGAAATCCGGATCCGGTCCGGCTCGTCCGCCGCGCGCTACGTGGACCGGACCGGCAACATTTGGTCCAGCGACCGGTTCTTCCGGGGTGGATCCGTCTTCGCTACGCCTGGCCATGTGATCTCGGGGACGCCCGACCCGGAGCTGTTCCGCTCCAGACGCGAAGGCGATTTCGGTTACGACATCCCCTTAAAGCCCGGCGTTTACGAGCTGCATTTGTACTTTGCGGAAACGCTGTTCGGCGAGACCAACACGGCGGGAGGCGGCGAGTCCAGCCGGGTCTTTCGGGTTTTGATCGACGATAAACCCGCCCTGTTAGTCTTCGACGTAGCCTCCGACGCGGGCGGCAGCAACACCGCCGACGAGAAAGTCTTCAAAGACATTTCGCCCGCCCAGGATGGCGTGTTGCACCTGCATTTCGCCGCATTATTCAAGGAAACGCCGTTCCTGAACGCCATTGAGATCGTGCCCGGCATCCCGGGACGGATGCATCCGGTGCGCCTCGTGGCGGAGAGCCACAACTATACGGATCGGCGCGGGGTGGTATGGGGCGCCGACCGATACTTCCGGCACGGTTCCACGGTGACGCGCTCCGAGCCAGTATCCAACACGCCGGACCCGGAGATGTTTGCCGCCGAGCGCTTCGGCAATTTCACTTACACGATTCCAGCGGCGGATGGCCGCTACACTGTGAATCTAAGATTTGCGGAAACCTGGTTCGGTCCCGGAGGACCCGGCGGCGGAGGAGCGGGAAGCCGCGTTTTCGATGTCTACTGCAACGGAATCGCGCTGCTGCGCAACTTCGACATATTCCGCGCCGCGGGTGGGGCGCAGCGCGCCGTAGAGAAGAGCTTTCACGGAATCGTCCCCAACGCCCAGGGCAAGATCGTGCTGTCGTTTGTGCCGGTTGTTAACTACGCTTGTGTCAATGCCATCGAGGTTGTGGACGATACCAAGTGAATCGTGTCAAGTTTTCAACTGGCTTTCGGAAGCGGAAAGGCGTCATAAAATGAGCAGGCCGAGCTGCGTGTCCACGCGATCCAAGGCCTGCCGCAAGGGGAACGGTAGAACGGCATCGTTGGCGTGTCCCCTTCAAACTCGAACTGTGCGTTCCCCTTTTTTTCGTTGAACGTTTTGGCCTTCTCTTGGGCTACCCCGATGAAGACGATTTCGTCCCGTAATGGTCGTCGCCCGCGGAAATCGTTGGCGATGTCGTCCTTACGTTCCTCGTGCTTGAACTGGTGAACCGGTATGTCTTCCCGCTCCGCCAGCCTTATTACGGCCTCGCGGAACTTCTCGGACACCTGTCCCAGTACCACCGGCGATGGGACCGGCTTGCCCAACTGGTTGCGCATGAACATCGACAACTCGATTCCGGTTGCCAGCCTGCCGATATAGCCGTTGAGGTAGAGACGGTCGAGGCACTCCACTTCCAACGCGATGTGCCCGTCGAGAAGTTCCGGAATGGTTGCCATTCCCGGATTTTATGACAAAGCCGGGCAGTGCGCTCGTCGGTTTGATTTGAGGTCGAAGACCTCGCTAGAAGTGAGGCGGTTATGGGGATTCCCACCGCTGCTGGCGAGTGACACCGCCGCGGCTCGTCGAAGAAGCTCAGGAGCATCGCCGTCGCGCTCCTGCTTCGGCGCTTCCGCGGATTCCACGGCCATTAGAACTGCTACGTGCTTGTCGTGCGCGATTAAAATGCGAGTCCGCAACGAAAGACATTCACCGCGTAGAAAAACAGTTCCGCATCCAGCGCGCGTTTGATGTTTTCCGCTCTGCGAAAGCCGTGCTGTTCGCCGGCGAATAAGAGATATCCGACCGGGATCCCGTTGTGGCGAAGTGCCTCCACCATGACCTCGGTCTGGCTTGGCGGCACCACCAAGTCTTCCTCGCCCTGGAAAAAGATCACTGGAGCGGAGAGCCGTTCGACATGCGCAATCGGTGAACGTTCGCGATACAGATCCGCGCGCTCCGGATATGGGCCCACCAGTGAATCCAGGTACCGCGATTCGAACTTATGCGTATCGCGCGCCAACACCGCCAGGTCGCTGACGCCGTAGTGACTCGCGCCGCCGCGAAAATAGTCCTGGAAAGTGAGCGCCGCGAGCGTCGTGTAGCCTCCGGCGCTGCCCCCGGCGATTGCGCTGCGCGCGCCATCCACCAGGCCGCGTTCCGCGAGAAAGCGGGCGCCGTTGATGCAATCGTTCACGTCGACGATGCCCCAGTTTCCCTCCAGCCGCTCGCGATAGGCACGGCCGAACCCTGTGCTGCCGCCGTAGTTCACATCCAGGACCGCGATGCCGCGGCTGGTCCAGTATTGAATGCGCAGGTCCAGGGTGCTGGATGCCGCAGCCGTGGGACCGCCATGGCACTTGACCAGCAACGGCGGCCGCTCACTCTCGGGACCCCGATAGTCCGGATGGAAGGCCGGGTAGAAGAACCCGAAGGCGGTCTGTTCTCCTTCCGTCGGAAACTCGATCGTCTGGACGCTGGTGAAACATCTGGCAACGTTGGGATCGTTTGCAACGCTGGTGGACTGCTTCAAAGTCTCCGTCTTGCCGGTCGCCACGTCCAGCAGGAAGTAACCCGCGGCCGCCGTCGCCGACCCGGCGCGGAAGACTACGCGGTCGCCCTGCGCGTGGACCGAAGAGTAGTCGCTGTAAGGAAGTTCCAGCGGAGTGAAGCGGCCGGAACTCAAGTCAACCACGGCGAGGGAAGATAGCCCTTTAGACACATAGGAGCAAACCAAGCTTCCAGCCCCGGCGAAAGCGTAGGTGGACATTCCGAAGACCCATTGCGGTTGGCCGAACTCAGCTTCCCGGGGCGCAACCGCGTCGATCTTCCGGGTGCTCAGGCCGCAGCGATAAATATTCCACCAGCCGGTGCGATCGGAGATAAAAAATAACTCCGAACCTTGCGGAGCCCATTCCGGCTGAAACACCGATTCTCTTACCACGCCTGCAATCACAACCGGTTTGCCGGCTGGCAGTCCAGCTTCCGACAGCTCCACCGCGTACAGCGTCGTTCCAGCCCATGGCATACGCGGATGGTCCCAGGCGATCCAAGCTAACCAGCGGCCGTCGGGCGAGAGGCGCGGCGACGAATAAAAGTCATGGCCGGACGCGAGAACGGCGATGCCGCCAGCATCGACTCTCACAATGGCATTTACCGGTTCGCGGCCGGAGACCGAGTGATCCTCGCGCACGCCCAGCCATGCGCCTCGCCGCTGGTCGATTACACCGTCGGCATACCGCAGTGCGCCTTTTTCCGAACCCTCCGGCGTGAGCGGTTGCGGCTCGGCCGCGCCGGGTCTCAACGAGTAGAGCCGTTGATCCGCGAAATGAGAGAAGTAGAGGACGCCATCCGCCACTGTCCACGCTCCACCACCGTATTCGTGAACTCTAGTGCGCGCATTGAACGGCGCGGGGAGCACATCTCTTCCCGTGCGTTGGCTCACCACCACGCTGCGGCCCGCTTCCTGCGGACGCGATTCGAGCCAGTATATGTCGCCACCGTCGAAGCGCACTTCAGAGAGTCCGACAGACTGGGCGACAATCAGGTCCGAAGTAATGGGCGATAACCAGGAACCATAGGGTGCGATCTGCATTCGTTTTCATTATCTACCCGGACAGGCAACGGCCATCGGCGACGTGGCTCCGAATCGCGCGCCTAAACGGCTAATGTTTTTGGGGCGACTGCCGATAAAATCCTCTATGGACTCCGATTTCCTCCCGGATTGCGTCTTTCCGACCCCCTTCGGATGGGTGTGTATATCCCGCTCCGACAATTCCGACGCGCTTGGCGCCTTCCAGCAGGACGTCAGAGCGCTCTCATCGGCCTGCGCCACCGCCCGGCCACCGGTTGCAGTGAGTAATGACGATGCCGCGCAATGCGACCAGCCCACTTCGGTGGCATAGAACTGGCGAGCGCGTTCGTCCTCATCTCCCCCACTGCCATCAAGACCACCGTGCCGTCTGGCGCGATTGTCTCGCAGAATAGCTAACGATATGGAACCACGATGGGAGATTCCTTGAACTTGGTTCTGGCATCCTCCAACGCCGTTTGGAGCCGATTACAAGTTCACAGGGACACCGTCATTGGCCGGAAGCGTCACATTGACGCGCCCGGCTTGCGGAATTCCACCGTGCTTTCTACCCTAGGATCATGCTGAAACTCGTTAAGCGACTCGCGTTGGCCGCGCTGCTGATTGCCGAAGCCGGCACCGCTGCGCTGCCTGTGCGTATCTTGATCGCCTACCACTCCCAGACGGGCAACACCGCGAAGCTGGCGGCCGCCGTACGCGAAGGCGCCGCGTCAGTCGCGGGAGTCGAGGTTCTGTTGCGCTCGGTCGATGAGGCCGCCACGGAGGACATCGTTCAATCCGACGGCATTTTGCTCGGCACACCCGTTCACTGGGGTAACCTCTCGGCTGAGTCCAAACGGTTTCTGGATCGCACGGGCGAAGTCCTTGGCAAAACGAGCAAGATGCTCGGCGAGGGCCGTACCGCCGGTGTGTTCTGCACCGCCGGTAGCATCTCCAACGGGCAGGAGATGGCGCGGCTGGCGGCCATCGCAGCCTTTCTGGATATGCGCTTCATGGTAATTGGCGGCGTCAACGACGAGGGGTTTGGTTCGCTGGGCCCGCAGGCTGTGACGGGCGGCTCACCACCTGGTGTTAACGACCGGGATCGAGCCGAGGCGAGGCGCTTTGGAGAGCGCTTCGCCCGCCTCACGCGGCAGTTCCGGGCGGGGGCGAAGCCGTAGGCCGCTCAACAAAGCCGCCGCAGGGCCATTTGGCGATGCGGCGTGCCGGCTCGAATTCCTCGTAGCCGCCCGGCCGGTCGCAGGAATGGTCGAAAAAAGGTGTTCTGTAGTGATTGCCCTCGCGGCCTTGTCAACTGCTTCTGGCTCTGGTGGTTTCCGGCTGTGGACCCGCTCCCGGTAGCGCTGGCTTTGTCCGTTGCGTTGCTGTTTGCCCGCTCTGGTCGCCCGGTATCGTTGCTGTGCCTGCCACCGCGACCATTTCCGCGCTGCCTCACGGCAGCGCTCGCTGCAATAGCGTTGGCGTGCCTGCCGGAGATGAAAGCGTTGCTCGCATCCTTTCAGCAGACCGCGCCGCATCCGCGGCCGGCGTGCCAATCGCTTCCGCCGGCCAGCCGCTTGATTTTCGCGATGGACTGCAGGACTCTCGGACGTGCCCATGGGAGGTGATGACTCCCAGAAGCTCCTGCCCTGGAGGGGACCAACTCCCCTCCGGGGCGCAAACCTCCGGCTCAATTTACGAATCAACTTTATTCCCTAACCAATTCTCGTTCTCTCTGCCGTTTGCCACCATCGTTTTCTTTGAATCGTGTCAAGCTGTTTCGGTGCACAAGAAGTAACCCTTTTGGCATCTTGGGCGTCTCCTGATATTCCGGTGAAGCAGCCCCTGAAATACGTTTACCTCGCAATCCTCTTTTCGAGCACGTTGGTGTGCGGGGACGCTCCCACCTGGATGCAGGACACTTTGGCCCTGGGAATTGCGGCCGGCGCAAAGGCTCCCGGCTTTGAATTGCCCGACCAGTCGGGCCGCAAGCGCAGCATGGCCTCGTTGATGGACCGGCGAGGCTTGGTCCTAGTTTTCTTTCGCTCGGCGGACTGGTGAGTGTATTGTAAAGGGCAGCTCGGCGAGCTGCAACGCGATCTTCCTTTGCTCAAGCGGGCAGGCCTTGGCTTGGCAGCTATCAGCTACGACAGCCGCGCGGCCCTACGCGATTTCGCCTTGCGAAAAGGGATCGCCTTCCCCCTTCTGTCCGACCACGAGTCGGCTGTGATTCGGGCCTACGGAGTTGCCGACCGTCGGTATCGCAAGGGCGCCGAACTCGATGTCGATTCTTCCGGCGAGGTGCCGGTGTATGGTTTGGCTTATGCGTCAGTGTTCGTTCTCAACGCTAACGGAACGGTGCGCTGGCGGTTTGTCTCGGAGCACGAGGAACTGCGCCTCACCGCCAGCAGCATTCTGCACCGGTCCCTCGGCCAGCTTCCCGATCAGTCCCGAACGCCTCTCGAAGGTGGGCGGATTCATGTCGAGATCACGGCCGGCGACACGTCCGCGGGCATGGGCAGCAGTTTGACGATCGGCGTCGAATTGCGAATACCGCCCGGGTGGCACATTTACGGCCCGCAAGCCGGGGGGGACTACCGGGGGCTCGCCTGGCGCATGGATTCATCGCAGTGTTCCATCGTCGGTGACACAGAGTACCCGGTGCCGCGCTGGGAGCGGCCGGCCTTTGCCGATGCGAAGCTGCCCGAGTATGAGGGCAACATCAGGCTCACGCGGGAATTCGTTATCCGACCCATGATCAGCGACAGACGAACGGCCCTCGAGCGGTTTCGCAAGGCCTGCCTGGATTCCGACTCCAGGTTCCCTGCATCGGGATCGCTCGCGTTTCAGGCCTGCACTGATCGCGAGTGTTTACCACCGCAGTCCATTCCGCTGCGGTGGACGTTTGCTTTCACCCCTCCTGACCGCGAACGCGTGCCTATAGAACTCTGGCGAGCCTTTGAGCATTAGTGCGGGACCGTATTCTCTCTGTAGAGATGTCTCACTCGGGCCGAGGGCTCGGTAGTCTCCCATCGCTATAGAGAATCTGGGGCATTTGTTTCCCAAGCCTCCCAACATGCCGATGACAAGGCCGTCCGTTTCCTTTCTCCGTTCCTCTCGGTCAACAAGGTAACTGAACCTGCCGTCGGCATCTCGTGGGCGCCAGCATCCTTGGCGATGGCATCAGCTATCGCACGCCTGGGTTTTTTGGGAAAGTACAGGTGGATCATTTTTGGGGCACGCCGAAGCCGTCATTGGCCGGAAGCGTCACATTGACGCGCCCGGCTTGCGGAATTCCGGCGTGCTTTCTACCCTAGGATTATGCTGAAACTCGTTAAGCGACTCGCGTTGGCCGCGCTGCTGATTGCCGAAGCCGGTACCGCTGCGCCGCCGGTGCGTATCTTGATCGCCTACCACTCCCAGACGGGAAACACCGCGAAGCTGGCGGCTGCCGTACGCGAAGGCGCCGCGTCAGTCGCGGGAGTCGAGGTTCTGTTGCGCGCGGTCGATGAGGCCGCCACGGAGGACATCGTTCAATCCGACGGCATCCTGCTCGGCACACCCGTTCACTGGGGTAACCTCTCGGCTGAGTCCAAACGGTTTCTGGATCGCACGGGCGAAGTCCTTGGCAAAACGAGCAAGATGCTCGGCGAGGGCCGTACCGCCGGTGTGTTCTG
>Ga0224558_1000621_pt1 | contig 41281 bp, 33 predicted proteins | sample 714S32024metaG_FD_180682 | JGI IMG/M metagenome (GOLD analysis project Ga0224558, IMG submission 180682) | Peat soil microbial communities from Stordalen Mire, Sweden - 717 S3 20-24 | ecosystem: Environmental > Terrestrial > Soil > Wetlands > Peat | place: Sweden: Norrbotten County, Stordalen... | reverse complement strand
GCTCAATCTGTCAAACTCGAATGTCTACTAAGTCATTGAAAATGCGCGTTGTACCCCCTGCTGACCGGCAAAATGTACCTGAACGGCAGGTCGGGCAGCTTCGGTGTGCTGTAAGCCCCCGCAACCAAAATAATCAATAACTTACAGATTCTGGCCGCTTCCGGTAAGTCCCCGTTATCCCCCATTAGGAACAACTGCCATTTATTGGACGGTCGCAGGACCCGTGTTTTCAGGTGAATGCTGCGACTTTGGGCCAAACACCAGTCCCACAACCTGACTGTTTGCCCGGCGTTTCGTTTCCGTCATGGCCCGCCCGTAGACGTTCATCGTCGTCTGGATCGAAGCGTGACGCATCAGTTCCTGTTGCACCTTCATCGGAGCACCCGTTTCGTCGAGCCCGTTTCTTCGAACCAGGAGCGATAGGTAGGTCGGAATGTGTGCCACCCAATGTCCTCTCCCAACCCGGCCAGCTTCGCAGCCCGCTGGAGCTGCCTTTTCCGCAAGCTTTCCTGGTGGTACGGCCTTCCCGTTACCGGATTTTCGTATCCGGTGAAACGCTCAACCTTTCATCCCGCAGAAACCATCATGCTGCTGCAAAAATCATCGTACGAACGGATTTCCGTCTTCAGGTCCGCAGCATTCGCTACCTCTCGCAAGCACTTCTCTTGCTCTCCGCCGATCTCTGCCGTAATGAACTGATCGCAGTAGGGTAGGTAGATGGCCATGAGGAGATCAATTCCGCCGGCACTGAACTTTTCTGCCGCGTGTAGATCCCGAAGTGAACGGTGATACCAAACAAGCAGCATCGCATAGACGATTGCTCGAAAGGGTGGGCCAGAGCCCATGAACTGCCGAATGGTTGCCTCACTCGCATCGGTTTCGGCGGCGTGATCGTACAGATCCTTGCCAATGCTCCATACGAATCCACCCTCACCATGGATTCGAGGTAGAACCTCTCGAAATGTTTTCGGGCGTGCCTCTCCGCAACGCTCAAATTCGTTGTCGAGTTTCGGCCTCAGAGTCGAAGAATAGCATCCAAACTTCTTCTTTCGCTGCTTCAAGTCTTCCCGCGCATGGTCTGAATGCGTATTGTCGGCGATAACATTCCTGTCGCTGAATGCCCTCGCATAATCCGAAGTCGTAACATTCACTGACTTCCAATCAAAACTATCCGGGGCTGCTTTGTGACCCAAAATCAATAGCCACAAAATATCATTCTGCGGCAGAAGAATATCAATCGGCCCGTGCTGAAGTCTGCCGGTGCAGGCGATAAGAGTTGTGCGTCTTGAAGAATCTTGAGTTGCAAACATCTCTTCCAGGGCGAGACCCGTGAGGCAAACAAAATATCCAGACTTCAATCCGGCAAATACAGCGTCAGATTTTGCTGCACCATCATCAAGCATTCGATTATGCACACTGGTATCAAACGAAACCACAGGACGACCTGCGATCATGGCTTTCCTTCCTTTCTTCATCGAGCAAATGACAATACTCACAAATCGCTAAGTAAGACGAACAACGACAGTGTTGAACCCCTATCAGCATTTGCGTTCACCGAGATCTCTGTCGCCTTACTTACCGACTGCTGAGTAAGTATGCGTTTTGCGCTTAGAAGGAACATTCTACCGCGCACGGTCAGCAAGCAAGTCCATTATCATCCTGATATCCGGGGAATGTCATCTTCAACGCGGCCCGTCGAAGAGACGGTTATCGTGCGTCTATGCACTTACGGAACGCTTCGTCTTCTTGAGCGACCACCGAACCCGCTCTGCAATGAAACTTGCAAAATGCCTTGCGTCCACGTCAGTGCTCGCACGATCCAAAGCCTTCAAATACTCTGTGCGGTCTTCAACGCGAACCACCGTCCACGGATACCCGCCGGAAGCCAGCAGAACATTCATCAGGAAGCGGGCCATACGGCCATTGCCATCAGGATACGGATGAATATAGCCAAAGAGCCAATGACCGAGCACGGCCCGAACAGATGGCTCCGGTTCCGCTTCGAGCAAATTGAACAGCGCGGGCATGGCATCGCGCACAGCTTCCCAACGCGGCGGAACATACCTTGAATTTCGCAGGTAAACGGCGTCATTCCTGTAACCAGCCAGGGCCGAAGCCGGGATCAGGCCGGATACCACGCATGGCTCAAAAAGTTCTCTGTACCACTCCTTGTGATCCGCTCTGGCAATCGCTCCCGGATTCTCGCCAGCGAGCACTTTGGATACGGCGGCCTTCACTTTTTGAAACGCTTGCCAATACCCACGCGCAGCCAGCGCAGCCCGGCTTTGCCGGTCTGCTTCGTGATGCGCCGGGTCCCATGCTCCCGACACGCCCCTCTCAATCAACTCAGGGCTGACGCGGTAACCTTCGATAGACAGCGAATGGTAGGCATCGCTCTGGTAAATCCCATCAACGAAGTTCAGATATGCGGCCTCGTTCTTCGGCAACCCAGGCGGTTTAGGAAAACTCTCAAGCACGGCATCCCGCGATGCTGACCAGATAGCCTGAAGCATGCCAACGATGGGCGCTTCCGGAGCCCCGCCTATTGCGAATATGCGCTGCGCAACTTCAAACGGGTCTGTTTCTCGAACGTCATATCCCGCAGCCTTCATCGCCGAAAGAATCTCGCCAGCCTGTTCCGCGCGCCCAACACGACGTAAAGCACCTGCCAGACGGCCGGCAATTGCAGAGTGCCCGCCATCCAGCAGAGGTCGGAGCAGTTCAGATCCATCGCGGATGCCCGCCAGGACAACTTGGGTTTCAATCGGGTTGCGAACAAAGAAGGATTCCGGCACTCGAATCAGTGCTGCGGTCGGGGAAAAGATTCGCAAGCCATTACGGACAACCAAATCGTTGCGTGATGAGAATTGCTGTTCCTTCAGGTCGTAAAGCGACGTGCGAAAGAGCAGCTCGACCGTGTTGTTATGACCTTTCGGGCTGTAGATGATTGCCTGAGACGGAATGATGGTGTTTTCCGCGTGGAGCAGAATCGATTGTTCTGGCGAAAGATGCCAGTCTTTCCCGAAACGTTCGTTGCAATATCGGGCGCAAAACTCCCAGAAGGACGCAAACCACGGCGTGCTGTCTCCGGGCCGCACGCCAGGGCTGGCTGAGATCAGCCAGCCTTTCATGACCGATTGCATGAATCCACGCTTCAGCAGACGGTCTCGATGAACCCGGCTCAATTCGCTCGATTGAAAGACACGACGCCCGTCTTTCTGCAGTTCCTGGAGAACGCTCAGAGATGCCGCCAATTTTTCGTTCGGTGTCGCCATTTGCGCCTGTCCCCTTCTGGGCGAATACAAGTTTATCGAGCTGCTCTATTGCAAGTATATACTGATGTGCGAATACAAGTACATTATGCTGTAGGGATGCACGTCTTTGGGCGGACAACGGGGATTTGCTTGCTTCGCTCACATTCGGCGTTGCAAACCACCGCGTACGATGGCTGTTTCCAGCCCGGTTTTCGGCAGCGCTTCCCAAATCTCTGCAAAGGAAACGGTTTCGAGTTCCACGATGTCCGACCTGCCTGCCAGCGATTCGGAAACGTTTGCAAAATATGCGATAGAATCGCATATTTTGCATAGCTGGTTATTTACTTCATTCAGGTAGCCCCTACAGGTTGTGGTCGCGGTTTGCACCATTTCCGGCACAAAGGATTATCGACTTGTATGGGACTGGATCGATCGCAACCGCCTGCTGCACCATCCGGTAGAAAAGCTTTCCTCGGTTCTTGGAGCTTCGCCGGTTGAACCGGAAGATGAATTCGTCGAGATAGAATTCCAGGTGCTCGGGGCTGACCGCCCCTTGGTGAGTGCCCAGCATCCATCGTTTCAGCAACGCCGCGATCAAGTGAATTTGGGGCAGTAGTTCCGAGGCGGATTCTTTCTTGCCTTTGACAACGGTGACCTGATGGACGTATCCCTTCTCTTCGGCCGCGGAGTAGCCCTGCCACCCGTCGGTACGCACGGTGCTCCCCGGCTCAATCGTCTCTTGAAGGAAAGCCATCAGGCGGTCACCGGAAGCATCTGGAATCCGCTTCATCCGAATCCGCCCAATGCCCGGACCATCCTCCTGGGAGGCTATAACAATCAGCGACTTACGCTCCGTCTGGCGGCCACGTACGCCCTCTTCCAAGCCGCCCAGATAGGTCTCATCCACTTCCACTCGCCCGCTCAGGCGGTCCCGGCCAGGCCGCACCATCGCTCGCCGCAGCTTATGAAGCCAGGTCCAGGCCGTCTTATAACTGCCCAAACCAAGCACGGCCTGCAACCCGAGCGCACTGGCGCCATTCTTTTGGCTCACCAGCCAATACATGGCCCGAAACCAATCCACAAGCGGTTTGCGGGTGTCCTGGAAGATCGTTCCCGCCGTAACCGAGGTTTGATGATCGCAGCGCCGACACTGCATCCACACGGAACGCACCGGCCAGAAGCGATCAAAGCCACAACTCGGGCAACGAAACCCCTCAGGCCAGCGAAGCAGAAACAGGTAATCCCGGCACGCCTGATCGGTCGCAAACCGTGCCTCAAACTCGCTCAGATTACGCGGATCGTCCGCCATGAGCCGAAACACTACAGCTTGTGGCTACCTGAGTCAAGTAAATAACCAGTTACATCGATTCGCAGAGCGCCATCGGGCTATCTTTCATGAGAGATGGCTGCTATTTATTGAGTGACCTAACTAATGTATGCTCGGCTCATGCACGAGGAGGTTTTCCCCAGGCCCGCCAACCCCGAGTCCGGCTCTGCCAACCTGCTGGGAGAGTCAGCCAGCGCCTATCTGCGCTCGGCGCGCCATCAGCCGGTCAACTGGCGTCCGTGGGGCGAGGCGGCCTTTGCCCAGGCCCAGGCCGAGGACAAGCCCATTCTGCTCGACATTGGAGCGGTTTGGTGCCATTGGTGCCATGTGATGGACCGGGAGTCCTACGAAAACCCAGAGATTGCCGACCTCATCAACGAGCATTTTGTGGCCGTGAAGGTGGATCGCGACGAGCGGCCCGATGTGGACATACGCTACCAGGCCGCGGTTTCGGCCATCACCGGCCAGGGCGGCTGGCCGCTGACGGCCTTTCTGACGCCCGACGGGCGGCCTTACTTCGGCGGCACCTATATTCCGCCCGAAGACCGCTTTGGGCGGCCCGGATTCAAGCAGGTGCTCACGACGCTGGCCGAGGTGTGGCGGGAACGGCGCGAAGAGGCGCTGGATACGGCCGCGAGCACGATGGCTGCAATCGAACACAATGAGAACTTTTCCGGGCACGGCGGGCAGCTTTCGCTGGCCCTGGCGGATAAGATTGCCGGCGCAATCCTGGCGCAATTCGACCCGCGCAATGGCGGCTTCGGCTCGCAACCCAAGTTTCCCCACCCCTCGGCGCTCGACCTGCTGCTGGAAGTAGCGATGAACCGCGGCCATGAACCGGCTGGCCAGGCCTTCGCCACCACGCTCGAAAAAATGGCGCGGGGCGGAGTGTACGACCAACTGGCCGGCGGCTTTCACCGCTATAGCGTCGATGAGCGCTGGCACGTTCCGCACTTCGAGAAGATGCTCTACGACAACACCGAGTTGCTGCGCAACTACCTGCACGGCTACCAGAACCTGCGGCGCGAGGATTTTCTTCGCACCGTGAAAGAAATCGTAGGCTGGCTGGATGCGACCCTGAGCGACCGCGAGCAGGGCGGCTTCTACGCCTCACAGGACGCCGACATCAACCTCGACGACGACGGCGACTACTTCACCTGGACGCTGGCCGAGGCGCACGCGGCGCTGAATGCAGCCGGAACTGATGCAACCGTATTCGCTCCATCCGAACAGGAGTTTGTCCTGCGCTACTGGGAGATTGGCGAACGGGGCGAGATGCGCCACAACCCGGCCAAAAATGTGCTCCACGTCAAGCAGAGCCTGGAGGAGATGGCGGCCGAAACCGGCCGGAGCGTGGACGATTTGCGGCGGCTGGTGGATGCGGCCCGCGCGGCGCTGCTGGCGGCCCGCGCCCAGCGGCCCACGCCGTTCATCGACCGCACGCTCTACACCGGCTGGAATGCGATGGCGGTCACGGCCTACCTGGAGACGGCGCGGGTGCTGGGTCTGGATTCAGCGCGCGAGTTTGCCTTGCTCACGCTGAACCGGCTGCTGGGCAAAACCGGAAATGGGGGAGCCTGGGATGGAGAGCAGACGCTCAGCCACGTAATCGCCTACGGCTCCCGGCCAGGCGAGCCGGTTGCGCCGATGGAAAAGGCGCCGGGCACACTCGACGACTACGCCTTCACGGTTCACGCCTGCATCGACGCCTGGCTGGCCAGCGGCGAGATGGAGTTTTACCATGCAGCGGTCAAGCTGGCCGACTCCATGATCGCCAGCTTCTATGACCACACGGCCGGAGCCTTTTATGACACCGCCGCGCCCCAAGCCGACGGCATGCCGGTGCTGGGCGCGCTGGCCGCGCGGCGCACGCCCTTGCAGGACACGCCCACGCCGGGCGGCAATCCCACTGCGGCTTCAGCCCTGCTGCGCCTTGAAACCCTCAGCGGGCGCAAGGAGTATCGCCAGATTGCCGAGCAGACGCTCGCCTCCTTTGCCGGCGTCACCGCGCGCCTCGGCCTTTATGCCGGCAGCTACGGCCTGGCCCTGGGGCGGCTTTTGCTCGATCCGGTGCGAGTGGTGATCGTCGGCTCCGGTTCCCAGGCCAAAAGTCTTGAAGCGCTGGCCATGGCCCGCTTCGCCGTCAACAAAACCGTCATGCGCGTCGATCCCCACCGGCTGGTTCCGGGCGGCGTTCCCGAGGCGCTGGCCGAAGTCCTATTTGAGGCTCCAATTCCGGTTCCGGTCCAGGCTTCAGCGCCGGGCGGCGCGCCGGCATGGGCGATCGTCTGCCGCGGACGCACCTGCCTGCCGCCGGTCACCACCGCCGAGGCGCTGACCGAAGCCTTGGAAAGCCGAGATTGAAAGCAGAACGAGATTGAAAGCCTGGATTCAGACGGGCTTTAGAGTTGTTCTCCAATTCACGCACACTGACCAACCTTGTTCAAGGGCACATTTACTCGGGTTTCGCTCTAAAGCTCTCGAATAGCGGCGATCATCTACTCGCTGGCGAAGGGATTACTCTCCTGCGACTTGAGCATGGTGGGGTCGGGCTGCGGCGCAGCCTCCGCAGCCGGCTGGCTGCGGTCATCTGCTCCGGCGTCAAGAAAGGTGTTGAATACGCGGTAGGGGCTGCCGGGCAGCAGATGGTGCTCCTCGAGCGCCAGCCGCACACGGCGGCGGAACTCCCGCACCGGGGCGTACTGCCGTGTGGCCAGCGTCTTGAAGACCACCGGGAAGATCAACTCCGAGCCTTTGATTGCATCCACGCCCAGAATCTGCGGGTCTGCCACAAAAACCTCCCGGAACTCGTCGCTGTTGCGGATTTCCATCGCGATTGCCTTCAACAGCTCCAGCACCTGGTCGGGGTTGGCGGAAAAATCCACACTCACATTGATGGTGGCCACCGAGTAACCCACGCTCTGGTTGGCCACGGTGGTGATCTGCGAGTTGGGAACGATGTAGAGCGTGCCGTCACCGTCGCGGACCGTGGTCTTGCGCAGGGTCATCGCCTCCACAACCCCGGTAAGGCCGGCCAGGCGCACCGTATCCCCCACGTTGAACTGGTCCTCGATCAAAATGAGAATGCCGTTGAGCACGTCCTTGACGATATTCTGCGCAGCCAGGCCGATGGCGATCCCGGCAATCCCGGCCGAGGCCAGCAGCGGCGCCAGATTCACGCCCAGGGTGTCCAGAAACTGCATGCCGGCGATCAACCAGATGATCGCCAGCCCGGCATTGCGCATGATGCCAGAGAGCGTCTTGACCTGCGCAATGTGCCCCGGCGAAGGCGAGTGCCGCTCGGCCACGCGGATCATGTGAAAGGTGACCAAGTGCAGCAACCGGATAAGAACAAAGGCGATGGCCGCAATCACCACCAGGTGCGGCAGCTTGCTGCGGACAAACTCCTGGGCATCGTCGCCCCACCCGTCCAGTACACGGCCCATGAACCGCCCTTCGGCAAACAGGCCCATTCTTGCCGCGAACAAAAAGACAAAAGAATGCATCCAGAAACTCCTCACTCTAGACTAGTACCGTGACCGTGTGGTTTGGAATGCCGCCACGAAAGTTTGGGTGCCCCAGGTCCCGTTTTTGGGACCTGGGAAATTACAAATTCACGCGGTCGCAGCACTAGGCCTCTGACCGTATGATTTTGTACATCGAGTTCATACAATCCCAGGTCCCAAAAACGGGACCTGGGGCACCTATGCGTGGTACAACAACAAGCGGTCAGAGACCTAGACGGTGCGCGAGATGAATCGGAAGCCTTTCCCCGGTTTTGCCCACAGATCGAAGCTTCCTCTCCGCCGCGAGTGCTGAATCTTCTGGATTTTTTGATTTCTGCCGATTTTCTCTTTTTTTGGCCAGAGCCACGAGTGGGCCTGGCCGGAACCGCGCAGGGCTCTTCCGTTCTGCCCTGCTCTCCGGGTTGTTACAATCAGGACTGGAGCTTCAATTTCCCCGTAATCGAGAAAACCAGATTTTTTGAGGAGTGAAGGGAATGGAACCGGCAGTTTCCAACGCTCGCGAATCCCAGCCGGCTGCCAGCTCTGACGGCCTCGGCGCGCGGCAGATGGTCCAGATCTACCGGCTCATCTACACCTCCCGCCGCGTGGACGACCGCGAAATCCTGCTCAAGCGCCAGCAGAAAATCTTCTTCCAGCTCTCCTGTGCCGGCCATGAGGCGCTGCAGGTTGGCGCGGCCCTGGCCCTGCGTCCCGGCTACGACTGGTTTTTCCCCTACTATCGCGACCGCGCGCTCTGCCTGGGGCTGGGTGTCACGCCCACGGAGATGTTCCTGCAGGCCGTTGGCGCGGCCACCGATCCGGCCAGCGGCGGCCGCCAGATGCCCACTCACTGGTCGAGCCGCGCTCTCAATATTGTCAGCACCTCCTCCTGCACCACCACCCAGGTGCTCCACGCCGTGGGCTGCGCCGGGGCCGGCCGCTACTTCAGCCGCCATCCCGAGGCCGCGGCGCACACTGGGGTTCCCTGCGACAGGTCTTCGTCGCAGGGGTGGTCTGCGGAGGGAGACTACCGCGCCTTCCGCGACGTCACCTTCCACGGCGACGAGGTAGCCCTCACCCTGCTCGGCGAGGGTTCCACCTCCCAGGGCGAGTTCTGGGAGGCGCTCAACACCGCCTCCAACCAAAAGCTGCCGGTCATCTTCTGCGTCGAGGACAACGGCTACGCCATCAGCACCCCGGTCGAAGTGAACACGCCGGGCGGCAACATCTCCCGCCTGGTGGCCAACTTCCCCAACTTCCACTTCGCCGAGATCGACGGCACCGACCCGGTGGCCAGTTTCCAGGCCTTTCAAGCCGCGGCGGCGCATTGCCGCGCCGGGCTGGGGCCGGCCCTGGTTCACGGCCACTGCGTGCGGCTTTACTCCCACTCGCTCTCCGACGACGACCGGATCTACCGCTCCCAGGCCGAGCGTGAGGCCGGAGCGCTGCGCGATCCGCTCACTCTGATGCGGGCGCGCCTCCTGCGCGAGGGGATTTTGACCGCTGAAGAGATCGCCGCGCTGGAGCAGTCGCTGGACCGGGAGGTCTCCGAGGCCGCCGAGCGCGCCCTGGCGGCGCCGCTGCCCCTGGTCGCGGACATCGCCCGGCACGTTTACTCCGAAGACCTTGACCCCACCATCTCGAGCTTTGCCACCGAAGAGGCCGCCGCGCCGGGGACGGTGACCGGCGGCAGGGCGGGCACCGCCAAAAGCGTCGAGCCGCGCACCATGGCCGACCTCATCAACGCCTGCCTGCACGACGAGATGCGCCGCGACCCGCGCATCATCGTCTACGGCGAGGATGTGGCCGACGCCAGCCGTGAAGCCGTTCTGGCCGAGGCCAAGGGCAAGGGCGGCGTCTTCAAGCTCACCGCCGGCCTGCAGCGTGAGTTCGGCTCCGAGCGGGTCTTCAATTCGCCCCTGGCCGAGGCCAACATCGTCGGCCGGGCTGTCGGTTACGCCTTGCGCGGCATGAAGCCGGTGGTCGAAATTCAGTTCTTTGACTACATCTGGCCGGCTATGCACCAGATCCACAACGAACTGGCCCTCTTGCGCTGGCGCTCGAACGGCCAATGGGCCTGCCCGGTGGTGATTCGCGTGCCCATCGGCGGTTACCTGACCGGCGGCGCCATCTACCACTCGCAATCGGGCGAGAGCATCTTCACGCACATTCCCGGCCTGCGCGTCGTCTTCCCGTCCAATGCTCTGGACGCCAACGGCCTGCTGCGCACCGCCATCCGCTGCGACGACCCGGTCTTGTTTCTCGAACACAAGCGGCTCTATCGCGAGACCCACGACCGCGCGCCCTATCCGGGGCCGGAGTTCGCCATTCCCTTCGGCAAGGCCAAGATCGTCCGTCCCGGCACGCACATTACCCTCGTCACCTACGGCGCCCTGGTGCCTCGCGCCCTGCAGGCCGCCGAGCGGGCCCACCGCGAGCACGGCATCGAGGTCGAAATCCTCGACCTGCGCACTCTCAACCCCTACGACTGGGAGGCCATCGCCACTTCGGTCAGGAAAACCAGCCGGGTGATCGTGGCCCACGAGGACATGCTCAGTTGGGGCTACGGCGCCGAGCTGGCCGCCCGCATTGCCGACGAGCTCTTCGAGGACCTCGACGCCCCGGTCCGCCGCATCGGCTCGATGGACACCTTCATCGCCTACCAACCGATCCTGGAAGACGCCATCCTGCCCCAGCCGGAGACGATCTTCAAAGCCATTGTCGATTTGAAGGCGTTTTAAGAGCGTTCCGTAAATTGCGATTTTTGTAGCGCCGCTCTCCAGAGCGGCTGTTGTGCAGGTCTCCTGACCTGCACCCACCGTCTCTGGCGGCTTGGAAGCCGCCAGTACAGCCGGTCTGGAGACCGGCGCTACAATTTACGCGTGGCCGGAAAAGTAATTTTGCAGATTTGCTGGGTGGCCCAGGTCTAGATTTTCAGACCTGGGAAATTCAAGGGTGGCTTCCTGCTATCCTATGTCTCAAAAACGAGACACGGGCCACCCGCCCATATCAAGGAAATAGTGGTAGAGCGGAAGAGGTAGTTAAGCGACCCTCTTCAGGAGAACATCAGGCCCATGAGACTAGCTGCTGTTGTGTTGATCTTCATTGTCACTACCTCCCCTTCATTGTTTGCTCAACAACCTTCCCAGACCGCACTTCCTGTGGAGCCTAGCCCAAGGTATCAACTGTTCGCTGCTTCAACAGACGAACCTCTGAGCGGACCAGCGAAACGAGTGTTCCTTATCGACACGCAAACGGGCGATGTATGGGAGTATCAACCCCCATTTGTATGGACATCGCCAGACGGGAAAAAGACGGTAACGGCTGCCAGCTTTCAAAAAATTCCGGAAAGCTTTCCAGCTCCAGCGCGTCGCTAAATGTGCTGAAGCCATCTGTGGAACTCTTTTCCATCGAAAAGGGGGTAAACCGATGGATGAATATCGCGCCCTACTGGCTAGTGAACTGACCGCCGACCCTGAACGGGCTACCCGCCAGTGCGGGCGCTGTGGCAAGCTCTACATCGTTCCTGACAACGTTTGTAACTATCAATGCCTCTGCGGGTCGAGGACGTTGTACTCGACTGTCGGCGGCAATGTATCGGCGATTCCCTGGAGTCCCGAGGTGGAAGCGGCTTCTCGGTACAAACCATAGGTTTTGGCGGGTGGCGCACCATAAGCTTTTCGGAATCTTAACCTTACCAGAAAAGTGGGTGCCCCGTTCTTTTCGCGCTCTTTGCGAAAAGGGTGGGAAGCACGAACTTAAAGCGAGCGGATAGCGAGCAGTTGGCCCCACCGCAGGTGGCAGGTGGTCAATGCTCGCCCGGCGGCAGCTTGCAGCAATCTCCGGCGGCCCCTGGCTCGTTGGCGCCCGCATCCAGCTCGACCTTCCAGTTTCCGTCCACCTGCTTGCGCCAGATGGTGATAAACCGCCCCGTCACCGTTACCGGATTGCCGTTCATGTCCTTGCTGCGGCCCTCGAAGTGGCCCCAGGTGTAACCCTCGTCGCCCGACGGGCCCATCTGGGCATCGGTTGGGGTCCAGGTCAGTTGATAGACCCTGGGGTCCCAGTTGGCGCTCCGGGCAATCGCCACGCGGCCCACCAGCGGAGCCTTGCCGTTGCCCAATGCCACGCCGTCCGGGGCAAACCACTCCGCAAAGGCCGCTCCGCCGCGCTTGAGAACGTCCTGGGCAAAGCGCGCCTCCAGGTCAAAGAGCAGAACCTTGCCGGGATTCACCGTCGGGTCGGCCAGCGGATTGGGCGCGGCCTGCGCGATCGCATCGGGAAACCCTAACTGGCCCAGAGCCGCCCGCGGAGCCAAACCTAATCCCGCCCCCGCCAGCGCCGCCCAACAAAGAAAAACTCTCCAATTTCCCGCCACGTTCCCCAATCCTTCCGCATCACATCAAGACATATGTGCCCATCGTACAACGATGGGTTTGATGGTTGCGTGGGAAGGTCACAGGAGGGCGATTTGCGCGCCGCCGCCAGCGGTCCTCTGGGGATTGTTGAATCTCAATCAGAGCCAGGCTGAGGTGCACAATATTGAGCAGACATCATCCAGCAGACCGCGCCAAAATCAGTTCGGTAAAGAAGCGATCAGGTGTAAAAGCCTGCTCGCGGCTTGGTGATTGAGGCTTCAGATGGACCTCCGGCAAGCCAAACGCTCTTTAATGCGCTCGCCGGGGGGCAGGTGGATGGGCGTAATCCAACCGGCGGCATAACCCACGATCGACAACCCGCAGTGAAGGAGGTCTGAGATGCTCATCATACTCATTATTATTCTGGTGCTCGTATTTGGCGGCGGCGGCGGATACTACGGCTATGGCCGTTGGGGCGCCGGCGGAGGAGCAGGCATAGGGCTTGGCACCATACTGGTGATCCTGCTGATTTGCTACCTGCTTGGGCTTTTCAGATAGAGTGTTTTGCGCCAGCTTCGCCTCGCTGCCGGAAGATCGGCGGCGGGACGGGGGTTTCTGTTTGCGCGCGAAGCGGGCAATGAAACGGAAGTGCGGAGGAAAGAGATGCGGATCGCAATGGGCAATGCGCTGGCGTTGGCGGGCCGGCATGATTTTCATTTCCTTGACGATTTCAGCAGCCGCGACTTTTTCTGGTTGCTGATCGGGGTGGTGCTGGCCGTCGTGGTCATGTGGGCACTCTCACGGCGGCGGCGGCGCTGGTTTTAGAAACCCGCGCATCAAACAGGTGCCTGCAGGAAAGCAACGAGCGTATTCGAAGTAACTACAAATCAATCGGCAGTCCAAATCAACCGTCCTCGCAGAAACGGTTTGAGTGACGGCAATCCGGGTCCTCGTCAAAGTGTGCAATTGAGAACAGACCCGGCGCCGCTGGCAATACTTAAATCGTCGCGTGGTGAATCCGGAATGGAGCTACGTTGAGAAATCCTGGGTCGAAGCCGATCCCCAATATTGGGGGAGCGAGCCGGCCACCAAGCCCGGGCGCTGAGCAAGACTGATCAAAACACGAAGGGCGTCGTTACGCGAGGACGCCCTTCGTATTTCCATTCACACAAGTGATTTGATATCGACGCCGCCCAGCCCCGCATCCGCGCTGTCGTCCTTCAATCCGTAGCCATAAACTGGCCCCCATCTATTACCCGCGAGCGATCCCCAATCATTCAAAGCGTCTCTTCCATCCCGCGTAGAACCTTGCCGCCGTCCAAGCCGTCCAACCCTTCCAGCGGCTTGAATTCACCGCATTGGTATACTAAAAACTGGCAAAGCTGGTTTTGATGGCCCCGGCCTCCGGGGGCGTTTTTTGCCTGGCTGCCCAGCCCTTTTTTCCGGGGGAAGGATCACCATGGGAACATTGCTGGAATCCATTCACTCGCCCGCCGATCTGAAGCGCCTGAGCCTTGCGCAGATGACCGGGCTGGCCGAGGAGATTCGCGAGTTCCTCATTCAGACGCTCTCGAAGACCGGAGGCCACCTGGGCCCCAACCTGGGTGTCGTCGAGCTGACGCTGGCCCTGCACACGGTCTTCAACACTCCCGACGACAAGCTGCTGTTCGACGTCAGCCACCAGGCCTACATCCACAAAATGCTCACCGGCCGCCTCGACCGCATGGAGACCATCCGCCAGCCGGAGGGGCTGAACGGCTTCATGCTGCGCACCGAGAGCGAGCACGACTGCTACGGCGCCGGGCACGCCGGGACGGCTCTTTCGGCCGCGCTGGGCATGGCCGTGGCGCGCGATCTGCTGGGCGGCTCCGAGCACGTAATCGCCGTGGCCGGCGACGCCGCCTTCACCAATGGGATTACCTTCGAGGCGCTGAACAACATCGCCGTGCAGACCAAGCGGCTGATTGTGGTGCTCAACGACAATGAGTGGTCGATCGACCGCAATGTGGGCGCCATCGCCCGCTACTTCCACAGAATCGTCACCAACGAGCACTACAAGAATCTGCACGACCACGCCCATCGCATCATCGAGAAGATCGGCGGCAAGACGGCGGCCGAGGTGGCGCGCCGCGCCGAAGAGGCCGCCAAGAGCATGTTGTGGCCCTCCATCCTCTTCGAGGAGTTCGGTTTGCAGTACTATGGCCCCGTCGACGGCCACAATCTGCCGCTGCTGATTGAGACCTTCAAGTTTCTCAAGGCGGAAAAGCGCCCCGTGCTGCTGCACGTGATCACGGAAAAGGGCCACGGCTTCCAGCCGGCGCTCGACCACCAGAAAAAGTTTCACGGCCTTGGCCCCTTCGACCCGGAGACCGGCGAGACCAAGCCCGTCGGCGAGCCCACCTACGCCGAGGTCTTCGCCAACACGCTGGTCCAACTGGCCAATAAAGACGAGCATATTGTGGCCATCACCGCGGCCATGCCCAGCGGCACCGGCCTCGACCTCTTCCGGCTTCACCACCCCAAACGCACCTTCGACGTGGGCATTGCCGAGGAGCACGCGGTGGTTTTTGCCGCCGGCATGGCCACGCGCGGCTACCGGCCCGTCTGCGCCATCTACTCGACCTTCCTGCAACGCGCCTTCGACTGCATCGTGCACGACGTGGCCCTGCAGAAGCTGCCGGTGGTCTTCTGCATGGACCGCGCCGGCCTCTCCGGCGACGACGGCCCCACCCATCACGGCCTCTTCGACATCATGTACCTGCGTGGCATTCCGGAGATGGTCCTGATGGCTCCCACCAACGAGGATGAGCTGGCCGATATGCTCAAGACCGCCCTCGAGCTTCCGGGTCCCAGCGCCATCCGCTACCCGCGCGGGGTGGTGGCGGGCGTGGCCCGCAAGTCGGAGCCGCTGGAAATCCCTGTCGGCAAGGCCGAAGTGATCGAGGACGGCTCCGATGTGGCCATCCTCGGCCTGGGCCCCATGATCTCTCTGGCCACCGAACTGGCCGATCGCCTGAAGCTTGACGGTTACTCCGCCGCGGTCATCAACCCCCGCTTCATCAAGCCGCTGGACCGCGAAATGATCGAGACCTACGCCGGCCGCGTCGCCGCCTTCGTCACTTTTGAGGACCACGTGAAGATGGGCGGCTTCGGCTCGGCGGTTCTCGAAGCCCTTCAGGAGCTGGGCAGTTCCGTTCCGGTCGTGCGCATCGGCTGGCCCGACCATTTCATCGAGCACGGCAAGGTCGACGCCCTGCGCGCCAAGTACGGCCTCACCGTCGAGGCGGCCCGGGAGCAGTTGCTGCCTTTGCTCACCCGCTGCCAGCGCCCCACGCTGGTCGCCAGTTAGAGGCATTTTCACTGATGGTGTAAGGTCTGGGTGCCCCATCCTCGCCGCGTCTTTGTTGTTGCGGCTAGGGTGGAATAGCACAAAGCACGCCTTATAGGAACCCTGAAAATGCTTTAGAGCCTGAGCCGAAGCTCCGCGCTGCCGTCCCCTCTGCTCAATCGGAATTCCCGCCAAACGCGGCAGGCCAACTCCCCATGGACGCGTTTTTGCAGGAACGCCGGTCTTCAACTTCGAAGCTGAAGCCGGCCTGCGAGGGCCTGTTCACTCTACCTGGGTGGATTTTCGCCGCAATCTGAAGGGGTGCCGTCTGAGTCGTGTAAACAAGCCTTCATGCGCGGCTGGGAATTTCCGCTAACCCTCCGGCAAATGTGGACGATGAACTAGCTGTGTTCTTGATTCCGGCTGACTGCGGAGCGCCAGGTCCGCTGGTGGTTGCAGCAAGGAAACTGGTGGATGCGGCAAGTAGATGGGGCAGCGGAATTGCTGGACACAGCAAGTCGACGGAACAAGTGGATGGAGCAGCGGGATTGATGAAAGCAGCAGAATGACCGTTGGCCTGATCCGGTTTCAGAAGACGTTGACCAGTAATCTTTTTCAGGCTGGCTGCCCTTCGGGGCTTGTCCCTGACAGGAGGCCATGCTCTTGCATCTGGATAGCCAGGGAGCCATTTGATGCGCATTCCATGCAAGAGAGACCGGACGCGATTTCGCGGCGTGGCGCGTAATAAGACGCCGGAGCGCTGGCCGTATGGCTGCCCAGATGGCTGGAGGCCGCTTTGCAGCTTCCAGCATGAGGAGTTTTCATGGCAATGACAATTCTCGTCGTCGATGACTCGGCCACCATGGTGATGAGCCTTAAAACCACCCTGACGATGCACGGCTTCGCGGTGGAGACGGCCGGCAATGGTCAGGCGGGGCTGGACAAGCTGAAATCGGGACTCAAGCCCAATTTGATTCTGACCGACGTCAATATGCCGGTCATGGGAGGACTGGAGTTCATCGGCAAAGCGCGCGCCCTGCCCGGCCTTCGCTTTACCCCCATCCTGACGCTGACCACCGAGAGCGAGGCCTCCAAGCGCGACGAGGGCAAACGCCAGGGGGCGACGGGCTGGCTGGTCAAGCCGGTCAGCGGCGATGACCTCATCCGGGTCATCAAGAAAGTACTTCCAGGAGCATAAGGGAGCCTCAGCGCAGTATGCCTGACGGCGCGTAAGAAGTTGGGACGAAAACGTAAAAATTCAACGAGAGCGTAGAAGATGATGCGGGCGCCGTCCATGGTACGCAAGGCAATTTTTCCCGGAAATGGCGCTCTCGCGGCAGTAGTCAGGGAGATCGGATTATGACGGACACCAAAGCGCGCCTGCGTCGAATCCGCAGCCGGCTCATTAGCGAGGGAGTGGTCCGAGTCGTCCTCCTGGCACTGCTCTGGCTCTGTTTGCCCTATGCCCTGGGGCCTGGCCTGGCTCCTTACCGGCTGCGTTTTGCAGGACTCCTGTTCCTGTTCGTCCTGCTTCCTGGGCTGATCTACAAGCGGTGGCACTTTGCCGAGGCCCGCAGCGCCGTCTCCGATATGTGGGCATTTGGGCAGCTCAACTTCGATGAAATCTCGCGCGAACTGGCAACCCGCAAGGCGATCGCGGTTGACATCAGGGACGCCAAGCCCTACATCGACGTGATGCACGGGCAGATCGGTGATTCGCTGGCTGAATCCGAGCGCGAGGTCATGCAGGTAATCGAGCAGATCGGTTCCCTGAATGAGAGGAGCAACCGCCAGAGGGAGCGCATCGCCCAATCCATCCAGAGCGGCAAGGCGCTGACCGAGAGCACCCATCAGCGCGCGGAAAGCAACAAGCAGATCGTCGCCGCCCTCGATGCCCAGTTGGAGCAGCAGACCCACGAACTGAGAGAGGACTTCGAGCGCATACAGAATATGGCCACCGAGGTGCGCGCGCTGGCGCCGCTGATCAAAATCATCACCTCCATCGCCCAGCAGACCAGCCTGCTGGCTCTGAATGCCGAGATCGAGGCGGCCAGAGCGGGCAGCGCTGGACGCGGCTTTGCCGTGGTGGCCTTCGAGGTCAGAAAGCTGTCGGTCTCCTCCACCAAGGCCGCCAGCGACATTGCCGCCAAGATCAACGCCACCTGCAAAAGAGTGGACCGGGAGATGGCCGAGGCCCGCGTTTCGCTGGAAGAGCACGAATCGAACGAGACCATGAATCACCTGGTAGCCGACCTGAGCGAAATGCAGGCCGAGTTCGGCCATAACAGCCAGTTGCTTCTGGAAGTCATCACCGATGTGGACGCCAACTACGAGGAGAATGTGCGGCGGCTCTCCGAGGCCCTCGGGCATATTCAGTTCCAGGACATCATGCGCCAGAGAATGGAGCACGTACAGAGTGCGCTGACCGAACTGCGCGACCATCTGATGCAACTGTGCGAAAGGCCGGAACGGCCCGGCTGTGACGGTCTCTTCGACACCAACTTCAAGACCATGCTGGCCGATCACCTTGGCAAGTACCACATGGCCAGCCAGACCGCTACCCACCTCAATGTGGCCGGCGGCGCCATCGAGCAGGACAATAGCCGGCCCGCCATTGAACTGTTTTGAGCACGAGTACCGGCCTGAAAACTGAGCACTTTGAAGGGGATGGGCTTTCAGAGCCTATTCGCGGAGTTTTCAGAGTCTTTTCGCGGCGAGTGTAATGTTCTGGGTGCCCCACCCTCGCCGCGTCTTTGTTTTTGCGGCTAGGGTGGGATTTACCGCTCCATTCCAAAGGGGACGGATCAATTGGCTGGCTATACTGAAAGTTAGAATACGGCTTTTGAAGCCGCAAAAACCTCATTGACCGCCAAAGCCCAATCCGAAGCCGATTCCGCGCCTCAGCGCGCCCCTGCCGCATTGCCCCGCCGCATCGTCCTCACCGGCTTCATGGGCTCGGGCAAGACGACCGTCGGCCCGCTGGTCGCCAGCCGGCTGGGCTGGAGCTTTGTCGATGTGGACGACGCGATCGAGGCCGAGGCCGGCACGACCATCGCCGAGCTTTTTGCCCGCCACGGCGAGCAAGCCTTCCGTGAGCGCGAGCGCGCGGCCATTGCGCGGTTGGCCGCTGGCGACGGGCTGGTCCTGGCCCTCGGCGGAGGCGCCATCGAGCACCCCGCCACCCGCGAATTGCTGCTCACCACCCCCGGCACACTGCTGGTGCACCTGGAGGTGAAGCTGGCCACCACCCTCTCCCGTTGCAAAGGCACCGAGTACGCCCGCCCCGTCCTCGCCGACCAGGCCAACCTCGCCGCCCGCTACCGGCGCCGCCTGCCGCTCTATCGCCAGGCCCACCTCTCGATTCCCGTCGATGCGCTCACCCCGAAGAAGGTCGTCGAGGCCATCCTGCGCGCGGCCCGCCTGGGCTGAGACGGCACACGAAAATTGCCCACAACGCACCAGCGCCTTTTCACATGCAGCCCTCTGCGGATTGAGTTTCGCCGAAGGCTGCAAACTGAAGACTAAAAACTGTTAGCTGTTCGCTGTCACTGCAAAATCGGAATCCCCGCGATGCGCCGCTGCCACTCCGCCGGGCCGGTCTGGTGAACGCTGGTGCCCTTAGCGTCCACAGCCACGGTCACCGGCATCTCCCGCACATCGAACTCATAAATCGCCTCCATCCCCAGATCCTCGAAGGCCACGACGCGCGCGCCGCGAATCGCCTTCGAAACCAGGTAGGCTGCGCCGCCCACCGCCACCAGGTAGACCGCGCCAAACTCCCGAATCGCCTCGATCGCCTCCGGCCCGCGCTCGGCCTTGCCCACCATCCCCAGCAGCCCGGTCTGGGCCAGCATCTGGCGGGTGAACTTGTCCATGCGCGTGGCGGTCGTCGGCCCGGCCGGCCCCATCACCTCGCCGCGCACCGGGTCCACCGGCCCCACGTAGTAGATGAACCGCCCGCGAAAGTCCACCGGCAGCTTTTCACCCCGGTCGAGCATTTCCGTCAATCTCCGGTGGGCGGCGTCGCGGCCGGTCAGCAGTTTGCCGGTCAGGAGCAGCCTCTCGCCTGGCTTCCAGGTTGCGACTTCCGCGCGGGTCACCGTCTCCAGATTCACCCGCCGCGCCGTCGAGACGTCGTAGCTCAGCTTGGGCCACTCGTCGAGGCTCGGCGGGTCAAGATAGACCGGCCCCGAGCCGTCCAGCACGAACTGCGCGTGGCGCGTGGCGGCGCAGCTGGGAATCATCGCCACCGGCAGGTTGACGGCGTGGGTCGGGTAATCGAGCACCTTCACATCCAGCACGGTCGTCAGCCCACCCAGCCCCTGCGCGCCAATTCCCAGCCGGTTCACCTTGTCGTAAATCTCGATCCGCAGCTCCTCGGCGCGGTTTGAGGCCCCGTGCGCCTTCAGCTCCTGAATGTCGATCGGCGCCATCAGCGACTGCTTGGCCAGCAGCATTGCCTTCTCCGCCGTGCCGCCAATCCCGATCCCCAGCATTCCCGGCGGACACCACCCCGCGCCCATCCCCGGCATCGTCTTCAGCACCCACTCCACAATCGAGTCCGAGGGGTTCAGCATGATAAACCGGCTCTTGGCCTCCGAGCCTCCGCCCTTGGCCGCCACCGTCACCTCAACCGTCGCGCCCTTGACCAGTTCCACATTCACCACCGCGGGCGTATTGTCCTTTGTATTGATCCGCTTGCCCGCCGGATCGGCCAGAATCGAAGCCCGCAGCTTGTTCTCCGGGTCGAGATACGCCCGCCGGACGCCCTCATCCGCCATCTCCTGCAGGTCTTTTGGCTGCTCGCCCGGCGCCGGCTCAAAGCGCGCCTCCAGACCCATCTTCACGAAGACGTTCACAATCCCAGTGTCCTGGCAGATGGGCCTATGCCCCTCGGCGCACATCCGGCTATTGACGAGAATCTGCGTGATCGCGTCGCGGGCCGCTGGCGACTCTTCCCGTTCATAGGCCCTGGCCAGGCTGCGAATGAAATCCACCGGGTGGTAGTAGCTGATGTACTGCAACGCCGCGGCGACACTCGCCACAAAATCTTCCTGCCGGATGACGGTCATAGTGGCTCCTTCAACTCTTTAGAGTAATAGATTGCAAGGGTTGGAGTTGGTCGCAATTTCAGGGATAGTGCAAGGTCATGAGCGTCCCACTGTGCCCCACGCTCGCCTGTCATTCTGAGCGGAGCGCAGCAAAGTCGAAGAACCTGCTTTTTGATCCCTTGCGGCTAGTACTACAGTTGCATTTCCCTCAAGTCCTGGAAAAGCGGCAAAAGCCCGGGCCTGAAGGCCCTGCTCATCCGCGTGGGTAGCCATCGGCGCGGCGCGCTTTCACTATGCGGTACATAGCGTCAGAATGTGCTCCCCGTCACAGACGTAAAGAGACAACAAAGTGAGAATTTTTATATAGTTATTAAGAATTTAATCGTAGCTTGGAAGGCTTGCCAGCCATCCGCTGTGCGGGCTCGGAGACAATACCCATGAACGATCTTGCCCCGCTGGTTGAAGGTATAGCCGTTAACCCGCTGATCGGCCATCCTGCCGACTTTCACGTTTTTCACAAGTTTCTCGACCGCTGTAAAGAGTTGCCGGCCATCACCACCTCGGTCTGCTGGCCATTGTCGGATGTGGCGCTCAGCGGCACCGTGGAAGCTGCCGCCGAGGGGCTCATCCGCCCCACGCTGATCGGCGACGAAGCCGGGATCAGGGAGTTGGCCGCCAAAATTGGCGTTGACATCAGCGCCTTCCCCATCGTCCAGGCCGATACCGAGGCCAAGGCCGCCGAATTGAGCGTGGCCATGTGCCGCAACGGCCAGGCCCAGGCGATGATGAAGGGCAGCCTGCACACCGACGAGCTGATGAGGGCGGTCATGCAGCGCGAGACCGGCCTGCGCACCTCCCGCCGCATCTCCCACGTCTTCATCATGGACACCCCGGCCTACGAGCGCACCCTGCTGATTACCGATGCGGCCATCAACATCGAGCCCGAACTCGAGGACAAGATCGACATTGTGCAGAACTCCATCGACTTGGCCCATGCGCTGGGCATTCCCCAGCCCAAGGTGGCGCTGCTTTCGGCCATCGAGACGGTCAACACCAAGATCAAGTCCACGCTGGACGCCGCGGCCCTGTGCAAGATGGCCGACCGCGGCCAGATCACCGGCGGCATCCTCGACGGCCCTCTGGCCTTCGACACCGCGGTTAGCCTGAAGGCCGCCCAGATCAAGGGGCTGGTTTCGCCGGTCAACGGGCAGGCCGACATTCTGGTGATGCCCGACCTGGAAAGCGGCAACATGCTGGCCAAGCAGTTGCAGTACTTGGGCGGCGCGCAGTTGGCCGGCATCGTGCTCGGCACGCGCGTTCCGGTCATCCTCACCAGCCGCGCGGACTCGGCCGAAACTCGGCTCACCAGTTGCGCCGTGGCCGTGCTGCTGCACTACGACTCTCATCCGCTGGAAAAGGCATAGGTTTACCTCCCATTCGCGGCAGGCAGCGGGCGCCACTCACTCCGGGGGTCCCCGGCGACAGGTCTTCGTTGCCGGGGTGGAAGCAGGAATGGCGCCCGTTCCGCTTTGCGCCGCCGCCAATCCTGAAGAACCTTTGCCGCCGCGCTGGCATCTAATTTTTATGCGGGGAGGGGCGCGGACGCGTCCGCCCTTGGACGTCCCGATGGCCCTCCCGGCAGAGGAGATCACCGATGTCCACACACAGCCACGATAAATCGACTATGCCCATGCACACCGGCGAGAAGCAGTCGCAAGTCCCCAAGTTAATGGTTCCAGACGGCTTCTCCCCGGAAGAGGTTAGAAACCTTTCCAGCGTACTGAACGCGCTGGTCGCCGACAGCTTTGCCCTTTACATCAAGACCAAAAACTTCCACTGGCACATGAGCGGGCACACCTTCCGCGACTATCACCTGCTGCTGGACGAACAGGCCGCGCAAATCTTCGAGATGATCGACGCCATGGCCGAACGCGTACGCAAGGTGGGCGGCAACACCATCCACTCCATTGGCCACATTGCCCGGCTGCAGCGGATTCACGATAACGACGAGGAGTATGTCAGCCCTATCGATATGCTGAAGGAGCTGTGCAACGACAACCGGAGCCTGGTGGAGAGTCTGCGTGGCGCGCATGTGGTCACCAGCAAGGCCGGCGACTACGCCTCGACCAGCATGATCGAAATCTGGCTTGACGAGGCCGAACGGCGCGCCTGGTTCCTCTTCGAGGCGACGCAGTAACGCACCTTCAACCCGCACCCGCACTTGGAACCCGATCACTGCACGGGAGCACGAAGACTGCACCGGGAACCGTGAACACCCCGCCGGGAAGGCGCTGGCCACGCCGGTGCGGGCGAAGGTGCTGACCCTGGATACAAAGACCAATCAGATTCTGACGATCACTGCCGAGTATGGGCCGGTGCCCGTCGCACCGGCCCAGGCAGCGGGCGCGACTCCGCCTGCTGGCGGTCCGCCGCCGGGCGCTCCAGCTTGGATGCGCGGCCCTCGCGCGCCGATGATCCCAGGCTCTTTCCAGATACTTGTGATCGGCAAGTAATCAACTGAAACTTCACAGCTAAAGCCATCCCGGCGCCACGGGCGTTTCCCAGGACGTATTCCGTGCGGGGTTGGTTCCGGCCGCCCCTGGAGGGACGCCCCGGGGGCATCGAGGGCTTCCAGGGGCCTGCCCTCGTTGTATTCTTGGTACATCTTATTCATGCGATTACCCTGTAGTGTGGGAAATGCCCGCACACGGCGTACACTTGGAAGCAATTCTTAGGGGTTCTTGAAAGTTTCTTGAAGACCGTTCCGGCTTTTTCCGAGGAAAGAGGTATGCCGTGTCAAGGGGAGACTGCGGACACCAGAGAAGACCAAAATGCCCAATCAAACTGAAGCGAATCTCTCGGCCTTGATCGAAAGCACCGAAGACCATATTTGGTCGGTGGACCTGAGTTGTCGCTTGATTCTTTTCAACCGGGCATTTCAGCGGCACGTCGAACAGATTTATGGCGTCCAAGTCGCGGTGGGGATGCGCCCGGAGGATATGTTCCTGCTAGAGAGAGCGGCGCCTTGGCCACAGTTATTTAAGCGGGCGCTGTCTGAAGGCCCTTTCCGGATCGAGCATTCTCTGCTCGACGGGCACACTCTTGAGATGGCTTTCAACCCGATCATTGCCGATGGGGAAGCAATGGGCATTTCGGTCTTCGGGAAGGACATCACCGAGCGCAAGCTGGCGGAGATGCAACTGCGCGATAGCGAGGAACGTTACCGCGCGACCTTTGAGCAGGCCGCGGTGGGCATCGTTCATGCCTCATTCGACGGAAGGTACCTGAGGTGCAACATGCGTTTCGCCGAGATCGTCGGCTACGCTCTAGAGGAAATTCCGGGCATGACTTTCCAGCAGATCACGCTGCCGGAGGATCAGGCGAAGTGTGAGGCTGCGCGCCAACAGATGGCGAGCGGCGCGATCGAAGGCGCCAGCCTGGAGAAACGCTACCTGCGCAAGGACGGCAGTTTGACCTGGGTAAAGCTTACGTGCTCGACGCAACGCGACGCCGAGGGACGCGCGCTTCACAACATCGCCGTCGTTGAAGACATCAATGCCCGCAAGACAGTCGAGGAGAGCCTGGCAGCGGCTCAGGGAGCACTGCGGTTGAGCGAGGAGCGCTATCACACCGCATTCCAGACCTGCCTCGACTCCATCGCTATCAGCCGCCTGAGCGATGGGAAATATATTGACGCCAATCAGGCTTTTCTCGACAACATAGGATTTGAACGCGAAGAAATCATTGGCCGAACTCCGCTGGAACTGGGGATCTGGGTAGATGCTCGCGACTGGCAGAAAATAACAGAAATGCTGCGCCAGAATTCGATTTGCCGTGGTTTGGAAGCCCGGTTCAGGAGGAAGAACGGGGATATCTTCTGGGGGCATATATCGGCGTCGGTGTTCGAGTTTGACTGCGCTCCCTGCGTTCTTTCCATTACCCGGGATATCTCCGATGCCAAGTTGGCGGAGGAGGAGATCAGAAATCTGGCTTTCTATGACCCGCTAACAGCTCTGCCCAACCGCCGTCTTCTGTTGGAGCGGTTGCGCCAGGCCTTGGTCGCCAGCGTCCGAAGCGGCCGCTCGCAAGCGCTGCTGTCCATCGATCTGGACAACTTCAAAACGCTGAACGACACACTCGGCCATCAAACAGGCGACCTGCTGCTTCAGGAGGCCGCCCGGCGCATCGCCGCCTGCGTCAGCGCAGCCGACACCGTGGGCCGGCTGAGCGGAGATGAGTTTTTGCTCATACTCGAAGACCTGAGCGAAGTCCCCGAGGAAGCCGCGGCGCAGGCCGAGGCCGTCGGCGAGAAGATTCTGGCTTCAATTCATAATCCCTACCTGCTCGAGGGCCGTGAATGCCGCAGCACCTGCAGCATCGGGATCACCATCTTCGGAGGTCGACGGAACAGCACCGATGAAATCTTGCAGCAGGCCGATATTGCCCTGCATCAGGCCAAGGCGGCCGGCCGCGATACCATACGCTTTTTCTCCCGGGCCTTGCAGGCTGCCGTCAACGCCCGCGCCGCGATGGAGGAGGATCTCCGCCAGGCGATCAAGACAAACCAGTTCCTGCTTTACTATCAGCCTCAAGTGGAGTGGGGCCGCTTGACGGGCGCCGAGGCCCTGATTCGTTGGCGACACCCCGCCCGCGGCATCATGCCTCCGGACGAGTTCATTCCCCCGGCCGAGGAATCGAGGTTGATTCTGCCTGTGGGAGATTGGGTTATGGAAACCGCCTGCGCACAAATTGCGTCATGGGCAGGCCAAAAGAACACAGCCCATCTATCCGTAGCAGTCAACATCAGCGCCCTGCAGTTCCGCCAACCGGGGTTCGTCGAACAGGTGCTGGCGGCCCTCGATCGCGCCGGAGCCAATCCGGAAAACCTCAAGCTGGAACTCACCGAAAGCATGTTGGCGAACAATATCGAGGACATCATCGCCAAGATGACCGAACTCAAATCGCATGGCTTGAGATTCTCCCTGGACGACTTTGGCACGGGCTATTCGTCGCTGGCCTACCTGAAGCGCCTTCCCCTGGACGAATTGAAGATCGACCGGGCCTTCGGGCGCGACATTCTGGTGGACGCCACCAGCGGCGCCATTGCGCAAACCATCATCTCCCTGGGCCGGGCGATGGGTTTGTCGGTGGTCGCCGAGGGCGTGGAAACCGAAGAGCAACGGAGCTTTCTGGCCGCTCTCGGCTGCCATGCCTTCCAGGGCTACCTGATCAGCCGGCCGCTGCCGCTGGAGGAGTTCGAGGCCTTCCTCCAGAACTTCGCCGAAAGCTGCGCCCCGCTTCGAGGGGCATGGGAATCCTATGCACGTGAAATCGGGACCGGAGAGCCCATCTTGAGCAGGTGGGCGATGAGCCTTACTTCCCAAAATGAAAATCCAAGGGGGAAAATCTCTCTGGAATTGCCAGGTTGGAGGGAGAAATAGACGCCCGCGCTCCTATGAGGAACACATTTCGGCACTGAAAGAAATCAATCTCAGCGACAAAAAACCTTCTTCATGCGATAGCCCTGCTCTGAAGGTGGCCCCGCCGACCCTCTACACCCTGTTCCCTGCTTTTTCTCAATCCATCGCCATGCTCAACTGGTGGCGCACATCGGCGCCGCGAATCCAGAAGATGACATCGGTGGCGATATTCGAGGCGTGGTCGGCGATCCGTTCCAGGTTCTTGGCCACCAGGATGCCCTTCATCGCCTGCTGGGTGAAGCCCGGCTTCTGCTGGATGAGCCGCAGCAGGTCGTCGTAGGCGCGGCGGTTCATGCGGTCGATTTCGTCGTCCATCTCGCGCACCTCTTCGGCCAGCCGGGCGTCACCCTCCAGCAGGGACTGGAGCGCCGAGCGGATCATGCGGCCGACAACCTCGCCCATGGCGGCAAAATCCACCGGCAGTTCAATCTCCTCGTGCTTCATGATCTCCTTGGTGCGGCGGGCAATGGCCATCGACTGGTCGCCGATCCGCTCCAGATCGCCGTTGATCTTGATAACCGCCAGGATGAAGCGCAGATCGATGGCCATGGGCTGCTCCTTGGCCAGCAGGTCGTAGGCCATCTCGTCCAGCTCGCGCTGCGCGGTGTTGATGGCCCTCTCATTCTGCTTGACGAAGCGGCACAGGCCCTTGTCGCGCTGCAGGTAGGCGTCCACGGCGGACTCGACCGCCTGCTGCGAGAGAGCCGCCATGGCCAGCAGCTTGTCCTTGAGTTCGGCGAGCTGAAGTTGAAAATGAATGCGCGGCATGGCGATCTTCTCCTGTTGATGCGGCCCAGAAAATTGACTCCCGCTCCGGCCGGCCGTGCTGAACGGAGGGCGCGAGCGGAGAGCGGCGGAGTTGCTGCGCCCCGCGATGGCGCCCAGCCGCGCAATGCGTCCTGCCGCCGGCGCGGCGCTTGATTGGGCCGAACCCATCAATCATACAGATTTATGCCCACGCAATGTTACCCGCAGACGAATTTTCGGCAGCGTTTTCGGCCGCGAGCCCGAATGGTTTTCCGGGTGAAAGCCACAACGATCAGATTCTCAAGGCTGCGTTGATTCCGAAAATGCTCTAAAATGCGGGTCAGACTCCGAGAATCGGCAAAATCTCCCGGAGAGGCGGACAGCTTATGCGTCGAGCGGCGAAAATCTGTGGAAGCGGGCTTCCCGGCAGGATTCCGTTGCGGACAACGGCGTGGGGCCTTGCGGCTGGGCTTTTGCTGGCGGCCGCGGCGCTGCCCGGTTGCCGCGCCTCCGGGAGCACGGCAAAGGAGCAGAGGATGAAACTGACCACTTCCAGTTTTCAAGGCAGCCAGATTCCAGGCAAATTCACCTGCGACGGCGAGGAAACCTCTCCGCAACTGGCCTGGAGCGCGCCTCCGGCCGGAACGGCGAGTTTTGCGCTGCTGGTCACCGATCCGGATGCGCCTAGCGGCACGTTCACTCATTGGGTGCTCTATGACCTGCCCGCCGCAACGCGCTCGCTGCCCCAGGGCCTGCCCGCGCGGGGTGAGCTTTCCGACGGCTCTCGCCAGGGCCGCAACGGCTTCGGCAGCCTCGGCTATGGAGGCCCCTGCCCTCCGGGAACCGCGGCGCACCACTATATCTTCACGCTCTACGCGCTCGATTCAAAGTTGAATCTGCCCGTGGGAGCAACGCGGGCACAGGTGGAAGAGGCCATGCAAGGGCACGTCCTGGCGCGCGGCGAACTGATCGGCTTGTATCGGCGGTAGAGCACGGACCCTTGCTCACTCCGCCGTCATCTCCCGCCCCTTGGCTTCGCGACCCAGCGAGGCCAGGCCGGCCAGCAACAGCGCTACCACGGTCACCGTAAACGCCAGTACGGCCGGGTAGTTGCCCGTGCGTTCGGCAATCAGCGCCTGCGCCTTGCCGTTATACGCAGTCAGAAGTCCGCCCAACTGGTAGGCCAGGCCCGGAGCCGTGGCCCTGACCGGAGCCGGTGACAACTCGGTGAGGTAGGCCGGCACCACGCCCCACGCTCCCTGCACCATGAACTGCATCAGCACCGCGCCCACGCCCAGCGAGAGGGCCGAGTGGCCATAGGCGTAAAGGGGAATCACTGGAATCGACAACAGCGCCGCGGCGATGATGGCGCGCTTGCGGCCCCATTTCTCTGAAAGAGTGCCAAAGACAAAGCCGCCCGCGAGGGAGCCGAAGCCGTAGAGCACCCCGATCAGCCCGACGGTTGCCGGCGAGAGCCTGGCCTGGGTGAGCAGGAAGGTCGGATACACGTCCTGGGTGCCGTGCGAAAAGCTCATGAAGGCGGTCATCAGCAGGATCAGGAAGAGAAAGGTGGGCAGAAAAGCCAGCAGACTGGGCTGCCCGGCAGGCCGGACGGCCCCGGCGGCCCGCGCCAGCCGCTGCTTTTTCCCTTCCAGCCAGACCGGCGACTCATTGACCCGCATCCTCACATAGAGCACCAGCAGAGCCGGCGTGGCCCCCAGGATGAACAGCCCCCGCCAGCCAATCGAATGGAAGAAGAGGGCGAAGGCGCCCGCGGCCAGCATCGAACCCAGCGCATAGCCCTCCTGCAGAATGCCGGAGAAGGAGCCGCGGCCACCCTTGGGCAGCGTCTCGAAGACCAGCGCCGCACCCACCCCCCACTCGCCGCCCATCGCCAGCCCAAACAGCGCGCGCAGCACCATCAGCACAGTGAGCGAGGGCGCAAAGCCGCAGGCCAGCTCGATCACCGAGAAGCTGAGAATATTCATCATCAGCACCGGGCGGCGGCCATAGCGGTCGGCCAGCACTCCAAACAGCACCGCGCCCACTGGCCGGAAGGCCAGCGTCAGAAAGACCGCGCCCATCACCGCCGAGGGCTTGGTGTGGAATTCGGCGGCGATGGCCGGAGCACAGAGGATCAGGATGAAGTAGTCGAGCGAATCCATCGTCCAGCCCAGGAAGGACGCCAGAAAGGTGTGCCGCTGGGAGCCTGTAAGTCGCCGGAAGTCATTTAGAACAGACATAAAAGGGAGAATAGCAGACGGCGAGTACTGAATTCTCATCTAGCGCCACGCTCTTGCTCCTTTTTGCCGGTTCGAAACCGGAAACCGAGGGGGAAAAATGGCATTTTCTGTTTCCGGTAGACGAGTCAGGTGAAAAATAATTCGGAAATCCAGAGTATTTGTTGCAACGAATAACCCGCCCGCGCCATCTTAATATGCACAAGAAGGTTACGCGCGGCGAGGTAGCCATTTCTGCCGCTCCCGCGCAGCCCTGGCGAGCGCTACCCCCTCCGCTCTGCCCGCAACCTCAAGAACGGCCCTCCGGCCCCATACTGAAAGGATTTGACAATGAAGCGTTTATGGTTTGTAACGGGCATTCTGGCGCTGGCGACTCCCCTGGCCCTGGCGCAAACCTCCGCTCCCATCTCCACCTGGACCAGCGACGCCATGCACAGCGAGGTTGACTTCAGCATTCGCCACCTCAGTATTTCCAACGTACGTGGCCGCTTCGGCAATGTGGCGGCCACTCTCGTGTGGAACCAAGCGCAAATCAGCAGGTCCACGGTCACGGCCACCATCGGCACCGCAACCGTGGATACCGGCGTGCCGGCCCGCGATGCCGACCTCAAGAGCGCAAACTTTTTTGATGTGGCGAATTTTCCCACGGCCACCTTCACCAGCACCCGCGTTGTGAAGAACGGCAGCGGCCTGACGGTGACCGGTAACCTGACCCTGCATGGCGTCACCCGGCCGGTGGTTCTGGAGGTGGAAGGCCCCAGCGGGCCGGTTCCGGGCCTGAAGGACCACAAGCCGCACTGCGGCTTTTCCGCCACTACCACCATCAGCCGCACGGCCTTCGGTATCGGAAGCAAGTACCCGGCGGCTATCGTGGGCGATGAGGTTAAACTCACCATCGATCTGGATGTCGTCAAGCAGTAAACGCGACCTGATGGCCGCTTCGGGAGGCCGCCCATGGCAGGACTGAAACTGGAAATCGCGCAGCAGCGCGCCTTCGCCAGCCTGGAGGAGGAGGCTCTGCTGAACGTGCTGCGCACCGCCGACTGCCTCAATCGCGCCTTTCACTTGAAGACCCGCGACTGGGGCGTGACCTCGACGCAGTACAACGTGCTCCGGATCCTGCGCGGCGCGCATCCCGGCGGGCTGACCTGCTCGGCCATCGGCCGCCGCATGATCGCCGCTGAACCGGACATTACGCGCCTGCTGGCGCGGCTGAAGACGCGCAAACTGATTCGCCAGCGGCGCGACTCCGATGACCGGCGTGTGGTCTGGACCGAAATCTCCGCGGCTGGGCTGAGCCTGCTCGAGGAAATGGACCCGGTAATTGTTCGCCTTCCCCGAGAACTTCTGGGGCATCTGAAGCAGGCCGAGCTGGCGGAGTTGATTCGTCTGCTGGAGATGATCCGCGAGCGCAATCGCGAACGCCATGAGGAAGCGCGCTAGGGAGCCTCTGCACAAATCGATCCGGCCATGTTTTGATAGGGCGTGGCTTCAGCCACACCCTTCAATTGCCCCAAAAACCTTCGGGCTTTAGCCCATGAGAGAATGTATTTTCTATAATTTACGTTCCCTCGGTGGCTAAAGCCGCCCTTTCACCGCTTGCGTCTTGCGGCACGGCTAAAGCCGTGCCCTTTCAAGACAGCCACTTAAGCAGGGATTTCCTATGAGGAAGAGTGCGTCGAGGGAGCAAAAAGTGAAAATCTGGACGCTCTACTGGCCCAGCAGCTTCTGCGCCACTGCTTCCTCGTCCGCATCGGTCTGAATAATCCGGTTGTGCAGGCAATATAGGGCCAGTTCCAGCCGGTCGCTGACGCCCAGCTTGTCGTAGATCTTGCGCAGATAGTTCTTGATGACCTGCTCGGTGGTCCCCAACTGGAAGGCAATCTCCTTGTTGCGCTTTCCCTGGGTGATGCAGGTAATAATGGCCATCTCCTTGGGCGAGAGCTTGGGCTGGGTGCGCGGGCTGACCAGCGCGGCGGCCTGGGCGCGATAGGCCTCGATGACCCAACTGACCGATTGATTGTCGATCCAGGTCTCGCCGGCCGCGATCCGCCGCACGCACCTGACCAGCAGGTCGGGCGAGATGGAGCGGTTGACGATGCCGCGGACGCCGCGGCGGTAGAGCTCGACGGTCTGGTTCTCGTCGGCCGCCACAGCCTGCACAATCAGCTTCACATCGGGAGCGACGCGCAGCAACTCGGGAATGACGTTGGCTGTGCCGGCCAGCAAGCTGCCCTCGAGGAGCACGATGTCAGTGGGGTAGCGCTCGATGGCCGCACGCAGATTCTCCAGTGAATCAGCCTGGGCCACGACGCGAAGATCGTCTTCGAGCGCAAAGACCTTGCGAATGCCGACGCGGTAGATCGCCTGGGAGTCCGCGAGAATAACCCGGATCGTCCCTGGCTTGACCGGAGCGTCGATCATTTCGCCGTCAGCAGAATCGTCCAAAAGGTCCATAAGCGGTTATTGCCAAGCCTACTCTGGCCGTCACTGCTCGGCAAATCGATACTCGTCGATTGTAGCGGCGGCCTGATAGTTACTTTGGTTCATGGAGCAGCGTACCACACGCCCCTGGCAATAAACCAGAACATCGTGAGATGTACCCAACACCTCACCGGGCAGGCGCAGGGAAAAATGGATCTCCAACCCCACCTGAACCGGGCTGTCCAACTCAAAAAACACGCCGCTGGCGGAGACATTTCGGGTGACGGCGGCAATCTCACCCTTGCCGGAGGACAAAACTACAGGCAGCGCAAGAGGAAAACGCACCGCGCAACGCACTTCCTGCCGGTCAGAGGCCTGGTAGGAATGCATGGACAAAGGCGGTAACGTTGGTTTTGAAGCTTCCATAGTCGGCATCCCGAACCCCAAAATGGGCCATGCTCACTCTACCGGAGTTTTCCCGCCACTCCCATGTCACCAAAGTTTCCAGAATGGTAATCGGCATTATCGCGTGCGCCAGCCGACAGTTCCCTTGAATTTGGCCAGCGGTCACGGGACAATCGTCCGGGCTGGCAACTGCCTGGACCGCGCAGGCTGTTTACTGTGCCGATGCCGCTGATTGGCTTTACGCCGTCGGCCAACCCGGCCAAAGAGCTTTCCGGGGGCGGGGACTACTCCGCATAGCTGCGCACCCACTCCAGAATCGAGCGCACGGCGACGCCGCTCGGCCCCTTGGCGATGTACGGCTTCGCGTCTTCCACCCAGGCCAGCCCGGCAATGTCGAGGTGAATCCACGGTGTCTCTTCGACGAAGACCCTCAGAAACTCGGCGGCCGTGATGGCGCCGCCCCAGCGTCCGCCGGTGTTCTTGATGTCGCCAATCTCGCTCTTAATCTGCTCGGCGTACTCCTCGCCCAGGGGCAGCCGCCAGAACTTTTCGCCCGAGGTGGCCAGCGCCGCGTCGAATTTGGCCCAGATCGCGTCGTCGTTCGCGAAGGCTCCGGCGTTGACCATTCCCAGAGCCACGACGCAGGCGCCGGTCAGCGTGGCGGCATCGATCAGGTGAGTGGCACCGAGTTGGCGGGCGTAGGTGAGGCCGTCGGCCAGCACCAGCCGCCCCTCGGCGTCGGTGTTGATGATTTCAATGGTTTTGCCGGGTTTGTCAGCGGCAAACGGCATAGCCGTCTGCACGTCGCCGGGCTTCTGCGCTTTGCCGTCGGGCATATTCTCAGCGGCGCAGACGACGGCCAGGACGCGCACCCTGGGCTTGAGCAGCGCAATGGCCCGCATCGCGCCGAGCATCGCCGCGCCGCCGGCCATGTCGTACTTCATCTTGTCCATATCGGCGCCCGGCTTGAGCGAAATTCCGCCGGAGTCGAAGGTAATGCCCTTGCCGACCAGGCCCAGAACCGGGCGGCCATCGTCCCTTGCCGCGCCTTCGGGCTCATAGCGCAGGACGATCAAGGCGGGCGGCTCGGCCGAGCCTTGCGAGACGCTCCAGAAGGCCCCCATCTTCAGCTCATGCAGCTTTTCGGTGGAGTAGACCTCGCAGCCAAGGCCAACTTCAGCGGCCATCCGGGCGGCGCGTTCCCCAAGAATCGTGGGGGTCAGCTTGTTGCCCGGCTCGTTGACCAGCGAACGGGCGAAGTTCTGGCTTTCGCCGATGATGGCGGCCTCGACGAAGGCGGCCTCTAGCGCTGCTTTCTCCGCAGTGGCGGGCACAACCACCGTGAACGACTCCACGCTCTGGTCCTTGCGCTCGCTGCGATAGGTGTCGGGGTCGAAGTCGCCCACAAAAGCTCCTTCGACGGCGGCGCGAGCACTGCGCGCGGCGGAAAGCGCCTCGGGGACCGTCCCGCCAGGGGCTGTTTCCGTCACATTAGACGCGAATTCCAGCAGTGCGAAGACCAGCTCGCGAATGCCGCGCGGCTTGGTGAAGCGGACGGCAGTCCCGGCGGCCGAGCGCACCGAGTCCACTGTAACCTTGGCCTGCTTGCCCAGGCCAACCAGCAGCAGGCGCTTGGCGGTCAGGCCAGCCGGCGCGTGCAGCAGCAGCGTCTCGTTGGCCCCGGCCTTGAACTCTCCGCTGGCGAGCAGGGCGGCCGCGGCGGCCTGCACGGCCGGGTCGGCGGTCATCAGCACGGGCGCAGCTTTGGCCTCGCGGCCTTTGGCGGTTTGGGTGTCAGCGGCCAGAACGGCCAGCAGTTCAGTCTCTATTCCAGCAAGGGGAGCAAATGACAATTGGGTCCGCATGGTGCTCATTATTTCACTGATGCGCGGGGACGCGCGAAAGGCTCGCGTCGAGGCGGCTCCGCTTTCAATTTTTCATGGTCTGGTCAGCAACCGGCCAAGCCGCAGCGTCCACACGTGAAGTGAAAATGCTCTTGCTGGCATTGACGGCGGCCCAGGACCTATCGGAGACCGGCACGGGCTGGTTTAAAAGCGCCGGGTGAGGATCACGCAGATCGCCTCGCCGGCGGTGCGCGAACGGGCTCCGAACTCGACCTCGCCACGCATCTGCATGTGGATCTCCGTGCCGGGCAGCGGCGCGTCCAGCTCCGGACCGGCGGAAAAGACGCGGTCATGGTCGGTTCCCCGCCAGGTCACGCCCGTGCCGGTGTCGTCGGTGACCTTCCACTGCGCGTAGCCGGTGGCGCCCACTTCCACTCCCTTTTTGCCCAGGGCGCGCGCGGCGGCCCACTCAAAATGGAAATCGTCGCCCATGTGAATGTCCTGATGGAGCTTCTCGGTGTGGTATTCAAAACGGGCTAGCAGGGAGGCGTTCCATTTCCGCTGGGGATCGAGGTAGTAGGTCACTCCCAGGTCGGGCATGATGGTGTACTCATCGCCGCCCGGCTTCACCTGGCTGCTCGCATTCCAGGCGCCGGTGGGAAGAAACCAATCCGAGCCGCCGGCCAGGTCGTACCGCTTTCCATGCCAGGCAAGCAGGGTGGTGAACTGAAGGTCGCCGAGGTGGGTGGCGTGCTGATGGTAGTCCGCGACGCCAATCTTCACATCCTCGTAGGCGATGGGGATCAGCACCGAAGCCACCATGTTCCCTCCCAGGGGCTTCTGCGGCGAGACCCAGATGAGACGCGGAATGCTGGCGATTACATTGACATTCAGATCGTCAGGGAGCGGGTTGCCGTTGGCGTCCTTGATAGTGTTGGCATCGTAGTTGTAGTTGTACCAGCGGAGATAGGTTCCCGGCGGTGGAATCGTGGGCCCCCGCACGCCCTCGGCGCCGTTCACGTACTGGTTGCCGGATTTGCCGGAGTTCGGAGGAACGGCAAAGGCGAGGGTGGAGGTGGAGGCGAGCAGGAGCAGAAGAAGGGCCTTCCCTGCGTTGGCGAGCGAGAGCGCCGGAGAGTTGGAAAACCGGGCCGGAGAGATCGCGTTCAATGAGTTTTGAGCGTTCATCATCTTCTCTTTGGTCCTACCGCGGATCTTGCGCAAAGATCCGGCGAGGTATTCGCGCCGCCATGGTCGATTGCCGGAGGAATACGTTCCAAGTGACTTGCCCGGACCGGCAGCGCACTCGTTCCGCACTGCGAGGCCGGTCCTTGCTGAAAAGGAAACTGCAAAAATGAATTGTTGCTTGAAGGCCAGTTCATCATACCGGCTGAAGCGGGAAGTGTGAAACGAATATTACAGAGGCTGCGGAATAGGGGGAATCTGACCGTTTCCGAGCGGCGTTTTCTCCATCAATTTATTGTCCAGAGTTCGAAAAGCCTCGCCAGCCTGGAAAGCCACGCCGCCGCCAGGCTGCTTCAGCCGGAAATTCGCTGATTTGCGGCGAAGAATCCGCTATCGGCCCATGCGGTGCTTGCTGGCGTTGACGGCGGCGCGGGCCTCGCGGTCGGCCTCGCGGCGCTTCTCGGTCTCGCGCTTGTCCCAATCCTGCTTGCCCTTGGCCACGGCCAGTTCGCATTTCACCCGCCCGTTGCGGAAGTAAAGCCGGGTGGGGATGAGCGTGTGGCCCTTGATCTGCGTCTTCGATAGTAGCTTGCGAACCTCTTCGCGATGCAGCAGCAGCTTGCGGGTGCGCGTCTCGTCGTGGTTGGAGATGTTGCCATGGGAGTAAGGGCCGATATGAAGATTGAGCAGAAAGGCCTCGCCGTTCTGGATGAGGCCGTAGGAGTCCTTGAGGTTGGCCTTGCCCTCGCGGATCGATTTCACTTCTGTCCCGCGCAGCGCCACGCCGGCTTCAAACTTCTCGAGAATAAAGTAGTTGTGGCTGGCCATGCGATTGTGCGCGGCGTCCCGCTCGCCGGAGGCCACCGGGTCGCGGGGCCGGGCCGGCTTCTGCGGGCCGGGGGTCGTCGGCTGAACAATCACGTGGCTGGTCTGACGGGCCATGGCGCGGCATCCTCGAATCTCAATCCTAGCATTCAAGTGGCTTTGAGGGCCTGCTCCGAGCGACCGGACGGCGGCAGCCGAGCGGTAAACCGTGCTTTCAACCGCGTCCCAGCGGGGCTTTGCTAAAATGGGGCATCGTTGGATGAGAATTTCTACCAATAGACTTTGTGTCAAGATTGGCGTCTGGGGCGGCCAAGGCAGCCCGCAAGGGCCTGCCAGCAAGCGCGGGCCAGCGAAGACGTCTGGGAGTTCGATGAAAAGCCGCGTTGCTGCTCCGGCTGCCTCCGCATCCGTTTTTTCGAAGTCCCTCTTCTCCGGGACGGCATTTTGGATGGCGTTTTTTGCCGTCCTGGCCGTCTTCGGCCTGTCGGGCGCACTGCTGCACGCCGAGTCGGCCAGCAGCTTCTTCAAGCGCGCCCAAAACGCCGAGGCGCGCGAGGACTACGACGCCGCCTTCGACAACTACCAGAAAGCCTACAAGAAGAACCCCAAGGATTTGCGCTACCGTACCGCGCTCTACCGGGTGCGGGTTACCGATTCGGCGCTGCACATGACCAAGGGCCGCAAGCTGCTGGAGGCCGGCAGCGAGCCGGAAGCGCTGGTGGAGTTTCTGCGCGCGGCCGAGATCGACTCCAGCAACGAGGCCGCGCAGCAGGAGATCGCCAAGCTACGGCAGAAGAACGGCGAAGTGACGGCCGCCTCCGAGACCAGCCTTCCCGAAGCGGCCGGGGTCCAGCAGGAGATCGACTCGATGGGCGCGCCAGCTGAGCTCAAGCCGGTCTCAAGCGAGCCCCTGACGCTGCACATGCAGGAGGACGCCAAGGTGGTCTACCAGGCCATCGGCAAGGCCGCCGGAATCAATGTTCTGTTTGATCCGGACTTCCAGTCGAAGCGCATTCAGGTGGATCTGAATAACGTGTCGCTGGTGGATGCGCTGCGCATTATGGGCACCATCTCCAACACCTTCTGGCGGCCGGTCACCAACAACACAATTTTTGTCGCCCAGAACACCAAAACCAAGCGCACCGAGCTGGATGAGGAGGCGGTTCAGACCTTCTACCTGTCGAACGCCTGGCAGCAGAACGACCTGACCGACGTGCAGACCGCCATTCGCAATGTGCTGCCCAACGCCAAGGCCTACGCGGTCGCCGGCCAGAACGCCATCGTGATCCGCGGCACGCCAGATGAGCTGCTGCTGGCGCAAAAACTGATCAACGACCTGGACAAGCCGCGTGCCGAGGTGGTGGTGGACATCGCCGTTCTGGAGGTGAGCAAGAACTGGGAGAAGAACCTCGGCATCGCCTGGCCCAGCAACGTCTCCGTAGCCTTGCAGGGGACCTCGACCAGCACTTCGTCTTCTTCTTCATCGACCAGCACCAGCACCAGCACCACCATCACGCCAACGCTCTACGACCTGGCCCACCTGAAGGCCTCGAATTTTGCCGTCACCGTCGGCTCGGCCCAGCTGAACATACTGCTGAACGACTCGAATACCAAGATTCTGGACAATCCGCGCATTCGCTGCACCGACCAGCAGAAGGCGACGATGAAGATCGGCGAGCGCATCCCGATCGCCACCGGCTCCTACCAGACCGGCGCCTCCACCTCGACCATCAGCTCGCTGGTCAACACGCAGTTCCAGTACCAGGATGTGGGCATCAACATCGAGTTGACGCCGACCATTCACTTTGACCGCGATGTGACGCTGAAGATCAAGATCGAGGACAGTTCACTGAACGGCTCCTCGACCATCAGCGGCGTGACCGAGCCGATCATCGCCCAGAAGACCAGCGAACAGGTCATCCGGCTGCGCGAGGGCGAGGCCAGCGTGCTGAGCGGCATGGTGAATAAGACTGACCAAGTAGCCTGGACAGGCGTTCCGGGATTGAGCGCGATTCCGGGTCTAAAGTACCTGTTCGGCTCAAAGGACCACACCATCCAGGAGGATGAGATCGTCTTCGTCATAGTGCCGCACGTCGTCCGCTCGCAGGATCTGGAGCCGGTGAATCTGCGCACCATCGACACCGGCGCCGGCCAGTCGATCGAACTGCGCCACATTCCCAGCGAAGAGCCAGGCTCGAATCCGCCTCCGGTTTCCCTGGCCCGGCCGCGGTCCGCCGTGGGCACGATCTCCAGCCAGAGCGCCACCGAAGCCGCCCCGGCGGCGATGGCCGAATTGCTCCAGGCCGCGGAGACGAATGGAAAAACCGCGGCAACGGCAACCGCCCCGCAGGCCGCTTTGCCAGCCTCCACTTCGCAACCGGCTAGGGTCAGCTTCGCCTTCGCGCCGCAGCCTGGTCCGGTAGCCGCCGGCGCCGACTTCAAGCTGCCGGTGGTGCTGAATGGAGGAACCGACATCGCCTTGGTTCCCTTGCAGATCGAGTATGATGCGGCCAAACTTTCGCTGCTCAACGTGGATAAAGGAGATTTCCTGGGCCGGGATGGGCAGCCCGTGGCGCTGGTTCACCGCGACGACGGGCCAGGCTCAATCAAAATCAGCGTCTCGCGGCCGCCGGGAGTGGCCGGGGTGAGCGGAACAGGCGTGGTCTGCGTCCTCACCTTCCAGGCCAAGGCCGCAGGGGCAAGCGTTATCACCATTACCCGTCCGGGAGCGGTCACCAGCGCCCGGACGCAGTTGCCGGTCCAGGGCGCGCAGGTCAGCATTCAGGTGAAGTAGAGCGATGAGAGGTGGTTCCAGCGGTCCAAAATGCTCAGTGGCCCATCATCCTGAGCGCAGGGTGCCCCAGGTCTCGATTTTGCGGCCTGGGAGACCTCGAATCCCGGGTGCCCCACCTTCGCCGCGTCGTTGTTTTTGCGGCTAGGGTGGGAAACCTCAACCCTCGACTAGCACGATTCGCAAGGTGGTTCGTAGCAATGAAGCAGGCCCGGCCAATCCGGATCAACCGCCCTCGCGAGCAAGGTCTCACGCTGGTCGAGTTGATTGTGACCGTGGCGATTCTCTCCATTCTGGCCTCGGCAGCGGTACCCGTGGCGCGCTTCCAGGTGAAGCGCCAGAACGAGCGGATGCTGCACTATGACCTGTGGATGATGCGCGACGCCATCGACAAGTACAAGGACGCGGCCGACCGGAACGCCTTCCAGATCAAGCTGGAAAGCCAGGGCTACCCGCCCGATCTGGAGACGCTGGTCAACGGCGTGGACGTGCAGGGCAAGAAGCTGAAGTTTTTACGCCGGATTCCGGTGGACCCCATGACCGGCAAAGCCGAGTGGGGATTGCGCTCGATGCAGGACGACCCCAAATCGGACTCCTGGGGCGGGCAGAGCGTCTTCGACGTCTATTCCAAGTCCACGGGAACGGCGCTGGACGGAACCAAGTACGTGGACTGGTAGCCAGACGGTCTGGCAGCAGAGGATTCAGTGCGAAGGACTTTAAAACAAGACGCGGGCTTTACGCTGCTGGAGCTGATGATCGTGATGGCGATCATCGGCGTGCTGATGATGGTGGCTGTGCCCAGCTTCGTCGGCGCCATCCGGCAGGCCCGGGAAGCGGCGCTCAAAGAAGACCTGCACGTGATACGGGCGGCCATCGACTCCTACACCATGGACAAGCAGAAGGCGCCGCAGTCGCTCGACGATCTGATCCAGGACGGCTACCTGAAGTCCATCCCCGAGGATCCGTTCACCCACGCCAAGGACACCTGGGTCACCGACAGCAGCGACGCACTCTATTCGCTGGACCAGACCGACCCCGGCATCGACAACGTCCACTCCGGCTCGCAGGAACTTGGCTCCGACGGCCAGCCGTACTCCAGTTGGTAGAGCGGCGGGCCGTCTTCAGCCTTCCTGACCGCCGGCGGCTTCAATTCGGGCCCAGAGTTCCTTCACGCCGTAACCGGTCTTGGCCGAGACGGGCAGCAGCTCATCCAGTTCCAAGTCTGTTTTCAGCGCCAGAAGGTTGCGCGTGCGCTGGTTGCCGCTGAGCCGGTCAATCTTGGTGGCCGCCACGGCGAACTCGCGGTCGGCCGCGCGCAGCCAGCCGATCAACTGCCGGTCGCTCTCCTGCGCGGGCACATTCGAATCCACCAGGCAGACGCACAGCTTGAGCGTTGAGCGAATCGCCAGGTAAGGCTCGATAAAAGCCGGCCAGCCGGCCGAGATGGACTTGGAAATCTTGGCGTAGCCGTAGCCGGGCAGGTCGGCAAAAACCAGCTTCCGCCTCTGGCTGGGGTCCAAAAGAGCGAAAAAGTTGATGGCCCGCGTCCGCCCCGGCGTCTGCGAGACCTTGGCCGCCTTCTCGCCCACCAGCGTGTTCAGCAGGCTGGATTTGCCCACATTCGAGCGGCCCAAAAAGGCGATCTCCGGCACATCCGGCGCGGGAAACTGCGCCGCCGCCATCGCCGAAAGCAAAAATTCTGTTGTATAGCGCATAGTTTTTTTACGTGCTGGCGCAAACTCATCCGGGTGCTGGGCACTGCGTACCCTTGATCTCGATTCTGAGACCTGCAGGACCGGTGATGCGACTCTAGTAGTAAACGATACAGGAAAGCGGCGCACCCGGCAGTCGAGGCGCCCATCTTGCGCGCCCCGCCGCCCGGGAGCCGTCAGTTCACCGTGAGTGAGAAGGTTGTGGAGCTCTGTTGTGAACCCGACGTGGCGAGCACAGTTACCGTCGATGTCGAGGATGGCGAAGCAGACGACCCGTCGATCGAGAAGCTACTGCTGCAGCCGTTAACCAGGCCCAACCCGATCAGGCTCACCGCCAGCAGCAGCACCGGCAAGCAGCGCCGCTTCTTCCAGCCAAAGCAGCACAAAACGGCCCCCAGCGCCGTCAAGGGAAACAATGGCTGCCCGCCGTGGCGCAGAGCCGCGTTGGCTGTTGTGGCGGTGGTCACAGTGAGCGTTGTCGAAGCCGCCGCGCCCGAGGGCGTCACGGTTGCCGGGGAGAAGCTGCATGATGCCCCGGAAGGCAGTCCCGAGCAACTGAACGAAACAGGGGAGGCAAATCCGCCCTGCGGAGTCGCCGTTGTGATAGCCGTCCCACTCTGCCCGGCCGGAACGGTGAGCGCCGCCGGAGAAACCGCGACGGAAAACCCATGCGCAGGCAGATTGATGGTGTAAGTGGCCGAGGCTACCGTGCTGTTGGTGTAGCCCGAGGCCACGGCAATCGCCTTGATGGTCTCAGTCGCTGCCACCTTGATCGCGCTCGTGTACTTCGTCGAGCCGGTCGTA
>Ga0224558_1000620_pt1 | contig 41282 bp, 36 predicted proteins | sample 714S32024metaG_FD_180682 | JGI IMG/M metagenome (GOLD analysis project Ga0224558, IMG submission 180682) | Peat soil microbial communities from Stordalen Mire, Sweden - 717 S3 20-24 | ecosystem: Environmental > Terrestrial > Soil > Wetlands > Peat | place: Sweden: Norrbotten County, Stordalen... | reverse complement strand
ATCTGCCGCTTCTCGGCAACCGACCGAAATCTGCGAGGACAACGTTCTGTTCCTTCTGCTTGAACCATGACGCTATCGTCAGGCTCCAGCCCTAGCCTATGCCAGAGGGGAAAACGGGACGCTTACCACTCACACTCACACTCACACTCAAAGCGGTTGTTCTTCAATCAACTTCTGACTCACCACACTAGTGAATCAGCGTGGTGCGGTCCGGCTCCAGCGTGCCGTTCTGTATATGCACTGCTTTAAACGCCGCCAGTTCCGCCCGGCAAGCCGTCAACTGCGCCGACAGGTGAGCAAACTGCGACTCCAGATGCAATCGCAGTTCTTCTATAGCATTTTCCAGCCGGTCGTTGGCGGCAATCTGCTCTGCCTGGCTCACATGCACACTCTTCAAATTGGGCAGCACTACGTCAGTAAGAATCTGGGTAAGAGATACAAGAGGGTCAGTCATGAGAAGATTCTAAGGACAATTCGCAATTTTCGCCTGATTACGACTGCCCAACCATTGGTAATGTGCCGGCGATTCCGGGCGATCCTGCACTGCCGTGAAGCGCTAGCATCCCCGTTTTTGCTAAAGTTTGGTAATGCACACCTCAGCGCGGTTTTTCTTTACGGCCCTCGTTTTTTCGGCTGGCGTTTTAGCGGCGCAGACCTTCGATCTGCCCTCCAGCAAGCAGTTGATCGGAGTGATTCCCGGACATCCGCAGCGGTTGAACAGCTTGCCCATCTCCATCGCCGTCTCTCCGGACTCGCGCTACGTGGTCACGGTGAACGCCGGCTTTGGCGCCTTCGAATCGCAGTACATGCAATCGCTGGCGGTGCTCAACACGCAGACAGGCGCCATCGTGGACTTCCCCGACGACCGCACGCTGGTCCGCGCCAAGCAGACGCTCTACTCCGGCCTGGCCTTCAGCCGCGACGGAAATCACCTCTACGCCAGCATGGCTTCGCTCACTGATCCGCTGGCCAACGGCAAGGATGCAACCGGCAACGGTATCGTCGTGTACCGCTTTGATGCGGGCAAGATTACGCCCGAGCGCATCATTCCCCTGCCCCTCCAGCAGCTTGCTCCCGGCAAAAAAACTAAACTCCCCGCCGGCGTGGACAGCGACAAGGGCGTTCCCTACCCTGCGGCGATTGCCGTCATCGGTTCCGCAGCCTCTGAAAAACTTCTGGTCGCCGACAACCTCTCCGATGACGTTCTGCTCCTCGATTCCGCCAGCGGCAAATTTGAAACTCGGTTTGACCTGGCCGAGAGCGATGCCGTCCCCTCCACCTATCCCATCGCCCTCGCGGTCTCCAAAGACGGCGCGCGCGCCTTTGTCGCGTTGTGGAATGCGTCGGAGATCGTAGAACTCAATCTGACCGGCAAAACAGTAGGCCGCAAGCTCTCCCTCCTCAAGCCGTCCAATCCGATGGCCCCCGGCACGCATCCCGGCGCCTTCGCGCTCTCGCCCGATGGGCGAACTCTCTATGTCGCGTTGGCCAACCGCGATGCCGTGGCCGCCGTCAACGTCAGCGCTGGGCAGTTTTACGTGAAGAGCTACTTCGATACACGCCTGCCGCGCCAGAGCTACTTTGGCGCCGAGCCGGTGGCGCTGGACGTCAACGCCGATGGCAGCCGCCTCTACGTTGCCAACATGGGCAGCGACGCCGTTGCCGTATTTGACACGAAGATGCTGACTGCCGCGCACAAGACCATGGTCGAGCCCCTCGGCTTTATTCCCACCGAATGGATGCCCATCTCCATAGCCTTCTCCGGCGGCAAGCTCTATCTGGCCACTGACAAAGGCAAAGGCACCGGCCCCAACAACATGCCCCAGCCTTTCACGGAGGCAGCGAAAACTACCCGGCTCATGCGGCCTTTCACCTACATCGCCACGCTTCTCTACGGTTCTCTCGCCACTCTGGATGAGGCCGGAATCGACAAGAATCTTCCCCGCTGGACCGAATCGGTGCTCGACTCCAACCGCATGAAGGCAGCCGGCGAGAAGATTGCCTTTGCCGGCGGCAAGCCGAATCCTATTCGCCACGTCCTCTACATCCTCAAGGAAAACCGCACCTACGATCAGCTTCTCGGCGACTTGCAATACGACGGCAAGCCCGTCGCCAACGGCGATCCCAGCCTGGCCATGTACGGCGAAGCTATCACGCCCAACCAGCACAAGCTGGCCCTGCAATTCGGCGTCCTCGACAACTTCTACGACTCAGCTGAGGTCTCCAGCGGCGGACACGTCTGGTCCAACGCCGCCATCGGCACCGACTACCTGGAAAAAACCTGGCAGCAGGGCTATCGCAGCAGCCAGCGAACCTACGACTCCGAGGGCATGGTGGCCGACGGCAATCCGCTGCTCCAAAAAATTCCTGACGTAAGCGATCCCGCCAGCGGCTATATCTGGAACAATCTCGCCGCCCACGGCAAGTCTTATTACCACTTCGGCGAGTACATCTCCTCCATCTTTTGCGACCAGGCCAAGGTTACGGACCCGCAAGCGGGAGCTATGCTACCCGGCAGCCACTGCCCGCGCAAAGCCGTCGCGCCTGGCGAGACATTTCCCGCGGAGTGGGGCGGAGGCCTGAACAAATGGCCCTGGGCTGTTCCTCTGCTGGCCACGAACACAGCTACCAAGCAGGAGTTAGTGGGCCACTTTGCCGTCGAGGCCCCGGACTTCAACCTGATGATTCCCGATCAGGTCCGCGCGGAGATCTTCCTGCGCCACCTGCAAACCTGGATTTCCGACAAGCAGCAGGGCAAAGACACCATGCCCAACTTCGTCCTCATGCGCCTGCCCGACGACCACACCCTCGGCACCCGTCCCGGCGGACCCTCGCCCAAATCCTCGGTCGCCGATAACGATCTGGCCGTCGGCCGTGTCGTCGAAGCCGTCTCCCACTCGCCCTTCTGGGACGATACCGCCATCTGCATCCTGGAAGACGACGCCCAGAACGGCGCCGACCACGTGGACGCCCATCGCAGCATCGCTCTGGTCATCAGCAAATACTCCCCGCATGGCCCCAACAGCGCGCAGTTCCCAATCGCCGCGCCCTCTTCCACCGGAGCCCCGTTTATAGACAGCCGCTTCTACTCCACCGTCAGCATGATTCGCACCATGGAGTCGCTGCTCGGCCTGCCGCCCATGAACAACAACGACGCCTTCAGCTCGCTGATCTCCACGCTCTTCACCGGCCCCGGCGACCAGCCCGCCTACACAGCCGACTACGGGAACCGTGACAACGGCCTGATCTACACCGCTAACCCGCCGAACGCCGCCGGAGCGCGCGAAAGCATGAAGATGGACTTCACCCACGCCGACCGCGCCCCCGCCGATAAGCTGAACGTGATCCTCTGGAAAGACGCCATGGGAGACAAACCCGTCCCCGCCATGCTCAAAGTCCACCACAAAAAATCCATCACCGACGACGACGATTAAGGGCGGGACTTTCACTTCCACAAAAGCTCCGTGCCCCATCCATTCCGCGTTTTGTGCGGAATGGGTGGGAAACCACGAAGCCGAACCCAGCTCTCGCTCATCCAATAAACTATGCACATGACCAAGCGCATCGGCATCCATCTCGGCACAACCGGCGGCGCATCCAACGCCGTCGAACGGGCGCGGGAGATTGGCGCCAACACCTTGCAGATTTTTTCCGCCAGCCCGCGCATGTGGCGCGCCTCCAAGGTCGACCCCAAACAATGCGCCCGCATGAAAGAACTGCGCGCCAAGCTCGACGTAGGCCCGCTGGTCATCCATACCGGCTACCTGATCAACATCTGCAGCCAGTCCGATGAGATTCGCTCCAAAAGCATCGTCGCCTTCCGCGCCGAGATCGAGCGCGCCCTCGCCCTGGGCGCAGAGTACCTGGTCCTGCATCCCGGCTCGTGGAAAGGTCTCACCCGCGACGAGGGCCTCAAGCTGGCCGCCGACTCCATTACAAAAGCCATCGACGGCCTGCCCTGGCAAGGAACCCCATTCCACATCCTCATTGAAAACACCGCCGGAGCGGAGTTCTCCCTCGGCGGCAGCTTTGAGCAGGTGGCCGAATTGGTTGCCCGGCTCAAGCCAACCGCGCCGGTCGCCGTCTGCCTCGACACCTGCCACACTCACGTCGCCGGCTACGACCTGGTCACCACCGAGGGCTACGAGCAAACCATCAAGCAGGCCGCCGCCACCGTCGGCCTCGAAGCCGTCCGCGTCTGGCACATGAACGACGCCAAGGCCGAGCGCGGCTCCAAACTCGACCGCCATGAAAACATCGGCCACGGCAAGATGGGCCTGGAACCCTTCCGCCGCCTTCTCAACGACCCCCGCTTCGCCCACGCCGCCTTCATCGCCGAAACCCCGGTCGAAGTCCCCGACGACGAGGAACGCAATGTAAAGGTTCTGTTGAGCCTGGTGAAATAACATCCGAAATCCCACTTGCATTCTCCCTTGCATCGCGTAAAACTGCTTGTGTCGTTAAATTTTGTGTACGAGGTAAGTTATGCGCTCGAGCTTCAGTGCAGTTATTTTGTGTGCGGCGGCAGCCGGTTTGGCTCTGCCGGTTTTAGGTCAGGATGCAACAACTCCGGCTGCGCCCAAGCCAGCGGGCAAACCGGCGCAAGTTGCGCGGCAGCCTTACACGGCGGAGTACAAGGTTACGCATGTGAAAACGCTGGCCAGCGGAGGCGCCATCACCCAGGAGTCATCCGAAACGGTTGCCCTTGACTCGCAGGGTCGCAAGATGACCTCGGCGACGCCCGCTCCATTGCAGGGAGAGAAGGCGCCCGTGACGCGCATCAGCGTCTCAGATCCCGTGGCGCGAACCAACAGCAATTGGACCGTTCCGGGAAAGAAGGCGACGGTGGTGGCCATGCCCGCGCCCGGCGCGCCGCACAAATGCGCACCAGCCACGCCGCCCGCAACTCCTCCCGCGCCCGCACCACCGCGTGTAAAGCCCACCGTGGAAGACCTCGGAACCCAGACCATCGATGGGGTCGAGGCGCGCGGTCGCCGAGTGACTTCGACAACACCGGCAGGCGCAGTCGGCAACGATCAGCCGCTGGTGCGCACCGACGAGTCGTGGACGGCAACCGCTCCCGGCCTGAAAGGTTTTGTGGCGCGTGATATAAGCGATGGCCCGCAATCGGGCAAGACGACGAAGGAGTTGTCAAACCTCACGCAGGCAGAGCCGGATGCATCGCTCTTCCAGCCGCCGGCAGGCTATGAAATCGTGAACAAGCTAGCGCCCGGCTCAGATTGCCCTGCCGAAGAGGGAACGGAGCCGACTACGGCCCCCATTCCGGTGCCGCCCCCGCCGCCACCACAATAAATGCCGCCGCCGTTTACACTTGAAGTGTTATGACGGAAGAGAACGAACAACGTTACGACCCGGCAACGATTGAACCCAAATGGCAGCAGCGCTGGGCTGCGGACCCCGCGCTCTATGCGGCCGAGCCCGCATCCTGCGGCAAGCCCAAGTACTACGTGCTGGAAATGCTGCCCTATCCCAGCGGCCAGCTGCACATGGGCCACGTGCGCAACTACTCCATCGGCGACGCGCTGGCCCGCCATATGTGGATGCGCGGCTACAACGTGCTCCATCCCATGGGCTGGGACGCCTTCGGCCTGCCCGCCGAAAACGCCGCGCTCAAAAACAACACCCCGCCGCGCCAGTGGACCCTCGCCAACATCGCCGCGATGAAAATCCAAATGGACCGGCTCGGCCTGGGCTACGACTGGGCGTGCGAAATCGCCACCTGCCTGCCGGAGTACTACCGATGGAACCAGTGGTTCTTCCTGCGCATGTACGAAAAAGGCCTGGTTTACCGCAAAAAAAGCAAGGTCAATTGGTGCCCTGAGTGCGCCACTGTTCTGGCCAACGAGCAGGTCATCGATGGATGCTGCTGGCGGCACGAAACCACGCAAGTGGACCAACGCGATCTGGTGCAATGGTTCTTTCGCATCACCGCCTACGCCCAGGAGTTGCTCGACGGCCTCGACAAGCTGGAAGGCTGGCCGGAAAAAGTTCGCACCATGCAGCGCAACTGGATCGGCCGCAGCGAAGGAACGGACGTCGACTTTTTCCTGGCGGAAAAAGTCGACGAGGGAACAGGGAACAGGAAACAGGGAATAGAAAAGACGCGCATCCGCGTTTTCACCACCCGCGTGGACACCATCTTCGGCGCCACCAGTGTGCAGTTGGCCCCAGAGCACGAACTCACCAGGCAATTCGCCGCCGCCGACCCGAAGCTCAAAGAGCAGGTCGACGCCATGATCGCCGAGCAGAAGAAAGCGCGCGAGGCCGGCGACCTGGGCGCAATCGAAAAGCACGGCGTTCCCACAGGCCGTTTTGCCATCAACCCCTACAACAACCAGCGTGTGCCCATCTGGGTGGCCAACTACATCCTTGCCGACTACGGCACCGGCGCTATCATGAGCGTTCCCGGCCACGATGAGCGCGACTTCGAGTTCGCCACAAAATACAACTTGCCCATTGTCGAGGTGATTAAGCCAGTCCAAAGCGCCGAGGGCTCGGAGAGCCTCCCTTTCTGTTCCGAAGACGGCGTACTCGTCAACTCCGGCGAGTACGACGGCCTGAGTTGTGCTCGCGCGCAAGAACTCCTCCAAGAGACTGCTGCACGCAGTGCCTTCGGCGAGCCCAAGGTCACCTTCCGCCTCAAGGACTGGGGCGTGAGCCGGCAGCGTTTCTGGGGCACGCCCATCCCCATCATTCACTGCGAGAGCTGCGGCCTTGTGCCGGTTCCCGACGACCAGTTGCCCGTCGTGCTGCCCGATCAGATTGAAATCACCCAGCAGGGCGGCTCGCCGCTGAGCCGCGTGCCGGAGTTCGTCAACGTCGCCTGCCCCAAATGCGGCAAGCCAGCCAAACGCGAAACCGACACCATGGACACCTTCGTTGATTCCAGTTGGTACTTCTATCGCTACACGGACGCGAAGAACGTGAAGGCTCCTTTTGATTCGGCGAAGGCGCAATACTGGTTCCCCATCGACCAGTACATCGGCGGAGTCGAGCACGCCATTCTGCACCTCATCTACTCGCGCTTCTGGACCAAGGTGATGCGCGACCTGGGGCTGATCGTCAACGACGAGCCGGCCCGCCGCCTCTTCACGCAAGGCATGGTCATCAAAGACGGCGCCAAAATGTCCAAGTCCAAGGGCAACGTGGTCTCGCCCGACGAGATGGTCGCCCGTTACGGCGCCGACGCCACGCGCATGTACGCCCTGTTTGCCGCGCCGCCCGACCGTGATCTGGACTGGCAGGAGGACGGCGTCGCCGGAGTCAGCCGCTTCCTGGCACGTGTATGGCGGTTGACGACAAAGTATGCGCCGCTCGCGCGCACCGCTGTTCATGCCTCGGATAAACTCGGTGCGGTGAAGGGTACGGGCTTTAGCCCGTACATCAGTCCGGCAAAGGAAACGGGGGCTTTAGCCCCTGAGGGATGTACCTCGGAGCATCTGCCCAAAGGCATCTCTCTCAAGCTACTGCGTAAGCTTCACCAGACCATCGCCAAAATCACTTTGGACTTTGAGGACCGCTGGCATTTCAACACTTGCGTGGCAGCCATCATGGAGCTGGTCAATGAAATTCAGGCCGCCGACGCGCAACTAACAGCAAGCGAAGTTCCGGCTCCTGTTGTGCGCGAGCTGCTGCGCTCTCTGGTCCTGCTGCTAGCGCCATTTGCTCCGTACCTTGCCGCCGAACTCTGGGAAGAACTTGGCGAGAGAGGTTCTGTCCTGCGCGCTCCCTGGCCCGTCAGCGATCCCGAACTGGCTAAAGAAGACGAACTCGAAATTCCCGTCCAGATCAACGGCAAGCTGGTCACCATCGTCCGCGTTCCAGCCGATGCCGATGCCAGCGCCAAGACTCTTGAGGCTGCCGCTCTCGCCGACGAAAAGGTCAACTCACGCATCGCAGGCAAGACGGTAGTCAAGGTCATCGTCGTCCCCGGCAAGCTGGTGAACCTGGTGGTGAAGTAGCATGAGCGCGCCCTTGCGCGGAACCCAGTCGCTGGTCGGCCAAATGGGCTGGGTCTTCGCGCACCCTTCGCTCACCGCGCTGGAAGTACTCTGGCGCTGGCTCTTCGGCGTGCCCTTCCTCTTCGTCTGCTGGATGCAATCCCAGAAAATTCTCATCGTGCTGCCGCCCGACTCCACAGGCCTCACCACCCTCGATCCGCAGAACCCCTGGGTGGCCGTGGTGCAGCTCGGCAACGTCTGGACGCTCTATCAGCCGCACGTAGCAGCCGTTTTGCATTGGCTTCTGCCGGCAGCCGCTGTGGCCTGGGTAGTCGTCTCCGGCCTGGGTCGCGGCTTGCTCCTCAAGCACATGGAACCCACGCTGCGTTTTCGGCCATTCTCGATGATCGTCCTTCAGGCCGCATGGCTGGCTCTTTTTCTCTTCACCTGCTTTTGTTGGCTCCGCTCCATGCAGTGGGTCGCAGACGCCACCATCACTCCCGCAGCCGAGCCCGACCTGATCGGCTACTCGATGGGCGTCATCTTCCTCTCGCTGGGATTCTTCACCGCCTGGGCGCTCCTCAGTTGGCCGCTCTCCATTGCCCCGCTGGTGATGCTGCTGGAGAATCGCTCTCCGCTCTCCGCCCTCGGTCAATCTCCCCGTCTCGGCAAGCCCATGACAGCCAAACTGGTTGAGATTAACCTGGTGATGGGAATCGTCAAGCTCGCGCTCATCGTGCTGGCCATGGTGCTCTCCGCCGCGCCGCTGCCCTTCAGCGACCAACTGGGCCCGGACGCGTTGCACACCGTGTGGGCCGCTGCAACCATCTTCTTCCTTGTCGCCAGCGACTACTTTCATGTCGTGCGGCTCAAGGGATTTGTGGAGTTCTGGAAGCTCTTTAGGGGGAAGGCCGCGGAGTCCGCCAGATGCATAGACCGAGAAAGATAAGGACCCCAGAGCCGGAGACTATAACCGCAAAACCGACAAGCAGTAGATATGCATAAGACATATCCAGACCGATTTCGTCTACATCTTCGCTGATTTTCAGCTGCATATTTTCGTCGATCCCTTGAATATCGCGCGGCAGAGTCAGCACCATTCTTTGTCCTTTTCGGTACCCCTTTGCGTAGCCTCCCAAGGGAAATTGATTCTCCACGATCCAATAGTGATAGGGGATTTCCGTGATTACACTGCCGTGATCGTCTACTATCTTCCAGTCCAGATCAAGCCACGTCCTCGTCGCTGGCATTCTTGCAAATTCCAGGTCGAATCTTATGGGTTCGAATAGAGTGGTATTGAATGGCGGGGAAGTGTATACGCCTGCTTTGGTGGGGAATTGCACAATCAGCGGCTTAGGCGGTGTCGCAAATACAGACCAAAAGGAGAAAGCAATCGGAGTAATGCCTGCGATCACTAAGCATCCCGCAATAAGCGCGAGAATTTTTCGCCACTGCAAACGCTTCACCGAGCACCTCCAAATGGATCTGGGATAGATGGACTCGCAGTTTTCTGGAGTACGTCCGACGCGAGAAAAGCTGCTAGAACACCTTCATCCGAATCACCAAATACTTCTTCGGATCCTCGCGAATGCCCTTCACCAGTTGCTGCGCCTGATCCAGAGTCTGGTCGGCATGGTCGTAGAGCGCGCGGTTCTGCACCAGTTGCCCCAGCGTGCCCTTGCCCTCATTCATGCCTTGAAGAATCAAGTCCAGCCGGTTGATGGTGTCATCCAGTTTTGCCGCGAAGGCCGGGTCTTTGGCCATCATGCCCAGAGCGCCCTTGCCGCCATTGATCTCAGCCACCATCTGGTTGACATTGGCGACCGCGGCGTTCAGGTTATTGTAGAGCGAGTCGTCTTTGAGCAGCTTGCCCGCGCTGCCCTTGCCCGAGTCCAGCGCCGTGGTGATACGGTCCAGCCGGTCGACGGCCGAATTGGCGCGGGTGTAAAGCGTGTCGTCTGTGATCAGCTTGCCCAGCGAGCCCTTGCCTCCGGCGATTGCGCCGGTAATGGTCTCCAGATCGGCGGCAATGGTTTTAACTTTCCCGGCCAGCTCGGGGTCGTTGATCAACTCGCCCACGGCGCCATGCCTGGAATTCAGCGCATCGACAAGGGTGTCAATCTTGCGCAGCATCCCGTGGATCTCCACGATGGATTCATTGCTGTTACGGACCACATCCTGGATGCTGGGCGATCCGGAGGCCTTCAGCTCGGCATTATTCACCGGAGTGGGGCCGCTGGCGTGGGTAGAGCTGAGATCAACGTAGCTATCGCCCAGAACGCCGGCCTGGGATATCGTCGCGGTCGAATCGGTATGCAGGCCGCGCAGGTATTCGTGGCTCACCCGCATGGTCACCTCCACCGGCGTGGGGTTTCGATCCGATACCACGCGGACATGGATCACGTTGCCGATGGTCACGCCCTCCAGCGTCACCGGCGCGCCATCCTTCAGCCCGGCTGCATTCTCAAAGTAGGAGCGGAGCACCAGTTTGCGCGCAAACAGCCCGCCGCTCGCGCTGGACATCAGAAGAATCAGCACGATCAGCACGGCCGAGGCCATCAGGACCAGCGCCCCCACTCTCAGTTGCGACCACTGAATCTCTTTGCGGCTTGGCAAGGCACTCCCTTCTATTGAAAAAGAGGCGGTTAACGCATTGAGAATAGCAGAAACCGCGTCGTCAGCGCCCGTCCTCCAGCACCACGCCGGCCATGGCCAGTGCCGCGGTGTGCGTTATGGAAAGCGCCGCGTGGCTGACGCCCAAACGAACTGCAAACTCGGCCGCTCGCCCGTGAAACTGGAGAGTGGGCCGACCGCCGGCCTCGCGCGCAACCTCGATCTCCAGCCAGTTCACGCCATGGCTGATGCCTGTTCCCAACGCCTTGGCTCCGGCTTCCTTGGCGGCAAACCGCGCGGCAAAGCTCTCCGCGGATTTCCGCTTGCGCAGGCAATAACCCTGCTCCGCGGCGGTGAACACGCGGTCCAGAAACCGCTTCCCAAAGCGGTCCATGGACTGCTGAATGCGCCCAATCTCCACCAAGTCGATTCCAGTACCGACAATCATGCTGTCTATGAAGCTACATCATTTCCCTTTTGCCGTGCTTGCGCTCTCCTCGCTCGAGACTCGCCGCGGCCTTGTTCTTTCGGCCTCCAATTACCTGCGCAGTGCACTTGGGTCTCGCCGCGAGCAGAATGTCCCATAGCCGGGCATCTTCCGTGCGACTTCGCAACAATCGTTATGCTCCGCTCCCCTCCTCCGATAAGGCGGGAGTGAGACAAATGCTACAGACACGCGACGCAGGACAAATGGTTAGCATTCCCTGGGCCATGCAGATGAAGGCCATCTCCATCGAAGAGCCATCGCGCCTGGTCCAGACCCTCACCGGCGCAATCCTGGGCTGTGGCGGATGGGTTCTCAGCCGCGGTGCAAGCGATACCGGCACTGTGAATATGTTGTTTGAATTCGAGCGCCAAGCCTGCGTCGATATTTACAGCGTCATGATCGCCGCAGGCCTGGAACTGAGCCAGAGCGGCCATATACGCTTTACCGAACTCTGCCAATGCACCCGCAGCCATCAGCAGGAGTGCGGCACGGAGATCGCCAGCGTTGACCTGGAGATCCAGACCTTTCCCATCGATCTGATGCACCGCGCAAGCGCCGACAGATTAGCCTGAACGCTTCCACCTATTCTTTTGTAATGTTAATGAGTAGTCCAACGACATCCTGGTAGTGTTCCACGACCTTTGAATCCTTCACGTTCTTCAACAACACCGGATCGTCAAGTCCAGCCTCGCGCAGTTTTGCCTCCCTGTCGGAGGGCTGGTTATATTCGCAGACTAAATCCAGCATGCCCAGCGCGAGCGAGTAAGGCTTCGAAAGGGCTGAACCCGCCTTTCCATCCTTGGCTCCTGCGTAGTTCGGGTCGGCGCCGGCCTTGAGTAGAGCTTTGACAATCTCCGCATTGCCGTTCATGGCCGCGTAATGCAGCGCGCTCCAGCCGTTTGGCGAAGTGCGGCTATTCGCGTCGGCGCCCTTTCCGATGAGCTTGATGGCTTCTGCGGTGTTGTCGGCCCTGACTGCCGTCATCAGCGACGTCGGATCGGACTTGCAACCGGCAACAGAAATTAGTGAAAGCGCGAGAACAAAAAGCAACAGCAGCCTGCATCTCATTGCAGCGTGTTTATCCTTTCAAGCGTTTGCCGATCCTGATGTGCTTTTATCTCTTTCCGAAGGATAATGCTATGAAATATTCCTTTGGATTCATATGCATTGAATACAGAATCGCTCTCCTGATGTTATCAAGCCGCTGTTTGCGTGGTCAACCAGCTTCCACCAGTCCATAACGGCGCTGCCAGGCTTCTTTCAGCCGTGCCCACACGCGCGCCCGCTCGGCTTCCGTCGCTTCGTTCCCAGCTCTTGATTGGCTGCCGGGCGCGTTGGCAAAGCGAGCCGCCTCCAGCTTGGCCATTTCCAGCCACTTCCGGTCGCGCACCAGGTTGGCCACGCGAAAATCCGGCAGCCCCGCCTGCCGCGTCCCAAAAAACTCTCCCGGCCCGCGCTGCGTCAGGTCCAGTTCAGCCAGTTCAAACCCGTCTTGAGTGCGCACCATGGCGTTCAGCCGCTCCTCGCCCAGCGGAGAAACACGCTCGCCGGTAATCAGAATGCAATAACTCTTCGCGGCGCCGCGTCCCACGCGCCCCCGCAACTGGTGCAACTGCGCCAGCCCAAACCGCTCCGCGTGCTCCACCACCATCACCGTCGCGTTGGGCACATCCACGCCCACCTCGATCACCGTCGTCGCCACCAGCACATCGATCTCGCCGCGCTGAAAGCGGCGCATGATGATCTCCTTCCCGTCGGCGTCCAGCCGCCCATGCAAGAGCCCCACGCGCAGACCGGCCAGCGGCCCAGTGCGCAGCTTTTCGTGCATCTCCACAGCCGACTTCAGTCCCGACTTCGCCCCGGGATTTGCCTCCTGCGCGCTTTTCGCAAACAGCTCCCCAGTCTTTCCTTTCCGGACAACCTTGCTGGGTGCCCCATCCTTGCCGCTTTTTTGTTTTTGCGGCAAGGGTGGGAAACCACGAATCCCCGGTGCCCCAACCCCGGTTTTTCGGAATTGGGAAGCAGTTGCCGCCTCAATCCCAACCTCCGGATCATCATGCGAGAAATCCAGCTCCGGCTGATCTTCCCTCGTCCCCTCGATCACCGGGTAGACAATATAAGCCTGCCGCCCCTGTGCTACCTGCTTGCGCACAAAACCCCACACTTCTTCAGCCATCTCGCCAGCCACGCGCCGCGTAACGATGGGCGTCCGCCCAGGCGGCATCTCATCCAGCACGCTCACGTCCAGATCGCCGTACAAACTCAGCGCCAGCGTCCGCGGAATCGGCGTGGCCGTCATCACCAGCACATCCGGCTCCGCCTGATTGGGCTTCTTCATCAGCTTGAATCGCTGCATCACCCCGAAGCGGTGCTGCTCGTCCACCACCACCAGCCCCAGCCGGTCAAACTCCACCTTCTCCTCGATCAGCGCGTGCGTCCCGATCACCAGTTGCGCCTCGCCCCGATTGATCTCGCCGCGTGTGCGGCGCTTGCGCTCTTCAGAGAGCGAGCCAGTCAGCAATGCAATCCGGTATCGCCGGCTCGACCGCTCCAGCAGCTTGCGCATCGCCAGATAGTGCTGTGTAGCCAGAATCTCGGTAGGCGCCATCAACGCCGCCTGGTAGCCGTTTTCCATCGCCACCAGCATCGCCTGCAACGCCACAATCGTCTTGCCCGAGCCCACATCCCCTTGCAGCAGCCGCCGCATCGGGCTCGGGGTGCGCATGTCGGCCACAATCTCGCCCAGCGTCCGCTTCTGCGCCGCCGTGGGATGAAACGGCAACACCTCGCGAATCGCCTCGCGCACCTTCTCGTTCGTCGCAAAGCCGATTCCCGCGCGCTCCCGCATCCGCCGCCGCTTCAGCTCCAGCCCCAACTCCAGAAAAAACAGTTCCTCGAAGATCAGCCGCCGGTGGGCCGGAGTCGCCGCAGCCTGCAACTGAACCATGGGCGTTCCCTCCGACGGAAAATGCACCTCGCGCAGCGCCGTCTCGCGGTCCGGCAGCTCCAGCCGCTCCAGCATCGCCGCCGGAAGGCACTCCGGCACCGCACCCCGCATTCCTTCCAGCAAATGGAAGATTGTCTTCCGCTGCCAGCGCGAGGCCAGCCGCGCCCCGCCCAGCGACTCGTACACCGGCGTAATCCGCCCCACCTCCAGCAGGCGCGTCTCCGCGTCGTCGCTGTCATCGGGCAGCAGCTCGAACTGCGGCTGAATCATCTTGAAATTCTGAGTAGTCCGCGACGGCTCGACTTTGCCATACAACGCGACCGAGTGCCCGGCGTGAAACCTGCCCTCCAGATAGCTGCCGTTGAACCAGATGCACTTCAGCGCCAGCCGTCCCTGCCCCACGGTGAGCTCGAAGATGGGCATCTTGCGCGTCCGCAACAGCATTGCCCCGCGCACCTCGGCAATCACCGAGGCCGTCTCGCCCGGCACAAGCTCATCCAGAGAGCGCGGATTCTGCCGGTCCTCATAGCGGAAGGGAAGATGGTAGAGCAGATCCTCGGCAGTCTGAATCTCCTTGGCGGCCAGCAACTCAGCCACCTTGGGACCCACGCCCTTTACATACATCACCGGAGTGTCGAGGCCAGCCACACTCCGGATGCTAAATGGCGCGCGTCCCGCGGGACAAACGCTGGCTAGCGTACGGCATCGAGCGCGTGAGTGGCAAGCGCAACAACACGCGGAATCGGCTTCGCGCCTTGTTCATAGTAGGCAACCATGCGGCGGCTCAACCCCAGCGCGGCAGCGGCGGTATCGAGCGTATAGGCTTTGCGTTCCCGCCAATGTTTGAACGCATCGGGCGACATGGTCTGCCCCGATTGCTCTTGCGCAAGCCGCCAAAGCGTATCGGCGGCCATGTCGATTTCATCCGGCCAGCAAACGTCCGTGCCATATTCGCCCACCTGCATGCGCCCAAACAACTCCGGCGTGCGGCGCAACGGCTCATAAACGCGGAAGGTTTCCACTAGGCCGGAAACGTCCACCCGGCTCTCCTCACCCTTTTCCCAACGAATGAGCAAGGTCAGCGGCTTCTTGCCGGCGGCAACCGACGCGATACGCGGCAAAGTTTTTCTCGGCATGATAGTTACCCCCGTTCGTTCAGTTCAGTCCAGCGCAGCGCCAGCGCCTCTTGATGGCTTTGCGCCCAGGCCAATGCCTCGGCGATCTGGGTCGGCCGGGCTTCTCCGGCAATCACCGTCATATCCGAAATCCGCACCAAAACCTGAAAATCCGGCGCGACAATATGGAAGTGAGGCGGCCGGTGATCGTCGGCGTACATGCGCACACTGACAGACCCGAAACGTTGCAAGACTGGCATACTGACTCACCAAAACAACGTAATGCAACTATTGCACTATCCGCAATGAATGTCAACCCCTCGTTTTTGCCTAAAAGCTATTCCAACGGCGGCTTGAGCAAACCGTTCTTGAGCTGAGCAAGAACGCGAATCCTATCTTGAAACTCAGATTCGTTGAGAATGTTTTCACGGTAGAGGCGCCGAAGAAAGTCTTCTGCAGAGGTGGCGCCTTTCTTGTTGTTGGCCTCTCGTGACGCTGCGACGCAATTGCGATAGCTATTGTTGCCAGCCGGACGCGACACGACATGTTCGACAATAAAATTGTCCTTGTCGAGCTTTTGGAGTGTGTAAAAGCATTTGTAATTCTCGCGTTTCAATAGCAAAAGGCGATTCGCTGAATCGTCGAAAAAATCCATCGTCTCAATGTCGATCACGCGCTCTAAGGCCGGAGGTGGAATGACTCCTTGAATTTCAGATGGAAGATAAAGTCGAAGGAGCCTACCGTCGTGATTCGTCCGAACCACCTTAATGCAGCCTTTTTGTTCGAGCGAGCGCAGCCTTGAGTAGCACGATGTCTCAGACATCGGCTTGCCACCTTCCCCGATACCCGTCGCGAGACGGGCACGCGCAGTCTTAAACCCAATGGTGACCTCGTCAATTCCAAGTAGTCTGCTCTTGCGAAAAATATAGAGATAAATTGCCTGCTCGTACGTATCGAGCTTCGGAGCCAGGTGGTCTTGGAATTGGATGAAGAATTCCTTCAAATCGATAGGAGTCAAGAGGTTCTTTTCTGTCGGCATAATCTCGGATTCAACATCATTTTGCATAATGTAGGAAGAATACACCTCGGTCGGGTTCTGCCATGACTCCAGTATGCCAGCGTCAGACCAGTCCACCGGAACATTCTTTTGATAATTTTGCGGAGAATAGACGCCCTAATCTCCGCAAATACTGCGGAGAATGCCGCGCCCAAGTCGCGCATCCGGCTGGCACGCGCGATGTTTCCTCACGCCTTCGCCAAAAAATAAGCCTCCACCGCCAGCGCCAGGGACGCGTGATCCAGAGCTGGCTTCTTACCCTCGTAGCGGGCGGCCCAAAGAACCTGGTTCACAAGATCACGGGGATAGCATTGGCGCAACTCATGCTTCAGTGTGTCGCGGATAAGATCGATAAGATCCTTGACTACGTTTATGTCATACGCCACTCGATGTTCTTCGGCCACGCGGCGGAAAATCTCGCAGAACTGGTCGTCTGATACCGTGCCGATCAGAATCTTGGTTTGAATCCTGCGCAAAAAGCAGGCGTCCACCAGCTCCGCCGGATTCATGTTGGATGCGAAGACAACCAGCATCTCGAATGGAACCTCTATCTTCTTCCCTCCCGACAGGGCCAGAAAATCGATCCGGCGATCCAGAGGAACAACCCAGCGGTTGAGCAGATCTTCAGGGCGAATCCGCTGCCGCCCGAAATCGTCGATGATCAGAACCCCGTTATTGGCCTTCATCTGCGCGGGAGCCACATAGTACTTCGTCACCGGGTTGAATTGCAGGTCCAGCATCTCCGCCGTCAGCTCGCCGCCCACCAGCACCGCGGGCCGCTGGCATAGCACCCAGCGGCCGTCCCGGCCCGTGTTCTTCGACTCCTTCGTTTGCTTGTGAATCGCAGCATCGAAGACCGTGATGATCTGCCCATCCACCTCCAGCGCGTACGGAATCCAGACCTCGTCCTCCGCAACCACTCGCGCCAGCGTCTCGGCGATGGTGGTTTTCCCCGTTCCCGGAGGGCCATAAAGAAATATCGAGCTGCCGGAGTTGAGCGCCGTGCCTAACTGCCGCATCGTTTCTTTGCCGATCACAAGATGCGCAAAGGCGCGCTGCACGTCCTCCGCACGCACCTCGACCTTGCGCACGCTCTGGCTTCGCGTCTGCTCTACATAACTCGCCAAAGACACCGGCGCGGGACCCGTGTAATGGTTCTGCGTGAGCAGTTCCATTGCTCGCGTTCTGCCCTGCGTGGTGATGGAAATCTGGGGAATGTTGGCGTTCATTCCCGTCACCTGGCAGTACAATTCCGCGCGCAGTTGGTAGGCCAGTTCCTTGGCCACTTCGAAGCTCAGCCGCGTCTTTTCGGCCAGTTCCGAGATGGACATTGAGCCGGTCAGATAAAGAATCTTTAATGCCAGATCCTCTAGAACAGACTGCCGCACGTCAAGCTCAGAAAAAGACTGCGGCTTGTGTGCCGGCCCGTCAACAGGTTCGGTTATGAAAAAATCGTAATCTGACATTGCAAATTAGAGTACCATGCCTCAACCCTGCCTGCTTGCGCCGAAGATGGACACTTCGGTTTCCCTGTTTTGCCGGGTTTCTTGCCACTTTCTGGACCCATTGGCGCACTTGTCTATGCTTGTTTCTCGGAAAGCAACATATCATCAGTAATCTGGGCCCCTCCGGAAAATCCAACCAGTGTCGCGAGGGGTAAGAAGCCGATTCTGATGAACGAAATTGCACTTCAACTAGCCGGCAGCGATCTACGCATTTCCGTATCCGGTGAATGGAACGCCTGCGCCATGGGGGCTTTGCTACACTTCTTGCAGGACGGCCCCTCCAGTTGAACTGAATCTGACTGCCTTTACCTGAATCCAAACTGCATCTTGAACAGCAGGAGATTCCATGCCAGTTGTCGAACTCGCGGGAGTGACCAAAGCCTACGAGAACAAGGTTGCCGTCAGCAATCTCAGCCTCGCCATCCATGCGGGCCAGATCTTCGGCCTGCTGGGACCGAACGGCGCGGGCAAAACCAGTTCCATTCGCATGATGATGGGCATTACCCTTCCCGACTCGGGCCGCATCAGCCTCTTCGATCAGCCCTTTGAGCGCAAGAGCCTCGAGCAGGTAGGCTACCTGCCCGAGGAGCGCGGCCTCTATAAAAAAATGAAAGTACTCGACCAGTTGGTCTTCTTTGGCCGCCTGCATGGACTCAGCGCCGGGGAAGCTGAAAAACGCGCCAGCGCCTGGGCCGCGCGCATGGAGATCGCTGATGCGCTCCACAAAAAGACCGAAGAGCTCTCCAAGGGAATGCAGCAGAAGATCCAGTTCATTGCCACGCTTCTCCACTCCCCACGGCTCATCGTCATGGACGAGCCCTTCGCCGGCCTTGACCCGGTGAACGCCGTGCTGGTCGAGAAGACGCTGCTCGAACTCAAGGACCAGGGCAATGCCATCCTGTTTTCCACCCATCGCATGGACCAGGTGGAGAAGCTCTGCGACTCCATCTGCCTCATCAACAACGGCGAGGACGTGCTCTCCGGCAACCTGCGTGAAATCAAGAGCCGTTACGAGCGCAACCACGTGATCGTCGAGTTCGAGGGTGACTCCTCCTTCCTGAACAGTGAGGAGATCGCGGAAGCCAAGAACTTCTCCGGCCACGCCGAAATCACGCTCAAGCCGCACGGCAACGCGCAGAAGCTGCTCCATGAAGCTGCGGCCATCGCGACCATCTACCGCTTCGAGTTGGTTGAGCCGTCGCTGGAAGAAATTTTCATCCAGACCGTGGGAGGCCGGAATCATGCGTAATATTTTCCTGATTGCAAAGCGTGAATACCTGGAGCAGATTCACGGGCGAGCCTTCAAGTTTTCCACGGTGCTGGTGCCGTTGCTGATCGTTGCGCTGCTGGGCTGGACTTCCATCACCAATCGCAAAGCCACCGCCGGAATGCACGTGGCCATCGCCGCGGACAGCGCGCAGTTGGCCGACGCAGTTCGCCGTCAGTTGCTTGACGACAAGGACGCGCATTTCACGGTTGATGTGGCCGCCCCGGCAAGCGAGCAGGATCGCGCGGCCCTTAAAAATCAAGTCCAGACCAAGGCCATCGATGGGGTTCTGGCCATCAGCACATCTTCCGGCGAGACGACAGCCACCTACACCTCGCTCTCTTCCGGCGGCTTCACGGATACCGGCCGTCTGCGGAATGCCTTGAATCGCGGCGTGGCGAACGAACGCCTGGTAGCCAAAGGAATCAATCAGTCCGAAGCTGATGCCGCGCTCAAGCCGGTCTCGGTCGAAACCCTCCAGTTGAGCAAGGACGGCAAGACAGGCAAGACCAAAGGCGCATCGCCCTTTTACAAGGTTTTCCTGATGATGCTGTTGCTCTCCATGCCCATCATGCTCTATGGCCTGGACATGGCACGCGCCATCATCGAGGAGAAGACTTCGCGCATCTTCGAGGTCATGCTGGCCATTGCTCGTCCCGACGATCTGCTCGCCGGGAAGCTTCTAGGCGTGGGAGCGGTGGGCCTGACGCAGATTGCCATCTGGGTGGTTGCGGCGACTCTGTTTTTAGGCTCCGCGCTGGCCGCGACGTTGATGACGGGCGATTTTTCCATTCATTTTTCGTTGCTGGAGGTCCTGCTTTTTCCGGTTTACTTCATACTCGGCTTCGCTCTCTTCAGCGCCATGTTCTCCGGCCTGGCCGCCACCTGCGAAACCTCGCAGGACTTGCAGAAGTTCATGCCGGTGGCCATTATTCCCCTCTATCTCAGCATGGGCCTCCTGCCGGTGCTGCTCAAGGATCCAAACTCCATCTGGTCCGTAGCCGCAACCCTCTTTCCGCTCACCTCGCCTTACGTCATGCTGCCGCGCATGGGTCTGGAGACGGTGCCGTACTGGCAACTTGGCGCTTCCATCGTCTTGCTGGTCCTGAGCATCTGGGCGGCGCTTTGGTTCTCCTCGCGCCTCTACCGCGTCGGCATCCTCATGTACGGCAAGCGCGCCACCTTCCCCGAGCTCCTGCGCTGGCTCCGCTATAGCTAACACGCAATGCATCACGGGCAACTCAATTCGTCCGGCGAGAAACAGTTGAAATGAACTATGGACGGAAGACAACGCCATACGCGCAAATCCGCTAACTTGCTAACCCGCTATCACCGCGAAGCGGTGGCTAACTTGCTGATTTTTCAAAAACCGCGATTTGATTCGCCACGTTCATGAGGAGCGAAGCGGCGCAACAAAGGGGATCTGCATTTCTCTTCGCCAAAAGGGTTGGAACCACGCAAGCTGACCCGCGTTCCGGGGCGGCTGAAAGCTAAGAGCTAGCAGCTAAAATCAATACAGTGTCCGCCGAAACCCATCCCCGCTTCTCCCTCGTCCAGCGCCTGATCCTGGCCATCGTCCCGCGCGTCGTCTCGGCGTTGGTCTGGCTCTCCGGCCTTACCTGGCGTTTCGAGGTCCTCGCCCCGGAAGGCGTCACCCCCACCGTCTCTGGCGAGAAGTCCCCGCCCAACATCTACTGCTTCTGGCACCAGTGCGTACTGCCCTGCACGGTCTACTTCCGCTACTCCCGCGCCGTGATCCTCATCAGCCAGAGCTTCGACGGCGAGCTGATTACCCGCATTCTCAAAATCTTTGGCTTCGATGCCGTGCGCGGTTCCAGCAGCCGCGGCGCGCGCGAGGGGTTGCTCGGCCTGGCCAACGTCATCGAAACCGGCCGCACCGCCATCTTCACCGCCGACGGACCTCTCGGCCCCATCTATCAAACCAAGATGGGTCCCATCAAGCTGGCGCAAATGACCGGCGCGCCCATCGGCGCCTTTCACCTCCAACCCGAACACGCCTGGGTCATCGGCTCCTGGGATAAATTCCTCGTCCCCAAACCCTTCACCCGCATCTGCGTCAGTTGGGGGCCGTGGACGCGCGTCCCTGCCGATCTCGCCCCTGAAGACTTCGAGCCCAAGCGCCAGCAGCTCAACGCCGCCATCGAATTCGCCCGCCTCCGCTCCTACGACTACTTCAAGAAGGCCAAGCCATGACCGGCCCGCCAATCGATCCGGTTCCTCAGTATCCCTTATCCATAAACTCTGTCATCCTGAGCGAAGTTTGGCGTGCTCTTTGCGCCAAATGTAGTCGAAGGACCTGCATTTTCTTGCTTGTCATCCTGAGCGGAGCGAAGCGGAGTCGAAGGACCTGCGGTTGTTTTTACTTCTTTTCGACCCAGTTTTTTGTGCTTTTGAAGAGTATTTCTTTGAAGGGTACGGGCTTCAGCCCGTACATTAAGTCAGCAGAAAAGATGTGGGCTTTAGCCCCTGAGGGAAATTGATTCCGAAAGACGATTCCATGACCGCCCTCCGCGTCGCCGACTTCGACTTCCACCTGCCGCCGGAGTTGATTGCCCAGCAACCGCCCGCAGAGCGCGGCCAGAGTCGTACGCTCGTGATGAATCGCTCCACCGGCGCTTTGCGCGATTCGATCTTCTCGGAATTCCCCTCGCTCCTCCAACCCGGCGACCTGCTGGTCTTGAACGACACCCGCGTAATCCCCGCGCGCCTTTACGCGCATCGGACAATTGTGCGCGAACGCGAGAAACCCACCGGCCGCGTCGAGGTCATGCTCACCGAGCCGGCCGGCGAAAACCTCTGGCGCGCCCTCGTCCATCCCGGCAGAAAAATCCGCGTCGGTGAGCGCCTCGTCTTCCCCTCACCCTCCGGCGAAATCGAACTCCAAGCCGAAGTCCTAGAGCGCAACTACTTCGGTTCTCGCCTTCTCCGCTTCAACCCGGTCGAAGATTTCTTCTCCGTCCTCGACCGCATCGGCCACATTCCTCTGCCGCCCTACATTCGCCGCGACGATGCCGCCGACGACCGCGAGCGCTACCAAACCGTCTACTCCCGCGAGCGCGGCTCCGTAGCAGCGCCCACCGCCGGCCTGCACTTCACTCCGCAAATTCTCGATGCGCTCGCCGCGCGCGGCATCGAAGTCGCCCGCCTCACGCTCCACGTCGGCCTCGGCACCTTCGCGCCTCTGCGCGTCGAGCGCCTCGATGAAGTCCGCCTCCATCGCGAGCGCTACTCTCTCTCCGCCTCAACCGCCGACGCCGTCAACCGCGCTGCCGCCGAAGGCCGCCGCATCGTCGCCGTCGGCACTACGGTCGTCCGCACGCTGGAACACTGCGCGCTTCAATCCGCCGGCCGTCCGCTCCAAGCCCATTCCGGCGAAACGGAAATCTTCATCTCCCCCGGCTTCCAATTCCGCCTCGTCAACGCCCTGCTCACCAACTTCCACCTGCCCCAGTCCAGCCTGCTCATGCTCGTCTCGGCCTTCGCGGGACACGAACCAGTCCTCGCCGCCTATCGCCACGCCGTCCAGCAAAAATACCGCTTTTTCAGCTATGGCGACTGCATGTTTCTGGCCTAACCTTCCCAAATCATCCCTCCTCGCATCGTTCCTTCGCATAGTTCCAGGCTGAAAATGGCGGATGTGCAGCATCCGGATCATCGGTCACGATGAATGGGTCCGGTCCAAAACCCGTATATTGCGCGCATCGTTCCGCCGCCGTTGAATCAGGTGAAACCTCGTCCTTGAGAAACTCATCCACCAGGCTTTTGCAAGCCGCAATCGCCTCCTCCAGAGCGGCAAAATCTCCCAGCTTGTATCGTTCGCTCTCGTCCTGGTAATGGTAGTTGTCATCCACATAGACTGAATAGGTATGCCCCAATTTCGCCATATTGCCTCTTCCTGCCATCCCCATGCTCTGCTCTGCCAACCAGCCCAATATACAAGGTCTCGGCCTTCGCTGGCCGTGAACCAGTCCTCGCCGCCTATCGCCACGCCGTCCAGCAAAAATACCGCTTCTTCAGCTATGGCGATTGCATGTTTCTGGCGTAAAGTCCCGTAACCAGGCAGGCTGTTCCCGTCCATCACACAAATCCGCTAACTCGCTAACTTGCTATCCCCGCGTAGCGGGGGCTAACTTGCTGCCTTTGTAATTAAAATCTCCGCGGCAGATCACCCATCGTTGATCGGTAGCATACATTGATGCGCGAGGGACCGGGATACGCTGCTAAACTCGTTTCGTGCCCGACCCATCCAAGCCGCCCGTCTTCCTGCTCGACACCATGTCGTTCATCTTCCGCGCTTACCACGCCATGCAGCGCTCCCGGCCCATGAGCACCCGCGCAGGCCTGCCCACGGCGGCCGTCTTCGTCTTCGTCAACATGATCAAAAAGCTGCGCCAGGATTTTCAGCCGCGCTACTTTGCCGCCGTCTTCGATGTGAGCGGCGAGGTCTTCCGCGACGAGCGCGCCCGCGCCATGAAGCCCCTCCGCAAGTGGAACAGCAAGTCGCAGAGCTTCGACGAGGTCAGCTACGAAGGCTACAAGGCCAATCGCGCCGCCATGCCCGAGGACCTGCGCCGCCAGATTCCCTACATCCGCCGCGCCCTCGAGGCCCTGCGCATTCCCATCCTGGAAGCCGAGGGCTTCGAGGCGGACGACGTCATTGGCACCCTGGCCCGCGAGGCCGCCGAGCAGCAGCATGAGGTCTTCATCGTCTCCGGCGACAAGGACATGATGCAGCTCGTCACGCCCACCGTCAAAATCCTCAACCCGCAAAAAGACAATCTCATCCTCGATCCCGCCAAGGTCCTCGAAGTCCTTGGAGTTCCTCCAGAGAAGGTCGTCGATGTGATGGCCCTGCGCGGCGACGCGGTCGATAACATTCCCGGAGCGCCCGGCATCGGCGACAAGGGCAGCGTCGATCTGATCGTCGAATTCGGCTCACTGGCAGCCGTTCTCGACCGCGCCGCAGAGGTCAAACGCAAGAGCTACCGCGAGTCGCTGGAGCAGAATCGCGACGCCGTCCTCCTCTCCAAAGAGCTGGTCACCATCGATTCTCACGTCCCGCTCGCGCTCGACCTCGCCGCCATGGAGACGCAGCTCCCCGATCTCGAAGCCTGCCGCGAACTCTTCACAGAGCTGGAGTTCACCTCTATGCTGCGCGACCTCGCGCCCTCTGAATCCGCGCCAGCCGTCGAGCTGATTGAAAACCCCACGCCAGCTCAGACTGCCGCATTTTATGCCGCCGCCCGCTTGCACGGCTTTGCCTTCGCGCTCGATGCCGCCGCGCCCGCTCCTCAGCCAGAAGAAGACGAGCCGCAACAATCCATGTCGCTCCTCGACGTTGCCGAAGCAGCCGAAAAACAGGCCAGTTTCAGCATCGGCCTCTGCGCCGATCCTGCAACGGCCTTGCAACTGCCGCTCACATCAGAACTCCGCGCCCTGCTCGAAGACGCCGCCGTCACCAAGCAAACCCACGATTGGAAGTCGGCTCTCCATCTTCTCACCGTGCAGGGCGTTTCGTTGCACGGCGCACCCGCACTACGCGAAGTAGTGGACGACACCATGCTGCTCTCCTACGCGCTCAACCCCACCCACTCCACGCAGTCGCTGGCCGATGTAGCCGCGCGCCACTCGCAGCCCGCGCCTTCCACTCTGCCCGCCGCCGCAGCCGCCATTCACTCCCTGATTCCCGCGCTCAAAGCCGAAGTCGAAAAGGCCGGCCTCCAGCGCGTCTATGAAATGGACCTCGCGCTCGCTCCCGTCCTCTTCCGCATGGAGCAGGCCGGTGTGTGCATCGATCTCGGTGTGCTAGACGGCCTCTCCAAGCGTTTCGCCATCGAACTCAACCGCGTCGGCGAACACATCTTCGAGCTTGCCGGTCGCCGCTTCAACATCAACTCTCCAAAACAGCTTGGCGAAGTCCTCTTCACAGACCTCAAACTTCCCGCCCCCGCTGCCCGCGGAAAAAACAAGTCCGTTTCCACCGCGCAGAATGTGCTGGAATATCTCGCCGAAACCAACGAAGTCCCTCGCCTGGTCCTCGAATACCGTCACTTATCGAAGTTGAAATCGACCTACATCGACGCCCTGCCTCTGCTGGCCGACGTCGATTCGCGCGTCCACACCACCTTCAACGCAGCGGCTGTGGCCACCGGACGCCTCTCCTCCGTCAATCCCAACTTGCAGAACATTCCCATCCGCACCGAACTGGGCCGCGAGATTCGCGCCGCCTTCATCGCCGCTCCAGGAACGCAACTGCTCTCCGCCGACTACTCCCAAATCGAACTGCGCCTGCTCGCCCACTTCAGCGGCGATCCGCTCCTCATGCGCGCCTATCAGAACAACGAAGACATTCACACCCTCACCGCCAGCGAAGTCTTCGGTGTGCCCGCCGCCGGAATGGACAAGCAAACCCGCAACCGCGCCAAGGCCGTCAACTTCGGCATTGTCTACGGCATTTCGCCCTTCGGCCTGGCTGCGCAACTCGGCATTCCGATGAGCGAAGCTAAGGCCTACATCGACCGCTACTTCGAGCGCTACGCGGGCGTCAAAGCGTTTATCGAACAAACTCTCGAAGCCACGCGCAAATCCGGCAGTGTGCGTACGCTCTTCGGCCGCGTCCGCCCCATCCCCGACATCGAGAGCCGCAATCCCAACCAGCGCGGCTTCGCCGAGCGCACCGCCATCAACACGCCCCTGCAAGGCACTGCCGCCGACCTCATCAAGCTGGCCATGATCGCCCTCGACCACAAGTTCGCCGAGCGCAAACTCAAAACCCGCATGGTCCTGCAGGTCCACGACGAACTGCTCTTCGAAGTCCCCGCCAACGAAGCCGCTGAAGTCGAGCAATTAGTCCGCGCGGAGATGGAAGGCGTGATCCAACTTAAAGTTCCGCTGGTAGCCGACCTCGCCTTCGGACCAAACTGGCGCGACATGAAATAAGCGGTCCGCTGCATCTAGTGACAGCTAGCCTGATCCTGAAACTCGTGACTTTCCGTCATCGTTACAAAGCCACGCGCACAACTCAGAATCTGGTCTTCAAGAGAAATGTCGAAGTTGTCCGGTGAGATGGCCGAGGCCTGCTTGCGCAGCGTGAGGTAGAGTTCACTCAGCTTTTGCATGTTGTTGAATTCAGCGGTAAGCATCGGGAACGCGTTGCGGTCGTCGTCCGTCGATGCGGTGGAGGAGGCCAGAGCCAGAGCCTTGTCTGCCAGTCTGTGGTGCGTCGATACCCAGTCTTCCGACACCGGAGTATTATTCTGGACCGCGTTCACGATGGCGATTCGCCATTCCCGGATCACGCTCATCTCTTCGATGCCCGCCTGAACGAAAGCTGTTGAGAATCCCGCCTTTGCATGAGGCGCGGATGCCTGCCCGCCTGAATCCGAGGAGGGAAGCGTGAGCGTCGTCTGATTGGCTTTGAACGAGAGGGTTCCCTGAGTCAAGCGCGCAAGCGTCTCAATTTCGACATACGACTTTCCATTGAGCTGAAGAATCTGTGCTTCGCCTGCGTGTCCAGAAATTCTGAATGTGTTAGCTTTTTGCGGCGATTGCGAACTGACCTTTACCGGCAGCATCAGAAGAGCGGTCAACATTACCGCAATTAAGGAAATAATCATTTTCATGGGAGGTTCTCCGCGCATTCTCTATAAGTTTCCCATTGCCCAATTCTGCATACTGTTCAATCTTGCGCACCATTAAAGCAGTTTGCCTGTTGGTGTAAAGTCGATTTCCGATTGCTTGGACAGTGCCGATGGGTTGCGAACCTGTAGCGCCGGCCTCCCGGCCGGCTGTTGCGTGGACCTCTTGGTCCACGCCGCACTCTACAACATCTGTAAAAATGCCCTAGTGAGTGGCCCGCCTCTCTGGCGGCATAAAAGTGGCGCAGACGGCCCTCGTATTTTGCTGTGATGAAGTTCTACGCGCCCAGTTCCGCCCGTATCGCCCCCGCAATCGCCTCCGCGTGCCTCTTCATCGCCTCTTCGCTCTCCGCTTCGATCATCACGCGTGCCAGCGCCTCGGTCCCCGAGTAGCGAATCACCACGCGCCCCGAATCCTTCAACTCCTCTTCCGCCGCGCGAATCGTCTCGGCCACCGCCGGAATCCCTTCCAGCGGCCTCTTCTCCCGCACCTTCACATTCACAATCACCTGCGGATATACCTTCAAATCCTCGGTCAACTCGTCGATGCCCTTATTCGTCCGCGCAATCAGATCGAGCACCACCAGCGCCGTCAGCAGCCCGTCGCCCGTTGTTGCCAGATGCGGCAGCAGAATGTGGCCGGACTGTTCTCCGCCCAGCGCCGCATTGTTCTTCTGCATCTCTTCCAGCACATAGCGGTCGCCCACCGGCGCGCGTAGCATCCTGATCCCAGAGCGCTTCAGCGCCGCTTCCAACCCCATGTTGGACATCGTCGTGGCGACCACTAAATTCCCCGTCAGCAGGTCGCGGTCCTTCAGGTCGCGCGCCGCCATCAGCAGAATCGCGTCACCGTTGATCACGTTGTTGTGGCTGCCGGCCAGCATACAGCGGTCGGCGTCGCCGTCGAAGGTGAGGCCCAGGTCGGCTCCGCGCACGGTCACTTCAGCAGCCACCTGCGCCGGATGCAGCGCCCCGCACTCCAAATTGATGTTGCGGCCATCCGGCGCGATGTTCAGCAGAATCACATCGCCGCCCAGCCGCCGGAAGATCTCCGGCGCAACCGCCGCCGCCGCTCCGTTGGCGCAATCGGCCACAATCCGCAGCCCCTTCAAGCGTAGGCCGGGCACGCAGCCGAGCAGAAACTGAATATAGTCGGCCTGGTATGCAGCATTGTCCTCCAACGGCGTCAGCGTTGCCGCATCCGGCGCCGCCGAAAGCGAGGCATGATGCAGGATCTCTTCTTCCATGGCCAGTTCCACCGCATCAGCCAGCTTGAAGCCGTCCGCGCCGAACAGCTTGATGCCGTTATCCTGCCAGGGATTGTGCGACGCGGAAATCACCACGCCCGCCTGAAATCCATGCCTCCGCGCCAAAAACGCCACCGCTGGCGTGGGCACAACTCCCGCGCTCTCCACGCGCGCTCCCGTCTCGCGCAACCCTTCGGCCAGCACTGCTGCAATCCACGGGCTCGATGCGCGCGTGTCGCGGCCCACAATCACTTTTGGTTCTGCCGCTGTCTTGCGCAGCGAGTGGCCCAGCGCCAGCCCGCAAGCATAAATCGTGTTCGCGTCCAGCGGATATTCGCCCGCCACGGCGCGAATGCCGTCGGTCCCGAAGAGTTTGCGTGCGTTGGTTTCTGTCATAATCTCGTTTCTCAGTCTTCGTGGTGGTTTCGCCGCCACAGCTCAGGCCTCAGCTTCCAATAAGCCAATGCACCAATACTCACAAATATCAAAACTCCAGCAACGGAATATACAAGCAAATAAAAAACAGGGTTCCTGTGCGAAATGGCTTCCAGTACAGCACGATCCTGAAACATGAGCGTGCATATGAGATATGCAAACAGTGTGATGGCAAAAGTCAGAGACAGTCGCATTTTTAGCCCATTGAACTTGCGGCGAGAGGAGAACTTGATATTTGCTAAAGCGAGGCAAAGGAACAGTATCGGAAGTCCAAAGGAGACACAAATATCCTCGATTAATCCATCAATGCCGACAATGCCCATATCAGTTCCCCCCGTTGGATTCCACGCGGCTGATGAAAACCCCGTCGCACAGGCGCGTCGTAACATGGTCGCCTGCCGCAATTTGATTTGTTGTCCGCACCACAACGCCTGCCGCGTCCATCACCAGCGCATAGCCGCGCTCCAGCACGGCCAGCGGCGACAACGAGTGCAGTCGCGCATCGAGCGCGCTCAGATGGGCCGCGGATTCATGCGTTCTGCGTTCCAGCGTGCGGTCAAGCTGCGTGCGGCAGACGGTGAGCCGCTCCCGCGCCCGGCCAAGCTGTTGGCGCGGATCGTGGCGCAATACAGCGGCGGCCAGTTCTGTCACTTCGCGCTGATGCTGCCGCAATTCGCTGCTTACAGCGGCCTCCATGCGAAGTGAAAAATCATCCAGCCGCTGAGCCAGCCTGTGCAGTAGCGTATTCACGCGCCCTTCGGCCCGGCTCACCGGCAGCCGTGTCAGCCGCTGCCGCGCTTGCAGCAGTTGGAAGCGCGCTGCGCGGGTCAGCCTTTGTTCCTGCATAGCCAGATGCTCGGCAATCTTGTGCTGCGCCTCGGTAATCAATTCGGCAGCTGCGGAAGGCGTAGGTGCGCGCAGATCGGCAACAAAATCCGCAATTGTAAAATCCGTCTCGTGCCCTATTGCAGAAACCACCGGCAGCCGCGACGCCGCAATCGCCCGCGCCACCCGCTCGCTGTTGAAGGCCGCCAAGTCTTCCAGCGACCCTCCACCGCGCGCCACCACGATCACGTCCACCAGGCCCGAATCGTTCAGCTCCTTGAGCGCCGCCTCAATCTCGCCCGGCGCTGAATCTCCCTGCACGCTGACCGGGCAAACCAGCACGCTCAATCCCGAGTGGCGTCGCGCCACAATATTCAAGAAGTCTCGAATCACCGCGCCGGTGGGCGAAGTGACAATGCCCACGGTCCGCGGAAACGCGGGCAGCGGCCGCTTCCGCTCCGCGTCAAACAGCCCTTCGGCCTTGAGCCGCGCCTTCAACTGCTCGAAGGCCAGTTGCAGCGAGCCCGCGCCCACCGGCTCCATCGTCTCAGCCACCAATTGCATCTGTCCGCGCTGCTCGTAGACGCTCACCCGGCCCCGCGCCAGCACATGCAGCCCGTCCTCCGGCCGGAAGCGCAGCAGCATCGCCTGCCGCCGGAACAGCACCACCGGCAATTGCGCCTCCGCATCCTTCAGCGTGAAGTAAACGTGGCCGCTCGGTGCGGGGCGATAGTTGGAGATCTCGCCCTCCACCCAAACGTCGCCGTACTCCTGCTCGATAAGCTCGCGCACCTGGCCCACCAGCTCGCGCACCGGCCAAATGCGTCGCGTGGTCCGTGGCTCCTCAAAGCTGAGGCCCAGTTGGGGGCTGAGGCCGAGTTGCGGCGCGAAGGTGGCTTCTCTGCTCATTAGTAAGAGTGTAATAGCGCAAGCCTCTCCAGGACTTGCGGCGATGAACGCGGCTGGGTGCCACACCCTCGCCGCGTCTTTGTTTTTGCGGCTATCGGAATCCCCGGCGAGCGGTCTTTGCTCGCTGGGGTGATCTAGTACTACAGTTGTAGATCGTTTTTCCGGAGGGAGCAGGGGGCTTCAGCCCCCTGAAAAAAGGCCAAAGTCTAACGGCCTTTAGGCCCGGAAAGCGGTGATCTGAAACAAATACAACTGTAGTACTAGGGTGGGAAATCTCGAACCTCAGCGCAGTCCTGTTGTTGAAGAAACCGTCAGGGATGGATTGCCCCGGTGCCCAACCCGGTTATCCGCTCGGCAACTGCCGCCACGATCTGCTCGTGAACCTCTTTGATGCTGTGGTCGCCTTCAATCAGCACCACGCGGGCCGGTTCGCGGGCAGCTATCTTGAGATACTGCTGCCTGATGCGGTGGAAAAAGGCGTTCTCCTCCTGCTCAAAGCGGTTTTCGTCCCCGCTGCTCTTTTTGGCGGAGGCGATGCGCTGGTTGCGTTCCCGCGCGCGAGCCAGCGAGGGCTCTAGCCCGGGCAGCAGCAGCAGCGTCAAGTCGGGCTGTAGGTTGGAGCAGACCAGGCGGTGCAGTTCCAGAACTGTCTCGATGCCCAGCTCGCGCCCGCCGCCCTGGTAGGCTTCCGTTGAATCCGTAAAACGGTCGCAGAGTACGATCTTGCCGGCCGCCAAAGCGGGCTTGATGACCTGGGCGATAGCCTGGGCGCGGTCGGCGAACATGAGGACCATCTCGCACAAGGGCGTCATCCCCTTGGAGTGCGAGTCCAGCAACAGCGCGCGGATGCGGTCGCCGGTCGCCGTGCCGCCGGGCTGACGGGTCAGCAGAACTCGGTGGCCGTGTTTCTTCAGCCATGTGGCTAGACGGTTGATTTGCGTGGTTTTACCGGAACCGTCCAGGCCTTCGAAGGTAATAAACAAACCACGGCGCATGTGCTGAGTTTATCATCCGAATTTTGTGGCAGACGAATCTACTTCCGTTGTGTTAAAAGAGAGTAATTCCAAACGCACCGGAGGCAGGCGACTGCGCTCCACAGGAGCTCAATCAACGTGAATCTTCGCACCTACCACAAACTCTTCGTTTGCGGCATTCTAGCGGTCGCTCTGCTCTCCACCCGGCAACTCAGCGCGCAATACCTGACGCTCGAGGGCCAAACCGGCGGGTTTCTCACCCCCACCGCCTACGTTGTCTACATGGAAAAGGGCCAGGCACTCTCCCATCCGGCCATCGGCGTGCACTTCATTAACGCCTCCAAGGTCATCGGCAATATCGAGGCCTTCAGCATCACCGAAGCGTTTTACGGCCGCGCCGAGGCCGGCTATACGCGCAGTGTGCACCAGTTCGGTGACAGCGGTACGGGCACCACAGTGCTGGCCAATGCAGTGTTGGGATCCACATCGTCGGCAACCGCAGTTCCGGTCACACCGGATTTCAGCCAGCTTTGGCACGCGAACGGCATGAATATCTTTCACGGCAAGGTGGTGGCCATCAACGACGGACAGTTCGGTCCATGGACTCCGGGCGTGGCGGTCGGCGGCCTGGTGCGCACCGGGGACAAGTTTGTCACCGGCGAGGCCGGCGTGGTTGCCGTGCAACTCTACGATCAGTACTGCATTAATACCAGTTTGTGCGCCCCGGTTGCTATCCCGGCTGCCAAGTCGTACACCAATGGCGACATCTACATAGCCGTCACCAAAACCTGGGCCAAAAAGCCGGTTCCCTTCCTGGCCAACATCGGCTGGAAGATGACCAATGCCACCATCTTTGGCATCGGCGGACAGAGCACGCGCTTTGGAGGACGGTTCTTTGGCGGCCTCGGCATTCCACTGCCCCTCGGCAAGGGCATCGTAGCCGTGCCCTCAGCGGGCTTTACGCAGGAGCCGGGCACATCGAAAGGCCTTGGCCCAAATCCCCCCAACGGCATCCCTCTGGTGGCCGGCAAGGCTGACATCCCCACCACGCTGGACTACGCCGTGCGCGTGACGCAACGTGAACATCCGCATTTTGCTTTTGACATCGGCATCGGCCAGGTGGCGGGAAATATCGGATCGATCCCGTCGCCAACATACTTGCCCTCGCCGCCCTACCCATCGGTCGTCTACGTGCCGGTGAACTTGCAAGCGAGCAAGATCGTCGGCATGGGACTCAGCTACCGATACTGATCGTGTTGTAATTCTAGGGAACCTCTGATTATGTCGATGTTTTGAAAGGGCACGACTTTAGTCGTGCCGCAAATGCTGATTATGTCGATGTTTTGAAAGGGCACGACTTTAGTCGTGCCGCAAATGCTACAAAACATAAGTCGGGCTTTAGCCCCTGAGGGAATGTGTCTGGCGTAGAGCTACTTGTTCAGAGGTTCCCTAGAGGACAGAAACACAGAACGCTTCCTTCCTGTCCGGTATTGACCAGAACGGGGAAGAGGGCACAGGGTACGCTTGCAGCGTTGTACCCAAGCCCTCGCCCCGCGCTGGGAAATTAAATTCTATCCGCGGAGCAGGCGCGAAAGAACCAGGAGGTTCTTCTCATGCGCATCTTCCGTTCCGCGCGTTGGCTCTTGCTGACGCTGCTTCTCGCTCTGATTCCCGCTTCATCGCACGCGCAAGTCCTCATCTCTGTCGGCTTCGCTCCGCCGGAACTGCCCAGCTACGAGCAGCCTTACTGCCCCGATCCCAACCTGATGTGGATGCCCGGCTACTGGGCCTACGATCAGGACCAGGGCGACTACTACTGGGTGCCCGGCTCATGGGTTCCGGCGCCCTATGACGGCGCGCTCTGGACGCCTCCCTACTGGGGATGGTACGGAGGCCACTACAGGTTCCATAGCGGTTACTGGGGCCGCCACGTGGGCTACTACGGCGGCGTGGACTACGGCTACGGCTACGGCGGCATCGGCTACTCCGGCGGCGAGTGGCAAGGCAACAACTTCCGCTATAACACCGCGGTCACGCGCGTCAATGAATCCGCAATCCACAACACCTACAGTGACCGGACGATTGTCTCGAATAACACCATCGCCAACAGCAACCGCGTCTCCTATAGCGGCGGTCCCCATGGCATTCAGCACACCGCCCAGCCTTCTGAGCAGGTAGCCGCACATGACAAGCACACGGCTCCAACCAGCGTCCAGACGCAACACGCTACGGCAGCCAGGACCGACAAGGCCTCGTTTGCCAAGGCCAATGGGGGGCATCCGCAGAACGTGGCAGTCGCCAAGCCGCTGGGCCCGCAAAAGACCACTCCTACGCCACAACAGCAGGCTCATCCTTCTCCACAGCAACAGGCACATCCTACGCCGCAGCAACAGGCGCATCCTACGCCGCAACAGCAGGCACACCCTTCTCCACAGCAACAGGCGCATCCTACGCCGCAGCAACAGGCGCATCCTACGCCGCAACAACAGGCGCATCCTACGCCGCAACAGCAGGCGCATCCTACGCCGCAGCAGCAGGCACACCCTGCTCCGCAACAGCAGGCACATCCTACGCCGCAGCAACAGGCACACCCTGCTCCGCAACAGCAGGCACACCCTATGCCGCAGCAACAGGCACACCCTGCTCCGCAACAGCAGGCACACCCTATGCCGCAGCAACAGGCCCGCCCTGCCCCACAGCAGCAAGCGCGCCCTGCTCCACAGCAGCAAGCCCGCCCTGCCCCGCAGCAGCAAGCCCGCCCTGCCCCGCAGCAGCAAGCCCGCCCTGCCCCGCAGCAGCAAGCCCGCCCTGCTCCACAGCAGCAGCATGCCGCACCGGCTCCACAACAACATGCCGCGCCTGAAGGCAAGCCAAGGTAAACGCACTGGCGCGGAGCCTGACTTTCCCTCCACAAAGACCCACGGATTGCCGTGGGTCTTTGTGCGTCAGGAACCCTCGAATCTCGGTTTCTCGCCCTTCACGAACACGTTCTTTGCGAAAGGATGGGATACCATGAATCTCAATCGCTAACTTGCATTCATGACTGAATCCCCAAATCCCGCCGCAACCCGTCTCAACGCCATCTTGGCCGAGGCGTCCCAGGCCCCGCTCGACACCGCTCAGACCCAACGCTTCGAAGCCCTTCTTTCGCTCTTTCTTCGCTGGAGCGCCCGCATCAACCTGACCTCCATCCGCGGCGAAGAAGGGATTCTCTCCCGCCATTTTGTCGAGTCCATCGCCTGCGCTCGCGCCCTCCCCGCCGGTATCTCCACCCTACTGGACTTCGGCTCCGGCGCCGGCTTCCCCGGCCTTCCCATCGCGCTCTGCCGTCCGGAGATCGCTGTCACCCTGGCCGAATCGCAGGGCAAGAAGGCAGCGTTTCTGCGCGAGGCGGTCCGAGTCTTGCGAGTCGCCGCAAAGGTCCACTCCGGCCGCGCCGAGTCGCTCGCCACAAACTTCGATTGCGTAACCATGCGCGCTGTAGACAAAATGGAACGTGCCGTCCAATCCGCGGCAAAGTTGGTCCGTCCCGGCGGCTGGCTCGCGCTCATGACCACCACCGCCAGCCTTCCCGCCCTCAAGGCAGCAGTAGAACGGTCTGCGGAAATAATTGATCCAGAGGGATCGGCAGCTATGGAGGGAGGCGGGGGATTGCCGGGGTCCCCGGCGAGCGATCTTGGCGCGCAGGGGTGGAATTTTAACCCCCGCACACTCTCCGCAAAAATGTCGCGGGCTTTAGCCCCGGAAGAAGGCTCCGCAGCTTCTACAGCCGAGTTCTCCTGGTCCGCCGCGCCTTTGCTTCCCTCAAGCGACGACCGTCTGCTTGCGTTGGGATTGCGCGCCAATCAGCCTCCATCCCAATAGCCGGCCGCGCGCCTCAATCCCAATGCTTCATCTGCGGCCACATCTCCTGCAGGTTCCCTACGAATAATAGCGGAAAGTGTTCCCATACAACGCAAGCTTTGTATCGGGGCACGACTGGTAGGTCAGGGTTTTAACCCCGACTGCCGAATGAGCGACAAAATCATCGTGAGCTTTAGCCCCGGAGGGAGGCGGGGGTTTTAACCCCCGCACAAAGCAAAAAAATAAATGCGGGCTTCAGCCCCGGAAAAACTCTCTTTGCCAACTAATATCGTTTGCGTTTTTTGAGTGCATGGAAGAACGCTTCTCTCGTAGGGAGAAAAGAAAATACCCCAGGGTGAAACCCTGGGTCAGCGTTCCCCCATCCTCCCCTTCGTCCCGGGGCGCTGTGAATCTCCTCTGCAACCCATGATTCTCACCACCAATTACAATAAGAGACGCAGACAAAATTCACCATCGAGGATCATTAATCAGTGGCGCAACGCACCTTCAGCATCGTCAAGCCGGACGCGGTCCGCAAAGGTTTTACCGGGGCCATTCTGGCCGAGATTGAGCGAGCCGGTTTTCAGATCGTGGCCATCAAGAAGCAGTCAATATCAAAAGAGCAGGCCAAGGGATTTTATGCCGTTCACGTGGGCAAGCCGTTTTTTGAGGGGCTCTGCGAGTTCATGTCCTCGGGGCCGCTGGTGCTGATGGTTCTGGAGAAGGAGAACGCGATTGCTGATTGGCGCAAGCTGATGGGCGCGACCAACCCGGCCAACGCGGAAGAGGGAACAATCCGCAAGAAGTTTGCCGGCTCGATGTCAGAGAATGCCGTACATGGCTCCGACGGCGAGGAGACGGCGGCGTTTGAGATCGGCTACTGGTTCGCGGGGTATGAGCTGATTTAGACCGATCCGAAAATGCCGCGCTCAACCGAGAAGATCGTCAATCTTCTGGCGCAGTGCTGCGACTTCCTGCTGCAATCCCGCGACCGTTGCTTCCAACTTCTCGATGCGCTCTTCGTGGCCCGAGTCCTGTTCGGCCTCGTGTATCGCGAAGGCTGGCTCGGCTGCAAATGCAGCCGATTCCACGCCGCCCGAGAGCAGATGCGCGTAGCGGGACTCCTTGGTCCCCGGCTGGCGCGGGAGGACGGCTGCCAGCGGCGGCGTGCGCTCCATCAGCTTTTGCAACGCGGCCAGCACATCCGCGATTTCCTCGAATTGGTGCAGGCGCTCGGTGCGGCCGCGCAGTTCGCCGGGAGTTTGCGGTCCGCGCAGCAGCAGTACGCAGAGGAGCGCCGTCTCCGCGCGGCTGAAGTTGAAGGCCTCGCCCAGCCAGTGCTCGTACTTGGTGACGCGGCCGTCGGCGGAGCGCGCGCGGCCGGCCAGATGCAGGTCTTCCAGGCCATGCAGAGCCTGGCGCACCTCCTCCTCGTCGAGCGCCATCACCGGCTCGCGGTTGGAGCGCTGATTGCAGGCGTTGATGAGCGCGTTGAGCGAAAGCGGATAGTACTCCGGCGTGGTCACTTCTTTTTCAACCAGAGCGCCGAGGACGCGGGCCTGGGGCGCGCTGAGGACGATGGGGAGCGTCTGATTTGGATCGGGCGGTAGCATAGATCTATTTTGCCACTGCTCAGGCAAGCTTGCCGGGCAATCAGAAGCCCCGCTCAAGCTGAACCTGAGCGGGGCTTCTCTTGCGCGGTGAGAATTGTTACCGCTTGCCTTTGATGGTGATGGGGCTGACGCCGGATTTTTTGGCGGCGCGGCGGGCGGCGATCTCGTGCATCTCCTTGCCAATGTGGGATTGATTAATGCCCAGCTGCATGGCCAGGTTGATTATGTTGCCGGTTCCCCAGTAGAGGGCCAGGCCGGAGGCGAAGTGCAGCATGGTGAAGCCTAAGATTGCCGGCATCATGATGGCCATCATCTTGCGCTGCGCGGGGTCCATGCCCGGCGTGGGGGTGATGAACTGCGTAACAAACATGGTGACGATGATGAGGACAGGCAGGATGTACCTGGGGTCGGGCGTGGAGAGGTCGGTGAGCCAGAACCACTGAGCCTGGCGCAATTCGACGGCGTTGAGCAGGACGCGATAATAGGCGAAGAACAAGGGCATCTGAACGAGCATGGGCAGGCAACTGCCGTACATATTCACGCCCTCAACCTTGTAAAGCTCCATCATCTCGGAGTTCATCTCGGCCTTCTTGGGGTCGGTTGCCTTGAGATTCTTGTAGCGTTGCTTGATGGCCTCGACCTTGGGCTGGATGCGCATCATCTTCAGCGAGGACTTCATCATCATGAAGCGGGTGGGCAGCATGAGCAGGTTGAAGATGACGGTGACGATGATGATGGCCCAGCCCCAGTTGTAGACGCCGTGGCCCATATGGTCGTGGAGGTAGCGCAGGGCCAGGTAGAGGGGCTTGGCGATGATGGTGAGCCATCCGAACTGGGTGAGCGGCTCCAGCGAGGGTCCGGTGGGCTTGCCGTCGGCGCTGGTGGCGCGGATGGACTTGAGCACATCGGTTTCTTTAGGCCCGGCGAAGAGGCGCACGCGGCTCGAGCCGCTATTGTCGCCCACGGCCAGGCCAATCACATCGGCGGGCCGTTTCTGGCTGTTGGGATCGCTGGGGTCGCTGGACAGTTCGATGGCGTTGTGCAGCGTGACCACGGTGAAGCGCGCGGGCGTGTCAGGCAGGAATGCGGCGGCAAAATATAGATCGCTGACAGCCGCATAGTCAAAGGACTGATCGATCGTGGCGCCGCTGCTGACCTTCTTGGCGTCGGTCGAGTCGTCCTTGCCGTTCAGCGACCAGGCAAACTTTCCGTAAGCGAAGTGCATGGCTTCGGTCTGATCGCCGAGGCCGCCGGGCCAGGCCAGCAAGGCGCGCACAGGAACACCGTTGCGCTTCACCTCAACCTCTGCTGTCACCACGTAGCTCGCGTCGAAGCGGAAGGTCTTCACCACGTCCAGGCCGTTGGCAGCGTAGTGGAACGAGATGGAGCCGGGAGCCTGGAGAACGCCCGCGGGCGAGTCAGCGCCAGTGACAGTGACCTGATAAAGGGCCTCGTTCAACTGTTTGGTCAGCTCCGGCTCGTAGGTGTAGAGCGAGAGCGGCAGACCGAAGGCAGCGGTCTTTGCATTGACCAGGTCAAGCTGCTGGCCGTTCGCGCCGGGATGGTCCTTGTATTGGCTGCCCTTCAGAATCCAGTGCTCAACCTGCGCGCCCTGATTGGTGAAGACAATCTTCAGGTTCGCGTTCTCCACCGTTGTCTCCGCGACTGCGGAGGCGACGATGGCTGGAGTAGCAACTGGAGGCTGCATCTGAGCGGTGGCTGACAGCGGCTGGGCCGTGGCTGCGGCCGGTTGCGCGGGCTGCGGCTGGTTCTGGGACTGGGTTTGAGCGGCGGGCGCCGGAGTGGCCGGTTGCCTTTGCTTGCCAAAGTACTGAAAACCGAGAAGCACGGCGAAAGCCAGAAGGGTCATCGCCAACAGGCCGCGCATATCGCCGCCGCTGCCGCTGCCGCCGCTGCCGCCCGGTCCGGGAAGATTGGGATTGCTGAATTCTGTCAAAGTAGACTTCCTATTCGTTCAGGGCCTGTTCAAAGGCCGTGGAGGAGGCGCGCCGTCAGGCTGCCGCTATTCCTATGGTAACGGTTTGTGGGGAAAGTGGCGTGAAATCTGTGCCAGTGGCACGGGGTCAAAACCGCCGCGGGTGAAGGGATGGCAGCGAAGCAGCCTCCAGATAGCCAGGCCCGTGCCGCGCAGGGGTCCGTGGGCGGCGATAGCGCCGGAGGCATATTCCGAGCAGGTGGGCAGAAATTTGCAGCCCTGACCGGGCGAGAGCGAGTGAATCGCCGGGGAGATCCAGCGGCGGTAGAAGGCGAGCAGGGCAAGTAGTAGGCGGCTCATGGCACCTGCGGCGCGGCGGGCGGATTGGGATTCTGTTTCATGCGAGCTGCCTCGACGGTTGCCTGTTGAAGGATACGCACTACCTCTGCCTCAAGTTTCCTGAAATCCAGGGTAAGCACCGTGCGTCGTGGATGAAGGATGAGATCGCAGCCTGAGGGCAGCAGGTCCAGGTGGCGGCGCAGGGCCTCTTTCATGCGGCGCTTGATGCGGTTGCGTTCGTGGGCCTTGCCCAGCACCTTGCCGGCTGTGAGGCCGACGCGCGGGCCGGTGAGGGGTTCGGCATCGATAGGCTGCGGAGCCAGAAACCAGCTCATGGAGGCGGACTGGCGCTTGCGGCTTGCCGCATAGGCGCGCTGATAGTCGGAGTGCCGGCGCAGGCGCACACCTGCAAAAGACTGGCGCGGAGCAGGCTTGAGAGATGTGGTCATGGGGAAGCCAGAAGGCGATTCGGCCGGAATACTGTCAGATCGAGCCAAATTCCGCCTGGAACAAACTGCAAGGCAGGGTTAGTCGCGGAAGCCAGCGCTGACCGACACGCGCTTGCGGCCCATGGCGCGACGGCGGCTGAGCACGGCTGCGCCAGCCTTGGTCTTCATGCGAGCGCGGAAGCCATGGGTTTTCACGCGTTTGCGGCGATTGGGTTGAAATGTGCGCTTGGGCATGAAAATGCGCTCCTGTTTCCTGATTGAAATCTTTGCCTTGACGGCAAGTACTTAGTGTATCGCAGGTTGGACCAGGAATCCAGCGCGAAACGGGGCGACGGGGAAAATTGCCCTGGTTTACCCCGGCAGGCGCCGGGCAGAAAAAAGCAAAGACCTGGCGATAGCCTGCCCTGAGCGCCGTCGAAGGGGCGGGACTCCCACGAGCTTTCGTTCTATGAGAAAATACTTTTGAATGGCCTAGGAGTCTGTCGGGCATAGATTTGTGACGGAGCCTACAGCGTGGGCAGCAGGTTCTATTTTAGGTTTGAGCCATGGGCCAGAACTTCATTCCCGACACGGTCAACCAGACGCTGCTGTTTCCCCCATCGCTTCACGATTGGCTTCCCGAGGGCCACCTGGCCCGCTTTCTTTTGGATGTAGTTTCGGCGCTGGATTTGAGCGCGGTCTACAAGTCCTATCAAGACAAGGATGGCCGCGGGCAGGCGGCCTATGCGCCGGAGATGATGGTCCGTCTGCTTCTGTACGGCTATGCGAGGGGCGTCTACAGTTCGCGCAAGATTCAGACGCGCACCTTCGAGGACGTGGCCTTCCGTTATCTTTCCGGCGATCAGCACCCGGACCACGCCACCATCGCCGAGTTCCGCACCCGTCATCTGGATGCGCTCTCTGGCCTGTTCATGCAGGCTCTGCTGCTGTGTTCGGAAGCTGGACTGGTGAAGTTGGGCCATGTGTCGATCGACGGAACCAAGATCAAGGCGAACGCCAGCAAGCACAAGGCGATGAGTTACAAACACATGAACGAGACCGAGGCGCGCCTGAAGTCTGAGATCGATGCGCTGCTGGCAGCCGCGGAAAAGACCGATGCCGAAGAGGATGCGCAGTACGGCAAGGATCGGCACGGCGACGAGTTACCGGTCGAGTTAGCCCGCCGGGAGAGCCGGTTGCAAAAGATCGCCGAGGCCAAGGCAGCTTTGGAACAGGACGCCGAGGAAAGGGCCGCGCAGCAACGCGCCGAGGCCGAGTGGAAGCTGGCCGAGCGCGAAGAAGAAGAGCGGCGCGCCGGCAAGAAGAAGCGCGGGCGCAAGCCGCAAGCGCCCGATCCTGACAAGGCCAAGCCAGACGACACGGCGCAGCGCAACTTCACCGATCCGGAGAGCCGGATCATGCCGGACGGCGCCAACAAGGGCAGTTTTGTGCAGGGCTACAACGCGCAGATCGCGGTCGATTCTGCCTCGCAAGTGATCGTGGCCGCCGAGGTAACGCAGGAGACGAACGACAAAAAACAATTGCTGCCGATGATCGCGCTGATTGCGGCGAATCTGAAACAGACGCCGGAGAAGGTCAGCGCCGACACGGGCTACTTCAGCGAGGCGAATGTGACAGATGAGCAAGTGAAAGACGTTGATCTGTATGTAGCGACAGGCCGGGACAAGCACGGCGTCGCGGTGGAGGCGAGCAGCGATCCGCCGTCTCCTGGCGCGTCGCCGCAAGATGCGATGCGGGAAAAGCTACGAACCGAGGCTGGCCGCGCCGTGTACAAGATGCGCAAGGCGATTGTCGAGCCGGTCTTCGGACAGATCAAGGAACAGCGCGGTTTTCGCCGCTTCAGCTTGCGAGGCAAAGAGAATGTAAGTCGCGAGTGGAAGCTGGTGTGCGCGGCGAGCAACCTGCTGAAGCTGTTCCGGGCCGGCTGGGTTCTGGAAATGGCATAAAACGGCGGGGGAAAGGGGCCTGTTGAACCCAAAACGGCACGGAGAGCTTGCTATAAGCTACCAACGGGATTACTGCCTGCGCGCCCCAGTTCTAACACCAGCCCTGCAAACCGCTGAATCGGACTTGGCAAAACGCTATGCCCGACACACACCTAG
>Ga0224558_1000617_pt1 | contig 41326 bp, 53 predicted proteins | sample 714S32024metaG_FD_180682 | JGI IMG/M metagenome (GOLD analysis project Ga0224558, IMG submission 180682) | Peat soil microbial communities from Stordalen Mire, Sweden - 717 S3 20-24 | ecosystem: Environmental > Terrestrial > Soil > Wetlands > Peat | place: Sweden: Norrbotten County, Stordalen... | reverse complement strand
CCGCCAGGGATGCCGCCTGGGGTGTCGTCAGGGGTGCCGCCAGGGATGCCGCCAGGGATGCCGCCAGGGATGCCACCTGGGATGCCGCCCTAAAAGCAACATTCATCGTCACGGCTGACCTCAAGATAGAAGACAAGCACCGCACGTTTGTCGATGAAATGTGGCATATCCTGGCCGCCGGTTACGGGTATTTCGGAATGGTCGAGGGCGTCCATTATGTTTACAGGAAGCCATAGAGGGGACTATGAAAACAGAAGACCTGCTATTTTTTGCTGCTATGAGCAATGATATATATCGCCGCCCTTGGAATTATGAGGGAAAAACATATGTCACCGACAGGGCCATAATCCTAGTTTTGCCGGAAGTAGGGGGCATAGTTCCCCATAAGTATCCTCAAATTGCCGCAGAGGTAGCCAAGTGCGTCAAAGGGTATGAAAGGCTGAGTCCTCTATACCCCCTGCCCACCCTGCCAGTGCCCGCGAATTTCTGCGAGGACTGCGTGCAGTGGTACTATGCCTCCCAGCCTATTGAGTGGGGCGGAATGGATATCGACGCAAAATATATTTTCAAACTGTACACGCTCCCCAACTGCCGCCTCAGCAAGACCGGGAAATATGAGCCTCATCATTTTACGTTCGATGGCGGCGAAGGATGGCTAATGCCGCTCAAGGAGGTATTCCATGACCTGTAGAGCCTGCAAATATTTCAGCTACATCCGGCCCGATGGCAGGGTGGAGTGCGCCGCCATGGTAACGGCGGAGAGACCGGCACAATATTGCTCCATCTTCGTGCCGAATCCCGAGCTGTTCCCCGGGCGATGGGAGCGGGTGGCCCTTCCTGCCGCGGTGAGGATGGCGGCAGTCGTGGCCGTGGCGAAAATGGAGAGGCGCAACAGAGACGAAGCGGGGGTGATGTGATGAGCCGAGACTACGAAACAGAAACATACCCCGAGGATTTCGAGGAAGCGGTGACGAAGTACGCCAAAGCTGTGGCGCCCTTCTGGGACTCGACCCGCTTTCCCTGGCAGATCGCCCTGTTCTTCTTCAATCGGGGCAAGGAGGCGGATCATGAGTGAAGAATGGGCTGTTGGGTATGTCTTGCACTTCTTGGACGGTGGACCGGCAGAAGAACAATTATTGCATCGGGGCAGCAGGAAGGAATGCGACACGATATTTGATCATCCGGCACTCGGCGGAGTCGCATATTCCGGCTGCCGACCAGTAAGCGATTGTCAACTGGTTATATGCCCTGTCCCCGGAACAGAGCTTACCCGCGAGGACTTTCCGAAAGTGGAGGGAGGAAAGAGATGATGGACATACGATTGCAGCGATTGATTCTTCAAGATTTTCAGGGAGGGACGTTCACGCTTGATGCCGACAGCGAGGACGTGAGCGTGTGGGGCGCCAACGCCGCCGGCAAGACTCGGCTGGCAAGCGCCTGGAGCTGGTTACTTTGGTCTCGCGATGCGCTAGGCCGGGCAGATTTCGAGATCAAGAACCTTGACGCCGAGGGGAACATGGCCCACGGTCTCGATCACAGCGTGGAGGCGCTTCTCCAGATTGATGGCACGCCCACCACGTTAAAGAAGGTCTACCACGAAGTATGGACAAAAAGGCGCGGGAGCGCGAAATCAGAGCTCACCGGGAACACAGTGGACCATTTCATCGACGGCGTACCCACCAAGGAGAACGAATACAAAGCTCGCATTGCCGAGATTGCCGGGGACGAGGGCGTTTTCCGGCTTCTCACGTCTCCCACCAGCTTTCCCGCTCTCCCCTGGCAAAAGCAGCGGGGTCTTCTCCTGGAGGTCTGCGGCGACATCTCTGACGCCGACGTGATCGCCTCCGACAGCGCTCTCTCGCCTCTTACCGACCTGCTCAAGAAATACACGGTCAGCAAGACCCCTCTCGACGACTTGAGGAGGGTGGTCTCCGGCCGGCGCTCCGAGATAAACAAACAGATTGACCAACTGCCGGTAAGAATTGACGAGGTACACCGAGGCCTGCCTGACGTGACGGGCCTTGACCGGGAAATGATCGCCGCGAAGGTGGCGAGCCTCGAAGAAGAGTTGACCGCCGCCAAGCTCCGCCTCTCCGGGGTAGACAACGGGAGCGCCATCGCGGAGATCTCGAAGAGTCTGGCCATTATCAATAACGACATTCAGGCACTTGAGCTGGTCCACTACAACGAGGTAACAAAGAAGGTTCGGGCACTGGACGAACAGATACGGGAGATTGCGGACAAGGGTGCGGCGGCAGAGAGGAAAGCGAAAACAATATGCGCCGACATGGAGGCAAAATCGAAAGAGGTGGGGCGGCTTGAAACCCTCTTGAGCAATCTTCGGGCAGAGTGGGCAGAGATCAACGCCGAGGCGTTCCAGGACGGCACGCCAACCACTTGCCCTACTTGTGGCCAAAGCCTTCCATCTGAGCGCGTACAGGAGGCCAGAGAGAAGGGCTTGGCGGACTTCAATAGGCGCAAAGCGGAACGACTCACAGAAATCAACGAAAGGGGGAGAACACTCAAAACTGAGCAGGACCGCCTCAAGGCCGAAATTGAAACCCTGAATAACACGCTTATCCTAATCCCCACCTACGAGGAAAAGGAAAGCATAGGGAGTCTGTCTACCCAGCGGGATGCCCTCAAGGCCACGGCGCAGGACTATTTCGGCATTGAAGGTCATGGTTCCCTGGTCGAGCGGAAGAACGCCTTGGAGTCCCGGATCGCCGCCGAGCGGGAAGGTGTGCAGGAGGCGCGGGACGTCGTGCAGGCGGAGGTCGACAGCCTCGACGCGCAACTCGATGAGGCTAAGGCTCTTGCCTACAGGTTCACGCAGAGAGAGGCGGCCAGCAAGCGTGTCGAGGAATTGAAAGCCGAGGAGAAGCGGCTCGCCAAGGAGTTCGAGGATCTGGAAAGGCAGTTGTTCCTCGTCGAGAGTTTTATCAAGAGAAAGGTTGCGCTCCTCAGTGACCGGGTGAATTCCAAGTTTGAGTTTACGCGCTTCCGCCTGTTCAATGAGCTGGTGAATGGTGGCATCGAGCAGACGTGCGTAGCCACGAAAGACGGCGTACCGCTGGACGCGGGCCTCAACTCCGGTGGAAGGACGCAGGTAGGCTGCGACATCGTGAGGACGCTCCAGGAGCACTTTGGGCTGCGGGCTCCCCTTTTCGTCGACAACCGGGAGAGCGTCACGGAGATTCCCGCCATGAAGTGTCAGGTCGTAAACCTGATCGTGAGTCCGGCGGACAAGACGCTCAGGGTGGTGAAATCCCGATGAGCCTTATCGGACAGCCCTACACCCTGCGACCTTACCAGCGGGAGGCGGTCACCGCCGCTGTCTCCTTTCTGAAGGGCCCGGCCAGGCACAACGCGATAGAAGTGCTGCCTACGGGGAGCGGCAAGTCATTGATCATAGCCGCTCTCGTGAAGGAGGTGGGCGAGCCGGTCCTTGTCTTCCAGCCCTCAAAGGAGATTCTCGAACAGAACCTTTCCAAGCTCAACGCCTACGGATACCACGCGGCCGTCTATTCTGCATCGAAGGGACGGACGGAAGTATCGAACATCACCGTTGCCACCATTGGGAGCGTCGTGGGCAAGAGCAATCTCTTCACCAATTTTAGATACATCATCGTGGACGAGTGCCACCTCGTGAACGCGAAGGAGGGAATGTATAAGACGTTTCTTGGGGCCTTAGCCGAGAACAACGCTAAGGTCATGGGCCTCACGGCCACGCCCTACCGCCTCGCCTCAAACAGTTTCGGCTCTGAACTGCGCTTTCTTACCAGGACCCGGCCGCGCATCTTCCGGGAAATGATCTACTACGTCCAGAACCGGCTGCTTTTTGACAACGGCTATCTCACGCGGATCAGGTATGCGACGCCAAACGGCTTTGACCGGTCGAGGCTGAGAGTAAACAGCACGGGTGCTGACTTCTCGGACGAGTCGGTCCAGACATGCCTATGGGCCTCCAATCTCCCGGAGAAGCTTATTCACATCGTCAGGGGAGAGCTGGAGACCCGCAGAAACGCTCTCGTCTTTACCCGGTTCGTGAAGGAGGCTCAGTATCTCGCGGCCAACATTAGGGGCGCCGCCCTGGTGACGGGTGAGACGTCGAAGAAAGAACGCGAGCGCATCATAGGAGGCTTCAAGAGGGGGGATATTCCGGTCGTCTGCAACGTCGGAGTGCTGACAACCGGATTCGATTACCCCGAGCTGGAGACCGTCGTTATCGCAAGGCCGACGAAAAGCCTGGCGCTCTGGTATCAGATGATAGGACGCGCCACCAGGCCGCACCCGGAGAAGGACCACGCGAAGGTCATCGATATGTGCGGCAACTATGGGGAGTTCGGCAGGGTGGAGGACCTGGAGATCGTCGACGGCGGAAACGGGGAGTGGTTTATGGCGAGCAGAGGGAAGCAACTGACGAATTGCATCATGGAATAAGGAGGGAGGGCTATTGGGATGACCCTCCCTTTCGATCCATGCAGAGGATGGAAAAGGCAACAGGAGAAAAAGAGACTCAATAATAAAGGAGGAACCACCATGGCAACAGAGCAGCAAAGAACTACCACTTACGGACCGAAAGACAAAGGCAACGGCGCAGTATCGGCAACACAGCCGGGGGCAAGCCTCGCAATCAACCAGGCAAGCCTCGTGGATGTCGTCGGGGTGAAAGTGAACAACTGGCTCGTCAATGGCGAGATCGTTCTCCCTGCCGACTATTCAGTTGACAACGCCATGAAGTTCGCCTATCTGGCACTCCAGGAAGTGAAGGACCGGGACGGAAAAGCCGCCCTGGAGGTCTGCACCGAGGACAGCATCGTCAACGCGCTCCTTACCATGGCCGTGCAGGGATTGTCCGTCGGTAAAAATCAGGGCTTCTTTATTGTCTTTGCCGGGAAGCTCACTTTCCAGCGGTCCTACTTCGGGACCATGGCCCTGACCATGATGGTGCAGCCCGCGATCAAGGACTTCGCCTATGCGGTCGTTTACCAGGGCGACAAGTTCACCTATGGGATCAAGCTCGGGAAGAAGATGGTCACGAGCCATGAGCAAGACATCGACAACGTCCACAAGGACAAGATCAAGGCGGCATACGCCATCGCCCTCAACGAGAGGGGAGAGCCCCTTCGGTCCGAGATCATGACCTACGAGGAGATTCAGCAGAGCTGGAAACAGAGCAAGCAGAACCCGTTCGACGAGAAGGGGCAGCTCAGGGCGGGCACGGTCCACTCGAAGTTCACCGCAGACATGAGCTTGAGAACCGTCATCAACAAGCTCTGCAAGCCCATCATCAATACCTCGACCGACAAGCAGATACTCCTCGACATGATCAAGCGGAGCGAGGAACTGGCAGACAGGGCGCTCGTCGAAGAGGAGATCGAAGAAGCCGCCAACAAGGGCCCTGTCCTCGACATCACGGACAAGGCCCCTTCCCCCGGCGACCCTCCCGCTCAGGACGTGAAGGAGAACGGCACAGGCGTCGTTTCCGAGAAGAAGACCCCTTACGAAACCATCAAGGCCGCCCTTCACGCCGCCAAGACTTCCAAGGAACTGGCGGAAGCCGGCCGCATGATCGATGGACCGGAAGGCAATTCCCTGAGCGCCGAGGAAGTGAAGGAGCTCAAGGAGCTGGGCCAGAAGAGGCTTGACGACGCCAGGGTAAAGAAGGCCAAGCCCAAGGGCATCGTGGAAGGCGGCGAGGTAAAGACGGGCGGGGAGCAGAAGCAGGGTTCGGTGGCCGAAGATACGCCGGATTGGGCTCGGTAGTGATCACCTTCACCCCCTACGCTTCCGGCTCGTCAGGGAACCTCTATACGGTCTCCGACGGCCAGACGACCCTCATGCTCGACTGTGGCCTCCCCTGGAAGAAGGTCCGGGAGAAACTGAACTTCCAGACCTCGGAGATCGGCGGGGTACTGCTTACGCATTTACACCAAGATCACTGCCGCGGCGCCAAGGACGCCGCCCTGTCCGGTCTCGACATCTACGCAAGCCGGGAAACGCTCGACGCCCTGAGTGTGCCCGAGCATCGGCGGAACGTGGTAGAGGACGGAAGGCTTTTCGTCGTCGGCTCTTGGCATATCCTGCCGTTCTCGACGATCCATGACGTACCGGGGGCCTACGGCTACTACATGGTGAACTTCGCGGGGGAGGCGTTCTTGTATCTGACAGACAGCGCCTTCTCCCCGGTGAGATTCAAGCGGCTGGACGTGGTGGCCCTGGAATGCAACTTCGTTCCCGAAGTCTTGTCGGAGAACGTGGCCTCGGGAGAGGTAGACAGCTTCAGGGCGCACAGAACCAGGAGGACGCATATGTCTCTCAATACCGTGATTGAGTTTCTCAAGGCAAACGACCTGAGCCACTGCAAGGCCGCGTGGATACTGCATCTCTCGTCGCAGAATAGCGATGAAAGACGCATGGTGGTGGAACTACAACAGACCGTGGGCGTGCCGGTATATGTGGCCGCAAGCTAAGGCTAACCCTCCCGATCCCTCAGACGAGGTACGGGGGTAGCGATAAGGGATGCGACTATGTAGAAACGTGGGTTGCGGGCGACCCGGGGCCGGTGCAGGACCAACGGCCCCAAAGCCCGCGGGGGTAGCGTGAAAGCGACGCGAGCAGACCTGAAAGGGGGGACGACCTGGAAACGAAAGGACAAGTCGGGGAAACTCACGAACGTTTTAGGGGTGGGCGGCAATAGGGTCGCGCACACCACGAACGCCTCCTACACGTGGTCAGACATACACAATTTTCTGAGACGGTACGAGCCATGCCCATAAGAGAAGGCCGCCGCCCATCGTGCGCCTGTTACCTTCCTTGCCTGGACCTGGCGGAGGCCGAGGACTTCTGCCGGGGCTGCATCGTCCCTGCCAGCGACCCCGAGAAGGTGGACGGGCCCCTGTGCGCCTGGCCCTCTGAAATGCCCCAGGACGTCGCGGAACCCCCGGAGCCGATAGTTACCCCCAGCGCGCCGCCTGTCGCGTCCGTAGCGAAGCCTCAGCCGCCTGGGAAAAGGCGCCCGTGCCTCTATTGTGGGGTCATTTATCAACCGAGGTATCGCGGGCAAAAGGGCTGCGGGTGTAAAAGCGGACGCTGCGAGACGGATAAGGAGAAAATCAGGCAGCTTGAGGCGCTCACGCAAATGGGGAGCAGCAGCTACGAGATCGCCGAGGCGACGGGCGTGAGCAGGGATACGGTGAGGCGGCACGTCAATGCGTTTTGGGACAACCACCCGGAGATGAAGAGGCCGAAGATCAAGACGGGGCCGAGGGCTAAGAGGTATTTATGACCTCACCCCCTCGGCCCCTCTGCCTCGTTAAAAAAACTTCACACGTAAGCCGCTTACGTGTAAACAGTGAAGCCGCTTACGTGTGAATGCCGCGCTGTAGACTGTCCTTAAACCATAAAGGCGAAAATCCCTTCAAGAATGGGCTGTAACTAAGCTCCCGTCGCTGTGCCGGTCTCCGGTGCCGCTGTCGTGGAAGCAGGTGCGGGGACCGGTGCCGCCGCCTGATTGGCTGCCGCCACGGTGCTGTTAATCGTCGCCTGGATGATCGGCTGGACGGTGGCATAGGTCTTAGCCGCCCCACCCGTCAAATCGCTCCCTACCGCGCCCATAAGCCCCTGGAAGAAGCCCTGGACCGCCGCCGACTTCTGTTCTCCGGTCGCTCCCTCGATGGCCTCTGCGTTCTTGATGAGTGTCGGCAACTGCGCCATAGCTGCCGATGCGATGGGCGGCACGCCGGGGATGGATGCGACCGCCACGGTTGCTATGGGCAGGATGAAGTTCTCAAAGATCGGTACTGCTTTTGCGAACCATGCCTCGATTTTCGCCAATGTGTCTGTAAAGCTCATGTTCATAGTCCTCCTCTGTTTTATTCGCCTCCAAAGAGGCGCTTGATCCACTCTTCCGGGTCGCAATGTACGGTAATCCCCGCCTTAACTTCCACCCCCTGCTCATCAACTGCTTGTGGGTGTTCCGGTTCCTTCGGGGGCAGGTCCGTCCTCTCGTTTAACTTCTCCTGGTCCTGCGCCGCTATCAGCTCTCCCAATAGCGACTGCGAGCTCGGTTGGGGCGGCACTACCGGCCGTGTCAGGTCTTCCAAGGTCTCCAAGATCGACGCCTCCCTTCTTGATGATGCCGCTTAGTAGCCCCGCTATGCCGTTGTAAGCCACCTGGGCGGTAGAATTGCCGTTGATGATTCCGAAATGAGCCGCAACGTGATCAGCCACGACGAGAATGATTGCAGTGGCCGTCACGAGATAGCGGTACCTTTCGGGAATGAATGAAACGCCTTGCGAAAGTAGCCAATCCATGTGTTGTACCTCCTCAATTCTTACTCAAACGGTCCATCACACATGCATCTGATAAACTCCCGTCAGAAACATCGCCCGCTCCGCCTGCCGCCTCGCCAGCAGCCCGGCTGATTCAAAGCCCCCGGCATGGCACCATCTCAGAAACTCACTTGCCGCCTGCTCGAGTGACCCGCCGTTGAGGAACTTCAGGAGCGTCGAGGACCGGAAGTTTCCCATCCCCACGTTCATTGTAAAGCTCGTCAGAGCGTCAAACTTCCCTTGGTCGATAGTTACCTTTACCAGCATGCTTATCGTGCGCTGTGGGTCCATTAAATCGTGCTGCAAGATGGACAGGGCCGTTATCTCGTCCACATGATCAGGGTAGACTTCGCCCGGAATTGCCTTGTGCCCATACCCCCAGGTGGCAAGTCCCGCGCTGTCGAGGTAGGGGACGGGTCTGAAGGCTTCCCACGACTTGATGAACTCTATGCCCTTCTCGGAGACAGTCATTTCTAATGCCGGCTGTGCGCTCCAGACTCCATTGCTACTTTGTGTTCCCCCTCGATGTGCGAGAGCCTGATTTCATGATCGTTCATGCGCTCAAATAGCTCCTTTTGATTGGAATCGACCTGTTTCAGCAGCCGAGCAGTAAAGTAGGCAATGACGAGGATTGCCAGGTAAAGAGTGCCCTGAATTGTTCCTACGGCCTCACCCACTGTACTCATTTTCTCCGCCTCTACTGCCTTATGATTCGTCTCATGATCTCGGTCCTCCTAATTGAAAACAACCCACGAAAAACCTGTGGTTCCGGTACATGGCGCGGTAGTGTTTATTGTAAAGCTCCCGGTTGTCGGCACGACGTTCTTGACCGAGCAGGTTGAGTCATTAGTCGCAGCCACGGCCATAACCGTGCTGTAGGCGGTAACCAAATTATCAGTCACGGTCACGCTAGACCCTGATCCAGCTATGTTCACCCTGCCGCTGGATTTGTTTATAGTGACATTCCCGGTAGTAGTAATAGGAATGATAGTCGGTCCTAACTTGATGTCCGCCCCGACCGACACCGACCCTCCTTGAATTTCCTTGAGGGATGCAGAGGTAATCGTGAAGGCTCCGCTTGTCGCCCCACTTACCGATATTACAAAGCTTCCCGGAGAGGCGGCGCTTTCAAACAGCACCGTATTCGTCCCCGCCGTGATTGGAAGCGTCACGGCTGTACTGGCAAATGCGGAGGTCAGGGTCATCGTCGCCCCGGCAATGGTAGGGGCTGAGGCAATCGTGTATTGTACCTGGTAATGTCTATTCCCCGCTGACACTTGGGCCCGATTTGCCGCCGTCTGCGTAATCGTCCCGGCTCCTGTCGATTTCGTGAACGTAGCAGATGTGCCGTTTACAGCGAAGTCCCCCGCCAGCGTCCATGCCACCTGGCTGAAATCGCCGTTATTCGCGAGCGACTCCGAGCCGAGGACGGACGCACCAACGACGTCTATATTCGTTTGCGGCGTCGTCGTCCCGATGCCGACGTTGCCTTTTTGTGAGCCGCCACCAACTATCATCACAATGCTTGAAGTACTTGTGTTACTACCTGTAACAAAATTTATATTTCCATAAGGGCTGCTGCTGACAGCATTATTTACAATATTAGTATCGGCATACACACTACTGTAACGATACGGTGATGCGTTACCAGAGTTCGATTCAATTTGAGTAGCATATGTACCGTCCCCAGATATTGATATATAAGAACTGCCATGACCAAGTTTACTAAAATTAGCAAAGCTTACATTACTATTGGTTGAAGGTACCTGAACATCCAGCGGATACCCCGGACTCGTCGTCCCGATGCCGACGTTGCCGGAGAAATAGCTAGCGCCCGCCGCATCCACCCATCCGGTAATAACCCCGGATGAGTTCACGAACGTCGCAATCGGGAGTTGTACGCTCGTAGGAGTCGCGGCAGCTATCGTACCGCTCACGTCCACGGTTGCGGTGAGGGACGACAGCCATGCCGTTATATGCATGGTGTTTCCTGACACCACCAGAATCGCCCCAAGAACGGGGCTTGTGGCCTTGTATCCGGCCAGGATAGCATCTGCCGCCTGAGAGAACGTAATAGTCGTCCCCGACCTTGCGACCGTGCCCGCAAAGGAGGTTATGGCCGCAGGACCAGTAAGGTTATTAACCCCAAGGAATGTGTATGCCTGTGCGGCCGACCAGCCCCCGAAAACCCCGTTGTTGTTGTACTGTATCTGGCCGGTTGTGCCGCCGGGAAAGGAAGGAAAAGGCGGGATGGCCCAAGATGCCGTTGCTATGATGAGGAAGAGGATGATTGAAAAGATGAGTGTTTTTTTCATAGTCCACTCCTTATTGGGGAATGAACGACACGGTAACGGAGCCGTTGCCCGACGCCGTGGTGTTCGTCACGTTAAGAGTGATGGTTTCCCCGATGTTGCGCCGAAAACCCTTGCCTCCAAAAGTCAATACCTGCCAGGTCCCGGCAGTCGCGCTTATGCCCGTCCCGTTTCCGCCCATGAGGTCGAGGTTGGTGCTTCCTATCGGAAAAGTCAGCGTCATGCTGTAGCCGGTCGGGGCGGTCGTGCCGGGAGAAATATCAATCTGGTAGGGGAACCAGCCGGGGAAAGCCCCGACTATGGCAGAAGGCACGACTCCCGTCGAAGCGTCTCCGACAAATGAGCATGTCACTGTCATGGTTGCGAGAGCGCCGTTCCCGATGGTCACGGGCGGCTGACAGGTGTTCGTGCCGGCCGCGCGAGCGCAAAGCGGCAACAGCACAAAAAGTATTACGAGGGCTGCGAGTAGTTTCTTCATGTCCGGTCTCCTTCGTGCCATGATTCTATTTTCATCGCTGCTTTACCGCCGAACGTCCTTTCTACATCCCGCCTGAATCTTTCGGCGTCTTCATCGCTCGGGGGTTTGCATGTTGACATCTCGATCCGGGCGTATGGCCCTCCATCGTCGAGAGGCCATGTGTGAATGTAGAAGTGCGATTCTACGAGGGTCACGCCAACCGTCACCCCGTCCCTGTCTCCCTTGTTCCTCTCGACGTAGGCCCGCAAGGTCTCGGGGGCCATGTGCTGCCCGCAGGTCTCTATGCCCCGCAGCAAAAGGTCACGCACCGTGCCCTCCTGAAACATCGGGACATACAGGCCGTTGTAAACGTTGATTTTGATGAGCTTCCCCGTCCACCATTGTCAATTCACCTCAAAGAGTCGATTTATTTCCGCCTCGTAATCAACCCAATCGTCGCCCGCCATGACGCAGCAGGCCCGCTCCAAAACATCCGATTCCATGTGTTGCTTATGATACAGCGCCTCCCTGCTCAATCCGGGGTCGTCCAGTTCCGGGTGGCTCATGTCGAAGGCGTCCACGGCCTCATCCGATACCCCGTCACGGTCCTTTCTGAACTTCTCCCATATCTCATGAATGAGGGCGTAAATGGAGCGGAGACCGGACAGCCGGGTAATCTTGAACCAGATAACGTCGTCTTTCTCACCGTAGTCGCCGACGGTTGCATACCGCTGCTCGGTCTGCGGCACGAAGTCTATGACGATGCGCTTAAAAGTGAATGCCATATGCCTCTCCCGCCTTGATCGCCTCCGAATCCTGCTCGAACACATCAGGACTCGAATCGATCTCCATACCCTCGATCTGCTCGAAGTTCTCCTTGCACTCGTCCACGGCTTCCTGTGAGGAATTCCCGAGCCCGACAACGGCGCCGAAAAATCCGCCGTTCTGGTTCGGGAAGCAATGGCTGTACTCCCCGTCTCTGTAACAGTTCTTGAGCTTCACAAAGCGCTGCGCTTTTTCGGGAACCTTGACGACGATCTCGTGCTTCTCGTTCCAGTGAGAAGTGAGGACGAGGACGGCCAGGTGCGTCTTCTCATGCTCCAAGGCGGGCACTATGCCGTTGGCGATCTGATCGACCGCCTCGGGGTAGTTCGTGTACGCTTCGAGCATCGCCTCGAAGGGCGGGGACGGCGCCCGTTTTGTCGCATCGATGTAGTAGGGCGTCCCGTTCCCGGTGATCCGCACTTCCGTCGAGTAATGCCCGCGGCTGCCGGCGAAGAGATGTGACAGCTTCTCGTGGAACTGGCCAAGGATCTCCGGCCGCTCGGTGAAGACCTTCCCGATGTACCCCCTGTCCTTCACTTCATAGCCGAGGATGCAGGTTTCGGGGAATTCCCCATCGATGTCGAAGTCGTCAAGGCCAGGCTCGCAGACGGTCTCTATCTTGGGCTGAATGATGATCTTGACCTTATCGGCCCGCTTTCCAAGGCGCTGTCTGAGATCGTTGACCCAGGGCAGGAAAAGGCGCATGTCGCCGGGGTAGCGCACCGTCTCGAAGTCGCCCCGGTACTGCCCCTTCAGAAACATCTCCCCCTTGCTTTTGAGGTACGCGAGAGCGTCGTCCACGCCGTCGGCGATGTAGTAGGGTTTGGCGACGGCGAAACCGTGCTCCTCGAGTTGTTCGAGGAACCAGACCTTGTCTAGTTCAAAGTTGTCCTTGCTCCCGAAGACGGTATGGCCCTGCTTGCGGAGCGCCTCTATCCACTTCCAATTTCCACAATCGGGAAAATAGATTGTATCAGCCTTGTCGATGTATTCCCATGGCGTCTTCACCCGCTCTATCTCGTCAAAGCCCTTGCCGATGTCCGCAAGCTGCGATTCGGGGTAGAGCTTGTCATCTTGGAGGCAATAATATACCTTCTTGTATCTCTCCCCGAGGCGAACGGCAAGGGGCAAATACGGGCCTTTATCGATCACAAGGGCGGTCTTGTCGGCCACACTGTAGGCTTCCTCTGCGACAGGCTCGTCTTGCCTGAGTGCCTGCTGTGTAACCCCCATTGCCCCGGCATACATCTCAGAGTGCAGCCCGTTCGATAGCTGGCCCTTAATCCTGCCGTAAATCCTGGGCTGAAACTTCAAAACCCACCTTGCCGCCTGCCCACGGTCCAGGAAGAGCTTGCCGTCAGGGGTAAAGCCCTTGGCGGACTCCGCTGCCGGTATCCCTTCCCGCTCTGCAAGCGTGTCGTGCGAATCGTCGCCCTGCCCTTTGTAGATGCGCGTCCTAATCCTGATGGCGGGGAAAAGGCGAGGTTCTTTTTTATTTGACAAGTTCATCGGGCCGCCTTAGAATGGAGAATATGGGAACAATTATTAAAGCCGCTTTGGTCCTCGGTTCCATTCTTGCAGGCTTCATTATCGGCGGAACGATAGAACTGGTGATCCTCGTTGCCAATGGCATTTACTTTATTTTTTCTGATGGCTACATTCAATGGGAATAATATCATTGGCTATTCTCCGACCGCCGCAATCCGTAATAGCTGATGAGTTTCATAAATGCCGCTGGGTTCATGTTAGCGGTTTTTGATAGCTGAATCGCTATGTTCGACATAAGTGCAGGAGAACGAAGCGCCCGCGCGATCATCGCGCCACCCACGACACCTTTCTCTGTTCCTCCAACATCCCGGTCTTTTACTAGACCCACTGCCCCTCCCACGCCCGCACCTGCAAGATCGGAAAGGCCTAGAACGTCCCAATTCTTTGTTCTGTTGAGCGCCCGCTGTTGAATCTCACGAAAAATGATGTGCTCAGATTCTTCCTTATTGACCTTATTGAGAAGGCCCGTATTGTCACGATCAAGGAGGGCTTGTCTTACCCCCCTTGCCACACCTTTCAGGGTCTCTTTCGTTGTATCCGCAATCTCGCCATATGATGAATCTGTGATGTATTCGTAAAGGTCTTTTTTCATGTCCTGGGCTTCTATCGGCGTGAGATACCCTCCGTGCTTCCCCGCATACTCTTCGAGCAGATTTTGGACATTAGCCAAATCTTTTTCTGGAAGGTTGCCATACCTGCGCAGTAAGGGTTTCTCTATGCTTTTCACTACTTCCCGCATGTCGATGGCGGGCCGTTCAATGCTTGTATCGGGGCTTTTGACGGTAATAATGGTATCCGGCTTTACTTCTATCCCCTTGAACATCCGCCGCCACTGGTCAAGCTGAGGTTTTGGATATTTCGACATATAGTGGGTTGGATCATTCCCGACGTTGCCTTTCTCGTGGTATATCTCCCTGTACGGCTCGCTCCATTTGCTTTCTGACGAAACTACTGTTTTGCCGGGAATTGTCTTTGTGGTTGTTTCTCCTGGCACGGTAAGCGTGTCTGTCTGTTTCATGCCTTTTACGATGTCATCAACTTGCGTCAAGAGGCCTTTAAACTTCTTTTGTGCTTTTGCCGCTCCTCCTTCGGTAACTGCATAGCCTTCTTTGAGGCCGAGCTTGACGGCGATATCTGACTCTGCTTTCGGAGTGCTCGGAACGGGCTTCAAAACACGGCGGTAAGTAGCCTCCGCGACGGCGGGAACAACTTTTTGCAGACCTTTTTGCAGGAGATAGTTCTGTACCTGCCCGCCCGCCTCCATCCCTGCACCGCTTACCACATCTTTGCCTGCGTTCAGGAAGTTTCGGGGCAGTGTTTCGGGCTTTCTCGCGCCTGCATATTCTTCAAGCCCGGTGGCTATATTCCGCCCTGCCGCGTATCCTAATCCTGCTCCAAGTACGCCACCCGCCACGCTTCCGGCCCCCGGTGCGGCGAGTGTTCCGCCGCCTGCGCCAACAGCACCGCCGAGAAGAAGACCGCCTGTTTCGAGAACGGGGCGGGCATAAGGCGCAACCGCTGCGGCTACCCTCTGGCCCGTAGAGCGATCGGTCTTGGTGTCGTCGGTGAGTGGGGCTTCCACGGGAAAGAATTTATTCGATCCTGTAAGGAGAAGACCTTTCTTTCCCTCGTAGGTCACCTGCTCAAAGGCTTCCTTCGGGTAAAACTGGTTGCCCTCCAAGTACCCCTGTTTGCCTTCGTAGGTCACCTTTTCCATACTACCAACCCTTCTTAGCTTTGGACGGGTCTATGGTGATAACGCCAGGAGGAGCGCCGCTCTGATCTTTGGGAGACGGTTTCCCCCTCATCTCGTCTTCGATGTCTTTTTGCGACTTATTGGCTGCATCCATGCTTGTCTTGCCGAGGGCCTTACCTGCTTGCACGACTTTCATCAATTCCCCAACTTTCAGGTTTTCATCATGGATTCTTGCCATTATCTTTGCCTGGTCGATGGACACCGCGGCTATCCCAAGTGAGCCGGATTCGACCTTTGCTACTTCGTTTGAAAGGCTTGTGATAACAAGTTTGAGGGATGCGAGATCGCCAGACCCAACAAATTTAGCAAGCTCATTGACACCCATGTTGACAAAGCGGGGGTCGGTGAGGTTGTATTTTTTGGCAAGTTTTTCAACCAAGTTGGACTGCCCATCTATTCTGTTGACAAAGGTACTTATCAAGCCTTTCCTCTTCGTCACATCCTGTAAGGCCATTTGGCGGGCCTTAAACATGGCCTGCGCTGCTGCCGAGTCCGAGCCGGAATTACCTTTATTTTTTTCATACTTCGCGTAGCCCCTAGTAAAAGCGTTGCGGCTTTCTGCATCACGCCACGCAAAAGGCGGCATAGTTTTATTGCTTTCGTACTGCTCGAACCAGAAGTCTTTATCCTCTTGAGCCGCTTGAGCGAAACTTCCAGGAGCATTACTGCCTGCTTTTCGTCTCCCGGCTTCGGCTGCTTCGGCCTTTGGCCCGGCCACGTTGACCTGTATGTTTGCTCTGACCTGCTGATTCGGCACTACTTTCGGCACATACTTGTTCTCCGGGCCTATCTCGAAGGTTGCGCTGAGTGCAGCGCCCTTTCCCGCCTTCGCAACCATCTCCTGAGACACCTTCATCGCCTCTTCGGGCGTGTCGTAGCCTTTCACCTTGTTCATGTTGAATAACTTTGATTCCGCCTCCTCGGCCCCCTTAACCATCCCGGTCTGTTTCTCTCCTCTAGCATCTATGGCGGCTTCCTGTAAAGCCTTCATGCGGTCTTGAGGGTTGGGAAGCTTCTGAATAGCCTTTAGCCTGTCTCCGAACTCGTTAAGGATCGGCGTGTTCGCCGAAGAGATGCCATCGAACAGCGCCCGCAGTCCAGGAGTGGGGGCTGTCTGTTTCAGGCCCTCAAGCCCTTTTGCTGCCGTGTCCGGGTCCTTCGAGTTCATCATGTCGAGGAAAGCATCGCCGATCTTTTCCGCCGTAATGGGATCGACACCCGGGTATCGTTGTGCAAGAGCGTTGTAATGCTGTGTCTGGTGTTGCTGCTTTGTTTCTTCTTCCCGAGCCTTCAGAAAGTTGACCTTGTTGGCAAGGCGCTGAGTCTCTACCCGGTCCCCGAGGGTCGCTACGGCGATCATGTCCTGCGTCGTCGGCTGCTGGTAAACGTCCGAGAGCTTCACCTGTGGAGTCTGATTGTATTGAGGAAGGAAGTTCAACCAGTTGTCAGGCATCAGTTCACCCCCGGCCACGTGCTTTGGAATCCCCCGACGCCCGAGAGCTGGTCAGAATATCCGCCGGAAGGGTTCTGATAGTTGTAGGCATTGACGTTCAAGCCCTGCAGAGCCTGAGCGATGTTCTGCGAGTTCAGGTAGTTAAGGTACTGCCCGCCGGCCGTCGTGATACCATTGTTAGCGCCCGTGAGTCCCTGGCTCAATGCCGTACCTTGCGCCGCTATGCCTCCCGCCGCCGACTGTCCGCCCTGGGCCGCATACCCGCCCGCCGTGGTGGCCGCGCCGCTCTGAATATTGGCAAGGGTCGTGTTGGCGCTCTGCCCCGAGCCCCCGACGTTGCCCGTCAGGTAGCCGTAAATCATGTTCCGGGGCTGAATCTGGTTCGTGTTGTAGTTCTGCGCCGCCTGGTTGTAGTAGGTCGGTTCCAGGGTGCCCGCAAGGTAATTAGAGATAGAAGACGCCATGTTGCCGCTTCCGTAGTTGCCCGCGGCGGCGTTCTGCGAGGCAAGTACGCCGTTGGCGAACGTCGAGGCATTCTGCAGCCCGGTGTCGGTATTCGGGTTGTAGCTGAATTGCGGGATGTTCGTCAGGTAGTTCGCGGGAAGCCCGCCGGTCGAGATCGCGTTGGACGTCGTGCCGGCTGCCGCCTGCTGCTGCTGGATGCTCTGAAGCTGTGTAAGCTGCTGTTCAGCCTGAGAATAGGCGCCCGCATACTTCGTCGCAAGGTCGCCGTGGAAGCCGCCCAAATAGGCTTGAAGGCTGGCTATCTGTTGCGTTATCTGATCGGGGGTGGCCCCGGCAGGCGTGCCCGCGATGGCTCCGACCCCCGACGTTGCGGGTGCCGAGTACGCGCCCCCGGTATCCGCGCCCTGACCGGTCAGCAGATAGTTCAGGTAGTTATAATTCCCGAGGCCGCTCTGCGTGTAGGGCTGTAGGGTTGCGGCTGCCGACTGTGAGCCTCCGAAAGCGGTCTGCATGGCCGCCGATTCCCCGGTCATGGCCGCTTGCGCTGCGTTCGCCGCGCTGTTGGAGCCCACGATGGCGTTGCCTGCGCCGGTAGCAACTCCCGAGCCGCCTATTGCTATCGCTGCCCATGTCATGATATCTCTCCTTGTCCGCCTTCTATCTCAATCGTCCTGTCGGCAGGCGTCAGTTCGTCAAAGGTTTTTGCGACAATCTCGTCCTCTATCTTGTCGATGTCCGTTTCTCTTGTAGCGTGAACGGTTGTCCAGACAACCTCGGTGTGACAAAAGACTATCCTTTTGGTCCCTGCCTTGGTGATGAATGATGCAGGTCCCGTAACCGTCCGCCGTCCTTCCTCTTCGATGATCGTGACCGTGCCCCGCAGGATAAAAGCGGGGTGAGAATATTTGTGAATCTTGGTGATGGCCAGGTAGCCAGGAGGCATGGTAATCTCCCTGACGTACATCCCTTCGGCAAAGGTATGCTTGAGCGGGGCGCTGTCGCCTATCATGGCGCCCGGCAGGCTCCTCATGCGTTCTTCCGCCGCCATGATCTTCTCTCTGTATTCCGCGAACGAGAGAGGGGTGTTCTCAATAATCTCTATGGCGTTGCTTGCCTCGTTCATCACGCCCCTCTATGGCAATGTCGCATAATTAATTCCCCCAGTCAGAGTTCTCGTCATCTTGTGCCATCCTCCGGCTACCCACACGTTAAGGGGATTGTTGGAGTCGGCGCTTGGGTCCAGATACATGCAGTCTTCCATGACTCCCGTTCCCGCATTGACCGCAGAAATAACCAACGAGCTTCCACTCCCGACTCCCGTGTTGCCCGCCCTGATCTCCCCGAGAAGGTTTGCTGTGGCTGCGTCCCTTATCGCTATCCTTGCAACGTCGGTTGACGTATCGATGTTAATTCCAAGTCCATCTATACCGAAGGAGATACCCGCCTCGCTGCTCAAACTCAGCACGGGGTTGCAGGTTGCATAGGTGGCGTCAGTGGCGTTTTGTATCTCTATCCCGCCAGTACCGTTAAATAATATCCGCCAGTAAGGGTAAGCCCCAGTGTTACCGAGGGCGCAAAATCTCAGTTCCAAGGTGGAGCCTGCCGCACCTCCGAAAACATTCACCACTGAGTTTCCCGGCCCTAAGAGAAGCTGGCTCACATACTGATTGAGCGTTTGCCAGTAGCCGTACCCCGTGTTTATAAAGCCGTTCACCGCCGTGACGAGCTGGCTGAACCACGTCTGCCAGCGGGGATCGGCCGGGGGGATGTTGGGAGAAGGTGCGGGACCGAGCATCAGAATTTCATCCCTATTCCTATTCTGGCATTATTTCCTACGCACGCGCCCTCGGTGATCGTGATGGCGACGGAGAAGTACTGCCGGTTGACGATACGCTTATAGCCATGGTCTTCCTTCGGGGGCAGCATCCACGTCGTGAGCCAATACAGGGGGATGACGGCGGCAAAGTATTTATTGACCGTCTGGACTGAAGGATGGGGGCCGAGAAGCACGTTTGTCTCATGCCAATTATCCGGGTTGGCAGCAACATACCTGCTTTGCGCCCAATCCACGCCGAGGAGCGCCGTGTCGACCGCGAGCATGGCAAGGTCCGTCTTACCCAAGGGGGCGAACCATTCACCTGCTCTCGCGGAGAGGGGGACGGCGAGAAAGATCAAAAGAAAGAGGGCTGCAGTCCTCATCATTGCTTCTTCAGGAAAAAGGCGTAAATCGTATTCGGTTGGGTAGCTGTCGCTCCTGTGACAATACTGTTCAGCGTCAGGGTGCCACTACCGGTGACTTCTACAATAACTGCCATTGACAGATTCGCGCCATAATTGGGCAATGCCACACCTGTTACTCCATTACCGCCGGATGGAGGCATAAAAGTTGCTGAAGACGTCCCTGTGGCGGTTGGGTAGAGTCCCACCGCGGTGTTGACGGTAGTAGACTGCGAGCCCACTGCGGCATATAAAAAAGCCAGAATCCTGTCTCCTACCGTGACCTGCCCCAAGGAAAGGCTCGTGGTCGTGGAGGTCCCGGTATTACTTGCCTCTCCCGTCATGGCCAGGTTCGTCGCCGTGCCCAGGTAAACGCGCGGTAACGAATCGTTGGTTGCCGTGATGATGCCCGTCGAGATCGCCGACAGGCCCGAGTCCAGGGTGCCCGAGTCCCAGGTGACCGTGACTGTGGTCACGACAGGAGAACCCCCCGTGCTTGACGTTGCGACCGTGCCGTAAATGGTTCCTGCCGACACGACGGCCTTGACACGCTGACTTGTCGCAAAGACGGCCGTCTGATTGCCCGGCGTGGTGAACTGCGTGGCGTTTATATACGTGAAGACCTGCGTATACAGTATCCATTGGGCGCCTACATTGGCCGTGTTTGGCATGGAGGAGACGTTGTCTCTCGTCCAGATGGAGACGCCGTTCTGGTCATAGAGGGCAAATTTGTAATAACCGGACAGCCACACGTCGCCTTCGCCGTTGGTATCGAGGATAACCGGGTTTGCGTTGGCCGTCCCGCCCGTAGAGTCGGTGTAGGTGGCCTTCAAATAGGCCGAGCCCGCCCCGCAAGTTGTTCCGGCCTGGCAGGTATAGAGCTGACAGCCGGAGCAGGGCGTGCCCGTGCCTATCTCGAAAGCTTTAAATCTAGGATACGGCGCGATGCTCACGGACTGAGCGAAGGCGCTGCCGGCGAGAAGCAAAAGGCCGAATATAGAAATAAGGATTTTCTTATATCTAGATGTGATCATTCTGCATAGGCTCCTATCAAAACTTTTTTTACGGGATCGCTTATCGACACACGAAAAGTCCTGCTCCTCGAACAGCCGAGCCGCCGCCATATGGCACGGGCCCTGTACTCTCCCTGCTTGCCGATGCTCGCAAGATAGTCGCTGCTCCACGTATGCCCGCCGTCGTCGCTCCAGGAGAGCGCTGCAGAAGGACTCGGCGCAAGGCTGTTCCCGACGCCCGTTTCCAGGTCGAGAATGAACCGCTTGAAAAAGAGATTGCTGAGGTTCTTGGCGTCATAGACGGGCTGAAAGACTCTCGTGCTGACTATCGGGTCTCCGATGTCCTGATAAGTGTTCCCGCTCATCTGGTAGATGTTCCCGCTCTCGTAATCGCCCACGAGATGCAAGCCGTTGAAATTGGCGTAGCAGTTGCTCACGTGCCTGGCCGTGGCGTAAGGGTTTCCCGTCCAGCCCGAGCGCTCGTGCCAGAACTTCGTTGTCGCGTCGTAGCACCACGTGGCATTCGCAGTCGGAAAGGTCAGGACCCAAAACTCATGTCCCCCGTCCGCATAGCAGTAGCCGAAAGCATCGCTGACCGTGCTGTACTGGCTCCAGAGGTAGGCTATGGGAGGCGGCACGATCTGCTCGGGCGTGAAGGTCTGGCCGCTGATGTACGCGGCGCCGAGCATCCCGCCGCTGTCGTTCTCCCGCGGCGACAACAGGAAGAAGATGCCGTTTGATCCTCTCGATATGCTGGCAGGCGCCGGGGTCCCGAAGTCGAAGACGGCGTTTGTCTGCCGCTGAAAAGGGAAGCCGACGCTCGGGGAAGTACCCGCGTCGAACCAGCACTCGGAGGAGTACTGCTTGATGAACCAGAGCTGCTGCTGAAGGTTCGCAATGCCTTGAATGAAGTCGGCAACCGCCGAGACGGGGGATTCCGACAGGCTGTTCCATGTCGTGCCATCGTAAAGGTCCGAGGCGTACCCCGTCATGCTGCCCGATGGCGCGACGACAAAATAACCGTCGATGTAGGCAAGGGCTATGGGATTGCCCGGCCAGCCGCCCCCGGATATCGTGCTGAAGGCGGCCGTGTTGACGTTGTAAACGTAGCCGTTGACGCCGTCGGTAATCATGAGCTGGTTGCCCCCGGCCCCGGCCACGGTGAGCGCGTTGTCGCTCATGAGGACCCGGCCCGTCGAAGTGGTCAACTGTCCGAGCGAAGCGGATACCACTCCGAGGGCCGTAATGGAGTAGAGCTGACCCGCCACGACAACAAAGAGGAGGCCCTTGAATACGTGCATTCCCCTGACAACGGACGCGCCGGCCGATGTCCAGAGGGACAGCCCCGGCGTGCCGATGAGAGCGACGGGACCCTTTGAAGTCTTCGGGGAGAGTTCGGGGTAAAAATTGATGAGCCTAGATGCGTCGAGGGTGGGTGACCTTCCTACGTATCCGGGTTCACACAAAGGCAGGCGCATCTATCTGCTCCAATTCCAACCGAAGTCGAGTATATTGTCAAAGTTGCCCCGCCTGCCGGGGATCTCCATATCGCAGGTGACCTGCTTCGCGTTCATCGTCATGACCACCTGCTCGGCCTCTCTCCGCAAGGCTTCCAGGTCTGCCGGGAAGGGGCCGCCGTCGTCGTGATATTGGCGCCAGAGACGCTTTGCCAGGCTGTATTCGAGAAATTCATAGTAGGCCGATTGGAAAGTGATGGTGTCGGTCGGGTTGACAAGCTCGGTCAAGGGCTTCTGCTCGCCGATGAAAAGGGTATAGGTGTCGGCGCTGTCCGGGGTGGGGTAGAGCCAGACGGTCCCGGTCTGCGTCGCCTGCTGCGTGAGTCCTGGGTCGTAATAGAGCGCGACGGGCTGCGCGGTGTCGAGTGACTTTGTCTCGATGCCGTTCCATTCTTCCAGGGTCAGGATATCGAGCCCGATGTCCTCGCCCTCACTCAACCGGATAAAGGCGTCGGTGATCTTGGAGGGCTTCGACGTGTTGAAGTTCCCGCCTACCCCGATCGTGTAGGACTGCTGCCCCGAGACGAGGGTGAAATTTTCCATAATGGCGGCCAGGATCATGAGCGAGCGGGCTGAGCAGGCGTCAATGAACATATTGAGTTTGTTGACGGCGTCCTGGATTTCGTCCGGGGCCGGACTTTCGCTCTTGGCTATCGCGCCGATGTCCTGAAAAACGTACTTGATGATATCCTGTATCTTGAGGATCATTTAACCCTCTTCGCCGGGCATCCGATATAGGTGCCGGGCTTGGTAATGTCTTTGACGACGACGGCCCCCATGCCGATAGTCACGTCATCGCAGATCTTCACTTTCTGCTTGCACGTCGATCTCGCCCCGAAATAGACGCGGTCCCCGATACGGCAGTCGCCCATGATCATGGCGCCCGGCGCCGTGGTGAAATAATCACCCGCAACCGAGTCGTGGCCGATGACCGTGCCGATGTTCAGATAAGAGTGCTTGCCGATATGAGAGTGGCAGACGATGACGCAGTTGGCGGAGATCACCGAGCCCTCGCCCATGGCGAAGGTCGACGGATGCAGGAGCTGCGCTGAATCATGGACGTAAGACCAAAAGCTCGTGCCTTTCGGAAGCCGGCGGACTATGTTCTCTCTCGCATGGGGTTCATTCACGGCCACGACGATCTCGAAACTCCCGGGGTTGAAGAGTCCGAACCTGAAGATGTTGTCCTGGGTCAGCCTGAATACCTCGTGCTGATCTTCGGGCCAGTACTTGTCGTCCACGAAGCACGGCATGCCATAATCCCCGGTGAGCGCCCGTATGTCATGGCTGGACCCGCCCGCTCCGATAAGCGCCCGCCTCATGGCGTCACCCGATAGACCGGGAATTGCGAGAGGTCCGGGTACGGCAGCTCGATGTCCTCGTTCTCCTTCGGGTTCCCTTTCAGGTCGTAGAACTGGCCCATCAGGAGCAGCCCGCGGGCCGCTATCTCCGGCATCATGTAGAAGTTCCAGCCGAGCATGTCAAAATTGTCATCGTGATACGAACACTCACGACGTCCCGAGTATCGCGCCCTCTTGAACCAGAGCCACGCCTGATAATCGTCGGTCAGGATCGCGCCGCCCTTGCCGAGTTTCAGGTGCTTGTAGGGGCCGGTGAAGGAAAGGCACATGAACGAGCCGGGAATGAACATGCCTGTCGTGAATCGCAGCGCGGAATCCCAAACACGGGAGCCTTCTATGAGGTAGGCCCCCTTCAAGGCTGTACCGTCGACAGGTTGAAAAGCGATTTTGCCACCAGCATGAAGAATCTCACAGGGTACCGACGGATAGGTACGGGCGGGGATGCTGACTTTTTTGCCCCTTATATCATCCCGCATGAGCGCGAGAAAGATCGCATTGCTCCCGTTGTCGATGGCCACTGCGTACTTCGCGCCGGTATAGGCAGCAAGCGCGTTCTCGAATTCTGCCGTGATATCGTGGGGATTCTTCATAGTCCGCCTTCAGCCTGTTGCTTCATGGTGGACTTGGTCGCGTGCCAGAAGTCCGGGCCCACCGACGCCGTTTTCATATGCCTGAGTGGAATAGTCGGGTCCGCCCACACTTCGACTCCAAGCTGCTTGAGCCGCCAGAAGAAAGCGGCATCGGCTTTCAGGAGCGCCCTGTTGTTCCTGTAGGTGTTTTCAAAGGGCTCCCCGAGCCGCGTAATATTCTCGTCGCTGAAGAGGTCGACTACCCACTTTTTCATGAGCAGCCAGCCTGCGCCGGCCGCATCCACCCGGACCGGTTCTTTGGGGATGTCCACGTAATTCTCGATCAGGCCGTCGTTGTTGAAGTTGTAGAGCACGGGGCGATAGGGCCAATGCCCTTGATAATAGACACCCGCGAGTACGTCGCGATTCTGCGCAATCATCGCGCCCAATACGTCGTCCTTGCCTTGGTATTGCACATCGGCGTCATGGAAAAACAGCCAATCGCAGGGGTTGTCACGGGCCGCATAGATGATCTGCGTTGCGTTGTCGGCGGTTAGACACCCGCCCGCGCCGATGAGGCTGAATTCATCTCCCGCCTTCCCCCGGTGATAGGCAATCATTGACTGCGTGTTGCTCGCCTCGTAAGTGATTATCCCTCCATGAGCCGTCCCGACAACGATGTGCATATGCCCCCTTGGAAAAGGGGGCGGGTTTTACGCCGCCCCCTGTCTTTACCCCGCTACTTCGAGGGTCTGCATGGTGCCTATGATCGTCACCCTTGACGAGCCGTTGGTCACGCTCGATGCAATGGTGAAGGTGCTGCCCGCCGCGACAGCCGCATAGTTTATGGTTCCCGCGCCGGTGATGGCGTTGGCCGTGGTGCCCTTGTTGATGGTTACCATCGTGCTCGCGCTGTTCGTCACGGTGACGCTTGCCGCCGTGGCATCCAGGGCGTTGACGAGGATTTCCGTCACATCCAGGTTGACCGGGGCGCCGTTCGCGTCAAAGACATTCACCACACCCGTGGAATTGGTTGCCACGCACACCACGAAAGGCACTCTTTCAAGCGCCGGCAGGCTGAAGGGGTCGGTGATCGCCCAGTTGGTGTCCCCGTTCTGCGTGGCGATGACGATGTACTCGTTGGGCTTGACCGTCCAGACCGCCTTGCTTTGGATGGTGTCGGCCACGTTGGTAATCGTGCTCGTGCCCGGCTGGACCGTCAGGTCATAGCTGATACTCAGGTTCTTGAGGCAATAGGTCTTTTTGTTGTGGGTCGTCCCGAGAAGGCTGCTGATCGCGGGCAGCGTGACGGTGACGGCGCCGGATGCGTAGTTGACGTCGACCTCGTCAACATCCAGTGTCGCCGTGTAAGTGCTGGACCCCACGGTGTAGATCGAATTGGGTGCGTATTTTATCCTGGTAAATTCAAGTAATCCTGGCATTTTGTCTCTCCTTTGCTCAGGGTTCCCCCGGCCTTAACCGGGGGCTTGCCCATTACTTTTTACTGCTCAGTTCCCAATTACGCGGCAGGCGTTCTCGGGATAGTACACGCAGGTCCCGAAGACCATGTCGGCACGCCATATGCCTCTAAAATTCATGATGTCCGGGCCGTAGCTGATCGTGATGCCTATGCCCTTGTAATTCCTCTGGACCGAATCGAGGCCCTTGGGCGCCTTGATCGGAACTGTCACGAGGCCCAGGGCTTTCTTCCATAAGGCGAGGTTCATCGGGTAGACGCCCGTCGTCGCGACCGGCACGCCGGAGATCGTGATTGCCTTGCTCGTCGCCGGAAGGTTGCTGACGTTCTGGTACGCTCCGGAGGCGATAAGCCCCTTGCCGTCGGAAGTCTGGACCTGGATGGTGCCCGTGGTGTTGCCGGTGAACGCCTGGGTCACCACGAGATCGGCGAGAAGGCTTGTGGACAGCTTTGTGACAGGGTTGACGGAATATACGCCCGCGATGTTTATGACCGCGCCCACGGGGAGGGTGTGCGTGGTGACGGATGCGACGTTGATCCCGTTAGTGCCGCTCATCACGGCGCCTGATGTTGCCGTGGTAGGCGAGTCGCCCGTCACCAGCGTTCCGCCCGTGTAGGTTTGAATGTTGGTGGCCTTGTACATCTCGAAACCCGCCACGTCCGAGAGCTTATTGCGCCGGAACACTTCGCTTATCTCTCCCTGCGGGTTGTAACCGGTGGCGATGGCTGACCCGAATTTCCTGGCCGCCGTTGGGTTGACGTAGGTAATGCGGTCCGTCTGCGGGGTGAGAAAGTAGTCGAGCTTTTCAGCCGCAGACGCCATGAGGTCGTAGGCCGTCGCGGAAGTGCTGCCAAAGCCCGTGCCGCACGTGCCTACCTGGTTGGCGATCTGTGACCATAGGTTGAATATCGCCACGTCGACATCGTTTGCGAGTGGGCTGACGAGAGGCTTCAGCCACTTTTCCGCCCATATGTCGAAGTTCCGTGCGTTGAAGGTGAGGTCCATCCCAGACAGGTCGACGGGCACGGTCCGCCACGTGTTGATCATTACGGGAATCTTCGGGGGGTTGATCGGTTCGGTTTGGGTTATCGCCGGCCCGGCGATAGACTGAAAGCGCGGCGGCTTCTCGACGTAGATGGTCTGGCCGACGCCGTGGCCTTCGGGGGTGAGAAGAAAATCGCTCCTGTAATCCGTGTTGATCTTCGACGCGATCATGGAGACGCCGTCAAAATACTCAAGCATCTTGTCGGCGATGATTACTGCTGTGTTAAACTGGTTGCTTCCCATGGTTTACTCCTTTTGGTTTATTGCCCCTTGCCCTTCCAGAGCGCGATTCGCTCGTCTGTCGACAGGTTTGGGTCGAAGGCATCGGCGGCGTTGATGACTCCCTTTCCGCCGCCTACCGGCTCGTGGGGCTCCGGGGCGCCTGTCACTTCTTTCGGTTTTACTGCTGGTTCTGCTGCGAGTTTTGCTTCGAGCCTTCCCATCTCGCGTGCGACGAGGATAGGGTTGCCCCTGACTCCGACGACGTTGCCACGGGCATCAAGCAGCGGCTCAGCCGTCTTGAAGAGCCTCATGGCCTCGTCCGGGTGGTCCGCGAAGTAGAGCGTCAGCTTGTCGGGCATCTCCGACTGGTGAATAAGCTGCGCCATGGTGGGGCTGATAGGAAGGTCGGGCCGGGTCTCGATGGCCTTCAGTTCCGGGTTATCCGCTGCCGCGGCGTCCATGCGCTGACGGTAGGTTCCATAGATCTCGTCGTACCGCTGCCTGGTCACCTGCTCATCGTTGGCTGCCGCGAGTTCGCGCTTGATGGTCTCCCGGTTCCAAGAGAGAAGCGCGTCCTCGTAAGCCTGCTGAGTGTCGAAGTCCTCGGTATTCGGCCTGATGAGAGGCTGAAGCTCATGGCGAACCTCGGGCTGCTGCTCGGGCTTTATCCGCCCCTCCGCGAGACCTTCCAGATAGGCTGCCCTGCGCTCTGCTTCCTGCGCCCGCTTCCTGAGTGTAATTATTTCCTCTTTCCCTTTGTCGCCAAGTTCTCCCGCGGGTTCCGATCCCGGTTTCTCGGGGGTTTCAGGAGTGTCGCCGGGGGCCGGTTCCGGCTTTTCGGCCTGTGCTTCGGGTGTGAGATCGGGGTATATCGAGGACGCCGACTCCTCGACAGGGGCTTCTCCGGCTGCCTGACCATCGATCACTTGTTCGTCTGCCATGCGTCATTCCTCCGTGTTTTCTTTGGTATTTATTGGTTTCTGCTTCACAATCTTCACGACGGGCCACTCCATCATTGCCTCCCCGTAATACCGATGACCTTCCCTTGCTGTCCCTGGGGTTGTTCCCCGAAGATCATCTCAAGAAGTTCAAGAAATTCCTTCTTCATCTGGTGCTTGTCGCCCTGCATCTCGTTAAGCGCCTTGATCTTCTCAACGATCACCTTCTCCCGCTGAACCGCAACCTTCTGCTTTTCGACTTCGACGCGCGCCGCCTTGACCTGGACATCGCCCAATAAGGCCTGTTGCTCGGGCGTCGGCGGTCTCACCGGCCTCTGTTCGCCTTCCTTAGGCTCCACCAGCCACGGCGGCATTGTCTTTGCCATGCGCTCGGCGATCTCCTCGGCGCCCAAGAAATCCTGGAACTTGTAGACGAGGTCGCCGGCGATGTCCATGATTTTCGGGTATGCCTGGACGAGAGACTGAAGCGCGATAGCGGATTCCTGCCGCTGCGTCGCATAGGAGGGGCCTGTCGTGATGACGATATCGTACTTCCCCGCAGTGAGGTCGTTATATTTGGCCTCGCGCCCTTTCTTGGCCGCGTATCGCTGTAGCTTGGGAATGATGGTCTGTCCGTACCGCTGCGGGTCCCTCATGGCGGCCTTCAGCGCATCGCCCACGCTCATGTTGACCGGGGCAAAGGTCTCAGTGTCGTCGACGTTCCTTATCCTCACGTCCCGTCCGGTGTCGTAAATCTCCGGTATTTTCTCGTTGATGACGCGGGCCGAGTGGGCAATCGACCTGCTCAAGTTGTCGATGAAGGCGAATGTCCCCACGTCGCCGGGCTTCTGCCGCTGCATGATGGCCTTGCCGGACAGTTCCGGCCCCTTATCCCCCACGTCAGAGGCGAACATGCCGATTGCCTGCTTCACGAGCTCCTGCGCAACCGCAAGCTGCTCGAACATGGCCTGCGAGATAGTGGGGGGCTGCTGACGCTGCGGCAACTTGCCTTCTATCTCCGGGTCGGGGTTGGCCTTGAGATAGGGGAAGTTCTCTTCGTTGGCCTGCGCCCAATCCTGCTCGTAGCCTTCGAACATCTTGGCTGTGCCGATGTAAGGGGCTTTCGGTTGGACCGCCATAGTCTCGGCACAGGCCGTGAGCCAGAAATCGAGGAGCCTTATCGCGTCCTTGGCATCGCGGATGAGGCTGCGCCTGACCGTCTTGCCCTCGACGTTGTTATCCGGCCCGAAGCACAGGATGACGGGGATGAACCGGCCCGGTATGTCCTTGGGGCCGTCGAGAATCTCGTCATAGGTGATCGCGTACCACCTGACCTTCGGCGTCTTGACCTTGCGCTGCTTCACCATCTTGAGTGATTCGGGCGGCTCGGGAGGAAGGGGCGCCGGGGCAGGGCCAGCGTCCGGGCGGAGGTCGTGTCCCTGCTGTGGAGCCTGCCCCGGCTGAAGTGGCTGTCCTTGCGGGGGTTGTGACGTGGCCACGAGAGCGGCTTGTGCCTGTTTCTCTGCGAGCCTTGCTTGTTCGGCCTCCTTCCATTCGGTCAACTTCCTTCCATAAACGCTTTTCTCGAAGACCCTGCCGTCGGCCATGAGGCAAAGCGTCTGCTCCTCTTCCTCGACGACGTAATAGTCCGCGATGAAAAACGTGTCGTCCTTGAACCACACCTCCTCGCTTATGCCCACTTCTGAGCCGATGGTAATGGGATTGGTGGGCATTTCGATGTCGCCGAATTTCGCTTTCCATTCGTCCTTGTCGTCCCGTGACCACTTCTCCAGCACGTACCCGTACTTCGCGTCGGTGCCTACTTCGGACTTGGCGGACGAGTCGAGATAGACGAGAAAGGGGTTCTTGATGCGCTCAAGGTATATCTCCTGCACCCACGGGTCATCCTCGCACCAGCGCTCAAGGACGCGCCATGCTCCGAGGCCGCAGGATGCCTGCATTTCCCCCGCGTAGTCATAAATTGCCTCGGCGTTGGACAGGTATTCCACGTTGGAGATGATGCCGGAGCGGACCTTCGCTATCTCTACGTCGCCCGCAGAGTCGACCGGCCTCACCTTCGCGCGGGCCCGGTTCTGCCGCATGTCGCCGACAACCTGGTTGACGTACTTTCTGAGGCTGTGAGACTTGATGACGGGGCGTTTCCTGATGCCGCGGCGCCTTTCCTCGTTGGCGTCCCACTCGTCGCCGTTTAAGAACTTCAGGTCATCGACGCCGTTCTTGCGGTTGTCCTGGTCGGCCTTTATTTCGCGTTTGAGGCGCTTCGTGGCGAGGTCGAGAAATTCCCGCTCCTGCTTCTTCGTCATCTTGCGGGACTTGGTGGGTTCCTTCTCCTCTTTCTCTTCGGGGTCGTCGGTCATCTAAGGCTCCATAGACGCAAAAAAGCCGCTCATCCTTTCGGATGGCGGCCTTTGATCTCGTGTGAGTGCTTGAGCGTTAGGCGGTTATGTGGGTTGCTTTATGCCTTCACTACCTCCAACAATAACCGCTTGACACCTTCCAGGGCTTTGAGCGCGTCGATGATCTTCTGTTTCTCCACGCCATCGTCATACAGTTTATTGCGCTGTTTGTCAAGATATTCTTTTTTGTCGATTTTGCCGATCATCCGAACCACCTTTGCGCGCTCAACTGGCTGTCGAGGACGGACGTAACGGTCTTGACCTTTGTATGATGCTGCGCCGTAGGCTCCATCTGGTCAGCATTGACGGCCACATACCTTAGCATGTCACATCCATGCGCGTACAAATCCTTTAGCGGCACTGTGCTCGTATCGGTGGCCCTGTTGATGCGTCGTCTGTACCTTTTGACGCACTCTATGAGTCTCGATGACAAGGGTGTGTGTTGCACATCGGCGCTGACGGGGGGCTGGTCGGCGCCGGTCCGGGAGCGGTCGAAATACAGGCGCGGGAAGACGATGCGGGTCTGCCTGATGCCGTCCTCGATACCGAGTATGCTGATCTCATTGCGGAGTGCTACATCCCATCCGAGTGTCCGGAGAATGTCGGCGGTCGACTTGCCGCCGCTGTTGAGGTTACCCGCAAAACCGTCGTGAGGCAACCACACGCGCCCCCAGGTGTACGGGCGGCGGCGGAGCTCGATCGACAGGGCGGGCAGGGGGGTGTGGGATACCTCGATGTACTCTATCAGCCTGATCTCTGAGGTGTGACGCTGCACAAGGCCCACGGCCAGGCTGTCGTCCCAGCCGAGGTCAAAAACAAGGTGCGTGAGCAACATTGGATCATGGGGAATGTTGCAGACCCTGCCGTCGGCCTCTGCCTGGCCGATCTCGCGATGATAGATCGCGCCCTCAACAGCGGGCCTACACTGGCCCTCCCAGATGTTGTTATAGCCGTCAGGGTCCGTCTCCTGGCAGTGGCGGCGCTCAGCCTCCAGAACTGCGTTGAACCACGGGTTATCTCGCCAGTTGATGAGGACGTTGGCGCAGCCGTGAGGCGGATGGACGGTAAACCTCTGGTGAGTCTCATCGCTCTCGAGGTCGGGGTTGTAGCTGATCCATATCTCACTACCCGCCTTACGGATGGTGGGTATGAGGATATCCCAGGAGCGCTTGCTGATGACCTGCCCCTCCTCGACCCAGCAAATGTCAACGCCCTCGAAGGACTTGATCGAGTCTACAGTGAGTTGTGATAGCCCGGTGAATTGAAACTCGCTGCCATTGATGCCGATGATCTCCGTCTCTTTGATCACAAAGCGGTTGCCGATGCCCAGGGCCTCTATCTGATCGCTAAGGAGCTTATGGACTGACTGCCGGATGGAGTTTTGGACCTCCCTGGCACACAGGATTCGCAGGGGGTTACGAGCTGCGAGGCCGATAAGAGTGCGGGCAAATGTCCAGGACTTTCCCGAGCCTCGCCCGCCCCTGGCGACCTTGTAGCGGCAGGGAGACAACAAAAAAATGAGTTTTTCCGGGATCGTGGGATTGAGCACCTGTCTGCCCTCTGCCTTTTTCACAACGCCGCTACCCCGTCAAAAACTCTCATTACAATCACACACATTGTCAGGCCCCTCTCTACCCTGCGTCCTGAGGGGGTCACTGGCCGGGTAGCCGCCAGGACCGGAATAGACGTTAAAAAATGCCTGTTTTGTCCATTACCCCGATGAGTCGGGCGATTGGTGCGCCGGGGATGTCAGCGCATGTATGATTTCTCACTCTTTAGGCTCCCTGACTTCGCCGGCCCGAACGACCGTAAAAGTTATGTCAAGCGGACCTGCGTTGCGCCCGGTTACCTCAGTCTCATTTTTGTCGTGCATGCCGTGACAGTTGATCGCGACGAACTTCGAAAAATTGCTGTCATAGGCTCCCGAGAGACCACCCTTGATCAGTAGAGCCTTGGCTTTTGCGAGGGCATGCCCACAAGACGCCGAAAACTCGCTGTGCTTATCCTGCCACAGCCCGATTGTGCTCTCGGCAACTCCTATTTCACCCGCAAAATCAACCAACGACGGGTAATCCGGGAAGTCCTTAATCTCTTCTTCGATTACCGTGCCTTTCCCGGTTATTATGGTTTTTCTGCGGGTTTTTATCTCTCGCGTAAAAAATTCAACGACTTTTTGGCAATATTCAGGACGATATTTTGTGGGTCTCCCTTCCGTCGGCCGTGATCCATCCCGTCTCATGTCTTACCTACTATCACAATGCGTTATTGCTGTCAACATATTTTTTACAAAGTCTTTCCCCTGCTCCCGACGCCATAGTTTTCGATGCTGAGCATAAAAATAATTCCCTTCTCTCACTAGGCAATCTGACAATTTTATAATTATTTTCAAAATATTCTCTTTTTTGCTTGACACCATTATCTGTAGGGTATACTATATAGGTATGGATAGCATGATACAAAATAAAAAACTGGAGGGAGCCATGAAGATCGCAACCTATAACCTGGTAGGTAACACAAGTGGGGCAGTGGCAGTCATTATTAACCTGGAGGGCGGGACAAGAGCAGGCTACGACGCTCAAACAATCATCGACGCCCCGCACAAAGAGTTCGGGATCGCGGCGGGGAAGGTGGAATTGCAAACTCTTAAGGCGGAGGGATATACGATAGCCAAGGGCCACGACATAATAAGATAGGAGGACAGGACGATGAAATATTACAGCGTGGTAAAGGGGATAAAAAGGGAGCATAAAACAGATGAGGCCGCAAAAAAGTACGCTCAGGAAAACGTAAGTAAGGACTGGAGCGGACAAAAGCAATCCATATCGATTTCCAGTACGCCGACCAGCCGCACATATGAGGCGTAGCATCAAAAAACTTGAGAAGGAGGGTTGACCATGAAATTCACCATCACAAACAGATTCACCGGCTCGGTAATGTTCGAGCTCGAAGCGGATTCATTCATCAGGGCCAACCTCACCGGGGCGGACCTCACCGGGGCCAACCTGTCCGAAGCCAACCTGTTCAGGGCCAACCTCACCGGGGCGGACCTCACCGGGGCGAACCTCAACGGGGCGAACCTCTACAGGGCGAACCTCAACGGGGCGGACCTTACCGGGGCGAACCTCAACGGGGCGGACCTCACCGGGGCGAACCTCAACGGGGCGAACCTCAACGGGGCGGACCTCAACGGGGCGGACCTCTACGGGGCGAACCTCAACGGGGCGGACCTGTCCGAAGCCGATCTGCCCGAGGCCAATACCGACTTTTAGAGTATGGCAACTAAATTATGTGGGGGGAGAAAATGAATGAATTGACTCTGCAACAGCTTAAAGAAATGGAACCAAACACAGTCATCGCGACTGGGACAATGGAGATATCATGTTTGCCGTTCCGGTAATTATGATAGCCGTTCTTCTTGCTGCCCATTATCCCTTTTTTGCTCTTCTCGCCGGTGGTGTATGCGCTCTGCTGTGGCTTTGGGTCTGTCTTAACTCCCGCGAGTAGCTGTCCGTGGTGGCATACATGACATATGAGGCGTAGCATCAAAAAACTTGAGGAGGATTAACCATGACAACTAACCAGATGACCGCAGCCGCATCCGACAAAAAATATTACCGGGTCTACTCAAACTCACATAGAGCCTCCATGCTCGTCCTCGTAGAAATCCTCGATACCCGCGCGCACTTCGGGCGGGTCGATGTCCTGATACGGGCAGTCGGCGGGATCGGAGAGATGTGGGTGTACATGGACTCGCTGAGCAAAGGAGACGAAAACTCGGCTGAGTGATCGAGCGGCCTTCTGGGGCAGCGTTTCAATGGCGCTGCCCCTACCCATATAAAGTATCGCCCCCGGTGCCTTGCGCGTCTCCACGGGCCTTCTACGCGCCTTCTATAGCTTTAAGCGGGGTCATGGCCCGCCCCTTCACCCTGGCCGCAAATGGCGTCAATGTCGCTCTCTCGCCATACGGTTGTGCGTGGGGTTAGCTTGATACCTTTCGGGAATATGCCTTCGCGGATACCCTTCCACCAGGTACTCTTACTGACTGGAATCCGTTGAAGAACTTCTGGCAACCGCAAGAAACGTTTGTTCATCTTTGACACCTCTCGGTCGTAAATTAAAAATCCCATGAAGGCGGGATTGTAGCGCCTAGAAGCACCTCGAGCGCGACCGCGACCACGAGCGCGACCACGACCACGACCACGAGCGCGACCACGAGCACGACGCCGACCACGAGCACGACACCGACCACGAGCCCGAGCCCGACACCGACCCCGAGCGCGAGCGCGACACTGCCATGTCGTACCCTGTTCGCAAAACCGCCGCGATCATTATACTCCCTCCCTCCTGATTTAAGGCCCTACAGCCCCGCTTTGGTTATCGTTTAAAGACCCCTCTGTTTATCTCACTGCCCTCCACGACCACGAGCCCGAGCGCGACGCCGACGCCGACCACGACCGCGACCACGACGCCGAGCCCGAGCGCGACGCCCACCACGAGCCCGACGCCCACCACGACCACGAGCGCGACGCCGACCACGAGCGCGACGCCCACCACGAGCGCGACGCCGAGCCCGAGCGCGACCACGACGCCGACACTGCCATGTCGTACCCTGTTCGCAAAACCGCCGCGATCACTTCTGTACCAGTGGGGGGTTGCCGTTCAATACGACGGCATCTACGAGTGCCCCGCGCCCGACAATTACCCGGCCCTCTGGGAACGGCTCGACCTCGTTAAACTCGCATTTCTCGAGTGCATCCGCGAACCTACCCGTGTCGGCTATCCACGCCGCATCCTCTAAAACAAGCTCCTGTGGCGTCACGGCGACCAGCCTACCCGTGTCGATCATCGTCACGGTACGGATGAGGTACGTCTTCCCGATCTCCCAATGGGAGTTGTAACTTGTTACCTCGCACTTCCCGAACATCGCCGCCAGCGCCTTTGCTTCCCCGATGGTTAACTCGTCAATCTTCATATTCCCTCCCTCCTGATTTGAGGCTCTAAGCCCCGATAATCTACCGGCTTCCGTCCTAACCCACGCCTTTTTCCCGACACGGTGCTACAGCTACAGTTTTTGTGTGCGACACGGAATTAAACGGGCTGTTTCGACTTCGCCATAACCCTCAATCTGTCCCCTGCCGCTTTCCTCTGTTCCTCGGTTCCTCGTTTCGGCCTGTCCGGCTTCTCATCCCGGTACGCCATAAACCCGTACAGAGGGCAATCGGGCACTTTGCAATCTTCGGCACCATCCACCCACCCAACATTGCAGTCGTAGCACTTCCCCATCACCGCCTCTTTGTAGCTGAGTAGATCGCCCCGCATGTGCTTCATAAGTTCCCGTTTGCCCTTGTGCGCGGGCCATGAATCAACGTCTGACAGCTTCATATTCCCTCCCCCTCTGTTTATCTCACTGCCCTCCAAACCAGTCTTTAGCTCGACCCCGGCCCCGACCACGAGCACGAGCCCGAGCGCGACCGCGACCACGAGCGCGACCACGACCACGACGCCGAGCACGACGCCGACCTCGACCACGACCACGAGCACGACGCCGAGCACGAGCGCGAGCCCGACACCGACCACGAGCCCGAGCGCGACGCCGACCACGAGCGCGACGCCGACCCCGAGCGCGACCGCGACACCGACACTGCCATGTCGTACCCTGTTCGCAAAACCGCCGCGATCACTTTATCACCCGCCAAACCCATACCGCGTGCCACAGATTGATCGCAGCAACCATGATCGCCATGCTGAGGATGAGGTAAAAGTAGTCCTTGGGTTTCATAGTCACTCCACAAGCGCATTGACTGTGAGTAATACGTGCGGTTCCTCAAGCGCGTATGACTTTGCCGCAAATATTTCCACCACCTGCGAATCGTCGCCCCATAGAATACCCTTGCAAGAATCAAAAATGGCTTTCTGAAGGTTATCAATATCGGGCTTCTTAACATGCCGCAGTACCTTTTTCGATAAGCTTTTAGGTTTTGGAAGGTGAAATAACATAATAACGCTGATTGCCCCCGATTTAATGAATTGGGGTTTTTGTGCCACAATTTGCGCGGAAACATTGTTTTTCCAGTGTCTACTTTCCTTCGGGTCGTATGTGCCGACGTGGTTGCCGCGCCTGAAAAACTTGGGGCGGCCCTGTGCTTTTGGTATTCCCACTATTCGGAGCGTCTGTATCATCCCCTTACCCCCTGCACGCCAAAGCGTGCTGTCGTATCCTCACCATCTCCTCATCGGTCCACTGACTCGCCGGATACCTCAGCGCCTCGATGTAGCCCTTCAACGCCGGACCCGACAGGCCCGATACAAAACGTAACTCATCCTCCACTGTCCAGTCGGTGTTGCGGCGATCGACGTAGAGGCTCATGGTTTTAGCCTCTGCGGACACTCGCCGCCAAGATGGGCGTGAGTATTCGTCACCCACGGGTACAATAGTCTGTTGCCACCCATAACTCCCCCTTATTCCGGCACAAAATCCCGGTCTTTTTTCTTTCTCGACGGCATACCGCGCTCTTTCTTACCTTCCAATACCGCAAGCGCATCCGGGTCATACCACTCGCCGTTCATCTCCATCTTGCCGCCCCTGTAAATCTTGTAGAGACACTCATAGCCCCGTGGGTGCTGGATAACCCCTGTCCAGTTCTTGGCAACGGTTATCCGGCAGACGTTCCCGATACCAGCCCTTCGTTCCAGGTTGACCGCGAGACGCGCCTTCTCAAGCGTTCCCTCGCCGCCTACAGCCCATTCTTTGTAGCTCCGTTTCTGCATGACAATCAGGAGCACGCCGCCCATGAGCCGGTCAAACACCCGCTTGATGTCCTCAACTACGGCGTAAGCGTCGGTCCCGACTTCCAAAAAGTCGATGATGTTGAAGCCGTCAGGGTCTATAAAATCCTCGAAGCGGGAAGCGCGTTCAATCCAGGTGATTTTTCTCCATTCGGACAGGCGGGCATCGGGAAAGAGGACAAGCCGGGCCTCAAGTTCTTCCGGCCCCATCTCGGAATTGAAATAGGTGACGTGTATCCGGGCCCGGTTCGCATACGCGGCATTGAGGGCAAACGTGGTCTTTCCGGCGTCCTTTTCTCCGGCGCACATGACGATGTTGCGCGGGTAAAGATTAACAAGGGTGTGGAGGTTAAAGGGAAGATGGATACTCACCCGGTCTCGCTTAGGCATCCCCAAAATCATTATCTGTGGATTCTTGTCCACGGGCCGGAAAATCCCGTGCTTCCGGCCTACCCATACGATTACTCTCTTTGCGGCCATTTCATTGAGGATAGAGACGCTTTCCTGCCGCTCGGTGATGGTCTTGACGTCATACCAGGAGTGGAGCGCACCTATCGACGTTTCTCCGGTGAGTTCCCCGACGTACTTTTCCACGAGGGGGCGCAGGTCCCGCATGATAAACGGGGTCATTGCGTCATTTCCGCTTATTTTTTCCCGTGCTTCCGCCCATTTTCGCCCCTGGCAGGACCCATGAAAACATTGATACGAGAGTTTCCCCGACTCACCCTGTACTATCGCCGCCTCATTCTCCCGGCCCTTCTCTGTGTGATTTTCATCGAAGAGGCAGAGCTTCAGGCAGAACATCGTGGCGGTCCCTTGCGGTTTTACCTTCACAACCGGGACTTTATATTGCTTCAGATACCGGCGCACATCTATCCGTTCTTCCGACTCTATACCCATGTCCGCAAGGCGTTCCGGCTCTTCCGGCAGTTCCCATTCCTTGAAGTCGTCGAGGCTGTAGGTGTTGCCGTTAAATTCTTCTATGTCAACGCGCCGTGGCGGGTCATACTTCCAGTTCCTTGACTCGGGGGCGCGGAGTACCCGAGCTATTTCCGCCGCTTTTATGTCGGCCTTCAGGCGGGGAACAAGCCCTTTTAATATCCGTTCCACCCTTGCGAGGTCAACCGTAGGCTTATCCAAAAACCAGTACAGATGATACCCGCCCCCGGTGCTTATCAGCAAGGACGGTGAATGGTCGAATGTCGCCACAATGCCGTCGGCTTCGGCCTTCCCTTCCTGAAGGTCTTTGAAGTCAATGTCCGCCCATAGGCAGTGGGCCTCTTTCACGTTTTCCTTCGCCCCGGCCTTCCCTTCCCGGCCCAACACGCCAAAATAGACGTTCTGCTTATCAGCAATACCGCCGTCTATAAACGCTTCTAGGGCCGCCTTTTCCCGGCTGAATAGCTGACGTTTGCTCGGCAGCAGGCGTATTTCCAAGTCGTCGGACAGGCGGGTGAGCCAGTCAGAAAGCCATATCGTCAGGTCGCTGCTCATCGCCCTACTCTCTCCCTCTTTGCTTTTTAAGTCGATATCTATTACCACCTTCTAAAACCTTAACAAAATTTCCAGGACAGATAAGCCATCCTATATCCGCCTTCCACCCATCCCTTCCTTGTCCCAGCAGGAATGGACAGTCACTTTTTACCCACGTAAAAAACCTTGTCCAAAAGTCTAAATCCTGATGTTCCTCTGACTCCTTCCAGCGAGTCGCCAAGTGCTTTTTTCTTACTCCATTCCAGTAGACGCTGTAAGGTTCTCTCACTCTGGCCATCATGGGGAGTATCTCGTGATACAGTTCTATAATTTTTTCATGAGGACAAGGTGGTCTTTTTACGTCGGCTGACTCCTCAGCAGACATAGAATCTTTTACTAAAGATTCTTCTAGAAAAGAAGAAGAAAACGAAAGGTTGCCTTCCGGTTGACCTTCCGGTTCAACCACGGTTGAACCACGGTTCGCCCTTGCCTTGCCGCTCTTAACGCCCTTTTCTCTTTGATTTTCAATATATTGCGCTTGTTTTAATCTCTCAATTTCGAGCCGAATATTTACAAAATTACCATCATCGTTCGTGACAAATTTTTGAGCAAAAAACGGCCATTTTTTCTTAAATTTTGTGAAACTTTCTCCTGAAATTTTTGCAAGCTGTCGCAAATTAGGAGGCAGGGGGCCGTTGATCCACTCATAAAGTAGCAGCTTCAAATATGCGCCTATTGCGTCATTTTCCCAGGACGCGGTATCCATGTAAAAGTCGGCGGCGTATAGTCGGAAAGCCGGGCTTTTCAAGCAACCATAGACCTATCCTTGCTGCGGCTTCCAGGGTATTTCGACTGAAGAAATGCAGGAGAAAAGAAGGGACCGGGCAGCGATCCGTGGCGAGCGAATAGAGAACTGGCGTCCTCTTGTGCCACGTTCCCCAAGAATCCGAGCCAAAAAAATAGGGGCATAGGGCGAGCTTGCCCATTGGGGGTGGGTCGGTACATTACTGTAGCCGATTTCCCTATGCCCACTCTTATAATTTGCCGATTTCCCCAAAATCATTGCCGCTCCTTAGTCACGAAACAAGTATACACGCCACTTTGCGCGTTTGTCAAGAAAAAAGCGACGTGCCAAAATAAAAAATTTCCTTCACTTTTTCCCCCGACTATGCAAACTCTGGCCATCATGGGGAGTATCTCGTGATACAGTTCTATAATTTTTTCATGAGGACAAGGTGGTCTTTTTACGTCGGCTGACTCCTCAGCAGACATAGAATCTTTTACTAAAGATTCTTCTAGAAAAGAAATAGGAATAGGAAGAGGGGCCGTTACTGTGCCGTTACTTTTGTGTTTCTCTCTGTAACGCTGTTGACGAATTGCGTTGTCATTCCTGTCTTTTGCTTCTCTATACATCCGCCTGTTACGGAGCGTTACTTTATTGGGACATTCCGTTACGGCGTAACAAAAACGTAACGCTGCGGCCTCTTCCAAAAAGTCGCAAATTAGGAGGCAGGGTGCTCTAAGCGCTTCCATCATCCTTCATTTTTGCATAGTCGGGGGAAAAAGTGAAGGAAATTTTTTATTTTGGCACGTCGCTTTTTTCTTGACAAATGCGCAAAGTGGCGTGTATACTTGTTTCGTGACTACAGATAGATAGCACACATTCTCAAAACGGAGGTAGTAATCATGCAGACATTGACACTCGACATGGCTGACGACATGCACCGCACCTTAAAGGCGATGAGTCGGGAAACGGAAACCCCAATGGCCGAGATTGTGCGGTCGGCAGTCCGGGCGATGTTCCGGTCGGAAGAGAGGAAGAAGGCCCGGAAGGAAGACAGGCCCAAATAGGGGGGGGAGATGAGTGATATTCGGAGGCTGCTTCTTTGGTCAGGGAAAAACGGATCGGCCGCATTGGTTTTGGGGTTAGGAGCGGCAGCGCTTATCTTGCTGCTCTCCGCTTGCGGTACAACGGAAACGGGCGTCTGCCGACACAACGCCCTCTATTGCGCCCATGTGCTGGACGAGACCACCCAGTGCGAGTTGGTTTGTGGGGTCACCACCGTGAACAGCAATCACTGTCAGGCGAGATGTCTTATCAATCAGAGGGCCGAGTGGATCGTCTGGCGCGGGGGTTACTGTCTGCCCGGATCGCAGGAATATCAGTTTCAGAAGGGCCTGAGTCGCCCGTTCTCTGTCGCTGAGGCGGTGGTTTATCTGGAGCGGTGGAATCCCAACATCGCAAGGAAGGTGTCGCATAATGAGGAATGAAACTCTTACTCTTCGCCGTTTCCCCGTCTCGGTGGCCGATGCGTACCGGCGGCTGGCGCGAGACAAGGGAATAGACCTTAACACGGTCCTCAAAGCAGCGCTGATTATTTACGCGGATGAGCACCACCTGGCGCCTGCTGCCCCGCCACGGTTCCGGCTCGTCGCTCCCCGGGAGCTATGATGGACGATTGGGGGCTTGATTTCTTCATGGCCCTTGTCGTCGGGGTACTGGCTGCCGGGTGCTGGCTGATCGCAACACTGATCGATTTTGCGACGCGCTAAAGGGGGTAGAATGAAAAAACAGCTGTTGTATAAAGTCCTCAAAGACGGTCGGTCCGCACACGGGGGTGCCCTAGAATGGTCGCTCCCTTCCGCCGGTACGCCCGGCAACTGGCATACCTTTGAAGGCGAACTGTCTATCTGCTGGCGAGGGATACACCTGACCAAAAAGCCGCTTCGCTGGTATGTGTGGGGTTGCACGTGTTATCTGGCCGAGGCTAAAGGCATCCACGAATGGGAAGATGATAAGTGTGTCTGCCGGTCGGCGCGGCTCTTGGAAGAAGTGCCTCATCCTCAGTGGTGGCTCGACGCTATCGGCTTTGTCGAATCACTCAAGAACATGGAGTGGTTCGACAACCACGGCGAGATAGACCCGAAGTGGAAAATGTTTGATACCTGGGGTGCCGCCTGGGGTGCCGCCTGGGATGCCATCAGGGATGCCGCCTGGGATGCCGCCAGGGATGCCGCCAGGGATGCCGCCAGGGATGCCGCCAGGGATGCCACCTGGGATGCCGCCCTAAAAGCAACATTCATCGTCACGGCTGACCTCAAGATAGAAGACAAGCACCGCACGTTTGTCGATGAAAT
>Ga0224558_1000614_pt1 | contig 41386 bp, 41 predicted proteins | sample 714S32024metaG_FD_180682 | JGI IMG/M metagenome (GOLD analysis project Ga0224558, IMG submission 180682) | Peat soil microbial communities from Stordalen Mire, Sweden - 717 S3 20-24 | ecosystem: Environmental > Terrestrial > Soil > Wetlands > Peat | place: Sweden: Norrbotten County, Stordalen... | reverse complement strand
TCTTCGGCCGAGCCACTCCCGGACCCGGCCAAAGGCTACGACCCGTCCCGCGCCGCCGCCATCTCGGCGGTCACCCGCAGTGAAGAAAGTTCGACAAGCCTCTTGACAACAAAGAGGCCTCGTTCTGTCGCGACGTTCGGGGCCCGACTGGGTGCGATCGGCCGCACCCACAGCACCGGCCGCCGAGAGTTGTTCTGTGTGCATTGCGGCCAGCGCCGGCGGCCTGCGTGCTTGCTCCTGTTGCTGCGCCCCTACCGAATCCTCGGTGGCAAGTCCCACTTGAATATGACCGCGTCGAAGTGGGGCACCTAAATCCCAACGACTGCCGAGCGCGACTTCGGCGGCGAATTGCTCGTCGATGAAGTTAGGGCATCATCAACTACCTCAAACCAGCGTTTGAGTGTTCCGTTTGCCTTAGCCAAGTGCGACTGCCACTTCGGATTCGCCTCGCGTTGACAGACCGGAAACGGTTGCTATACCCTTTTACTATGGTACTAGGAAAAGAGAAGAGCGACAAGGCTGACGGAGAGGGCGCTTCCCTGCTCGAAGGAAGCGTTCCAATGGCGTCGATCGAATTCTCGCTCGACCCCGCCTCTGGCGTGCCGACCTATCTGCAACTCGTGCACCAGGTCGAGCACGCGCTCCGTCTCGGGTCCCTCGAACTCGGCGATCAACTGCCCCGGGTCAAAGATGTGGTCGCTTCGCTGGCGATTAATCCAAACACCGTGGCCAAGGCCTACCGGGAGTTGGAGACAAAGGGTCTCACCGTTGGGCGGCCCGGCCGGGGCACGTTCATCCAGTCCACCTTGAACCCAGTGGCATTGCCCGAGTTGACCGTGCTTCGGCGCTCCCTACTCAGCTGGCTCGCTACCGCGGATACGGCGGGACTGGACGAAGACGGGATCGTCGCGCTCTTCACGAGCGTATTGCGGGATTTTCGTGAGCGTCAGGGCGGTTCTGGCTCTCGCCCTGGCGCGGCAAGCGATGCTTCGGAAGGCGTGGCATGAACGTCATCGAAGCCACCGACCTCGGTAAGCGCTACGGCAGCACCTGGGCTCTACGTGAGTGCTCGATAGCCATTCCCGCCGGACACGTGGTCGCGCTGGTCGGACCGAACGGCGCCGGCAAGACCACTCTGTTGAATCTGGCGGTGGGCCTCACGGCACCGAGTGCTGGCACGGTTACCGTGCTCGGGGGCACACCGGCCGGGTCGCCAGCCGCGCGCGAAGGCATCGCGTTCGTCGCCCAGGATGCACCGCTGCACAAGAACCTGTCCGTCGCCGACATGTTGCACCTCACCCGGAACCTGAACCTGCACTTCGATCAGGGCTACGCCGAAGCTCGACTGGGTGAGCTGGCCATCCCGCTCGATCGCAAGGCCGGCAAGCTTTCGGGTGGTCAGCAGGCACAACTCGCACTTACCTTGGCGCTGAGCCGGCGGCCGCAGCTCCTCGTGCTCGACGAACCGATGGCGTCGCTCGATCCTCTGGCTCGGCATGACTTCATGGCCACAGTGATGGCCGCAATGGCTGACGACGGCGTTTCGGTGGTGCTGTCCTCGCACGCCCTGGCCGAGCTCGAGCGGGTGGCAGATTATCTCGTCATTCTCTCGAGCGGCCGTGTTCAGGTGGCTGGCGAGGTCGATGACCTTCTTGCATGCCACTGCGTGCTGAGCGGTCCAGGCGCCGAAGCCAACCGGTTCGTCGAGCACCTCGACGTGGTGCACGCTTTGCACAGCAAGGCGCAGACTCACCTCTTAATCAGGACGGACGGAAGCACCGAGCCGGTGCCGCCAGGCTGGAAGGCCCGTCCAACCAGCCTCGAAGAACTCGCGCTGGCGTACTTGCGCGAGCCCGGAGCCGCCTCGCTTCCCGGTCCGAAGAGGGCTCGGCACGCCGAACCGACGGAGTCGGCACGTTGACCGCGCTGACGATGCTCGCGCGCTCGGAACGCGATGCCAGCCGGCGGCAAGTGCCCTGGCGGAGAATGGCCTGGGTCAACTGGCGACAGCACCGGCTCACAGTGGCTGGTCTCGTCGCTGTGCTCGGCGCCGTGAGCCTGTACCTGCTGTTCATTGGCCGGCAAGCCCGCACGTTTAGCGGGGTTGCCGGCCATTCGTTGACACTCACGGCGGCCCTCTTCCAGGTGATCCCAGCGCTGATCGGAGCGTTTGTCGGCGCGCCAGTGCTGGCCAAGGAGCTGGAGACCGGCACCTTCCGGTACACCTGGACCCAAGGCTTCGGAAGGGCGCGGTGGACCGTTGCCACACTCGCACCGCTCGCCGTCACGGTCACAGTCCTGGCCGGAGCGGTCGGCTTCCTCTTCTCCTGGTGCTATGCGCCACTCATCGGCGGGCACTACGGGTCGAACCCACTCGATGGCAATACGTTCGATCTCCATGGGGTCACGTTCGCTGCATGGACGCTGACGGCGTTCTCAATAGGTGTGCTCGCCGGCATCCTCATCCGTCGGGTCGTCCCCGCAATGGTCGCCACCATGTTCGCATGGAGTGGGCTCGCCGTTGTGACCGGAGTGTTCCTGCGCCCGCACTATGAGGCGCCGTTGGTGACCAGTACGCCCAACGTGCCTTCGACTGATTGGGTGATGAGCGCGTGGTGGACTCGAGGCGGCAAGCCGGTCAGCTCCTCGACCATCGACCAGGTTCTGCAAAGGGCCGGTGCCACAGTGAACAGCGGCTCTGTGACCCAAAGCCCCGGCTCAGCCTTGGGAAACATGAGTCCTACGCAGTACCTCCTCCACCACGGCTTCACCCAATTCCTGAGCTACCAGCCGGCCAGCCGGTTCTGGCCCTTCCAGTGGATCGAGGGCGGCTGGCTGTTCGCACTGTCCCTTCTCCTGATGGGAACGGCCGTCTGGCTAGTCCACCGTCGAGCGGCCTGAACGCTAGTAGCCGCCGCAAACTGCCCCCTATGCGCCCGTGTCAACGGCGTGCAAGGGTCGCCCCTAACGGTTCGCGACGTGGCCCAAGCCACCCGACGGCGGGCGTGCTTGCCGCCCGCGAGCACGCCCGACGTGCCGTTCTGCGCTGCTGCCGTGATGGCGATGGTCGTCGTTCTGGCGCTGCGTTCTGTACCGCCTCGACGACGCAGAACGCCGATTACGCGCTCCTCAACGACACGGCTCGGGCTGTCATTCTGTGCGCTCGCGAACCGAACGTTTTGGGCCACCCGTCGTACCGATGGGAATGACATCTTGAACAGGCCGCTGTGATTTGAACCGATTCGCTCAATCCGCCCATGTAGCTGAGTGCCGTCGCTTGACAAATCGTTCGGTACCTAGCAATATTCGTTAGGTGGCTAACGAACTACAGGACCCGAGACATTCGTCCGCGGGAGCGTGGGCAAAGAGGTTGTACTTCGCAAGCCGGGCCGTGATGGAGTCGGTCTTGCGGCCATATGACATCGGATCGACGCAGTGGTACGTGCTCTACCAGCTGACTAACGATGGACCAACGATGCAACGCGATCTCGGTCGGATGCTCCAGGTCGAGAGGGCAACGCTAAGCGGGATCGTGAGCGCGCTCGTGCGTAAGGGCCTCGTCGAACAAACTCCCGATCCCGCTGATCAGCGGCAGCGGATGCTCCGAATCACGGCCTCGGGGCTGAAGCTCTGGGATGAACTACCCGATCTCGCACTGATTGAGGCGCTTGCATTCGACGGTGTCGATGCCGCAGAGCTCGCGACGGTTGTCAAGGTGCTCCAGGCCGCGACGCAACGCCTCAACAACCACTTATCAAAGGAAATCGTGGACGGCGACCCACTCCAACCATGACTCCAGGAGGTCATCGCATGCAGTACCGCACCCTCGGCCGGACCGGCATCAAGGTCAGCCCTTATGCGCTCGGCGCACTGATGCTCGGCGCGTCCATCGGCAACCCCGACCACGACGACTCGATTCGTCTCATCCACAAAGCACTGGACGCGGGGATCAACTTGATTGATACTGCCGACGCGTACTCCCAGGGCGCTTCCGAAGAGGTTGTAGGCAAAGCCCTCAAAGGGCGTCGTGACAGCGTCGTCCTCGCGACCAAGTTCGGTCTGCCGATGGGTGACGATCTCAATCGGCGGGGCACCTCGCGGCGCTGGATCATGACCGAGGTCGAGAACTCGCTGCGCCGCCTGCAAACCGACTACATCGACCTTTACCAGATCCAGCGCCTCGACCCCGCCACTGACATCGAGGAAACGCTCTCCGCACTCTCAGACTTGATCCACAGCGGAAAGGTCCGCGCGATCGGGTCGTCCATGACCCCCGCTTCTGACATCATCGAGGCCCAATGGGTTGCCGAGCGCCGCGGACTCGAGCGGTTCCACACCGAGCAACCGTGCTATTCGATCCTCAACCGCAGCATCGAGTCCGAGGTGCTTCCGGTTGCGCAACGCTACGGGATGGGCGTACTGGTGTGGGGTCCGCTCGGGCAGGGAATGCTCACCGGACGCGTGCGCAAAGGCCAGCAGACGGACCTCGTCCGCGCAACGTTGGGTATGAAGGCAATCAGTAACGAGCATCGACTCGACGCCGTCGAACAGCTCATTCCGCTCGCCGAAGAAGCAGGTATGCCGATGACCCACCTCTCAATGGCGTTCGCCATTTCTCATCCGGGTGTGACCAGCGCTCTCCTCGGGGCGCACACGATGGAGCAACTCGATGACCTACTCGCCGGCCTCGACGTGACGCTCACCGACGAAATCCTCGACCGGATCGACGAGATCGTCCCCCCCGGAACCGATGTCGGCACTCTCGACCAGGCCTACGTGCCCCCCGCTCTCCAGCGCTCGGACCTTCGCCGCCGCCCCGTCGATGAGCGGGCCGGCGTCTGATCACTCCTTGCTGCATTCTCGAAGAGCGCCGTGGGACGACAATCTCGGAACAGGCGTTGCACCAAAGAGCCCCAACCACCGCACCAGTGTGATTCACACCCCCCGAAAGTGCCTGGACAGGCGCGAATACCGAACGCCCGCCCCGAAAGACGACATCCGGCGTGCGAGCAGCAGCGCATATCGACGGCTCGGGCGCTCGGTGCCATTCCCATCCAACACGCCGACTCGGCGTTCCTCAAAGTCAGCTCTGAGGGTCATGCGCCTGAGCGTTCTGGCGCGCGTCGGTCTGCCTCCGGCGCCATCGGTCCTACAGCTGCTTCTTGGCCACACCTGCCAGTCGAGGACAAGCGGCGTCACGCCACAGGAGCGTGTAACCGCGTGACTTGAGGAATTTCCGGGCAGCTCCCCGATTGGCAAGGACCTTGCCGTCTGCTTCATGAAGCAGCACGGTCATCTTTATCGAGCCGGTTGAGCGAGCGAAGTCGCAGGAGATCCCCTCCAAGACTGACCCGAGACCCTGTCCACGAAACACGGGCATGACAAACAACTCCATGAGGACTGACTCTGTAGTGTCGCGGTGCGCGCAGAGATACGCCCAACCCATCCTCAACCCATAGCCATTCCGAATCTGGATGATGTCCACACCCGAGTCTGTCGCCAGCGAGTAGGAGCCAAATGACTCGACGAACCAGGTGTCTCCATCTCTGGTTCCGAGCATCCTCTGAGATCGAACTGGGTTCTCGATCATCCAAGTTCGCCTGAGGTGAGCGGCATCGTTGAGCTCTCTGAGCTCTACTTTGTGCCAGTTGAGACCCCAGCGGCCGTCCCAGCGGCACCACGCTTCAGTAAAGTGTTCAGCGAGATAGTCAAGTCCTACAGATCCGATGCCGTGATCCCCCCAGCCACTTCCCCACGAGTTCCAGAACTCGATCGCTTTCCCATCGTTTGAGAGGCCAGTTGCCACGACCGAGTGGAGATCGAGTGGTCGTTCCCCCGCATGGGGCCACTCGATCAGGCCGGTCGTCGAGGTATGCGCCGCGCCGAAGAGCTGGAATATCAGCAGGAGGTGGGGACGGGCCACCCGGGGGACCCCGGCCGCCTCCAGCCGGGCGGCGAGTTTGAGGTAGGCGACGAGGTCTTGGACCGTGGGCACTGGCTCATACCAGAGCCTCGCGATCTGTGTGAGGAAGCGCCCCATCCGCAATGCCTGAAGTTGAAATGAGCCGTTCACCTTCGGCAAACCATCAATCGACTTGGTCAGCAGGAACCCTCTGGTCCGGTCGAGAGCGGCCGCGCGCATCAGCGAGATCTGCCAAGCCCGGCCGGCAGGTCCTCGGATAGCGCAATTGGCGCCGCACGGGGAATCGAGAGAGTGACTATGGACATCCCAACCCAGTCCAAGTTCGAACTTCAGAGTCTCGAGCCGACAGGTCAGACACTCACCCGGTCCGTCCACCGGCGCCGGGTTGTTGATGTAGAGGCGACCCCTCCAGCCCGTTCTAGTCGAAACGGGCTCCACCTGGTCCGTCGATTTACACCGTCGACACGTGACAGCTCCGGTCACTGACCCCTCTCGCTCACTCATGTCCGAGGCCCTTCACCAGGTCGATTGCCTTGCGAGCTTACAGATCGTGCGCATCTAACATCGCTCTCTCTGGGGTGCTCCCGGCACGCGGATCAACGGTCCCGCATACCCCGTTCGGATCCTGGTTCGAGAGCCAGATCATCCCGGCGCCACCGAACGCGCGCAGAAGTCCGGCGCCGACCTCCTAACACGCAGCCACGCATAATCACGCCCCACGTGGCCGCGTCACCGGCTCCTAGCGCACGCCGAACCGGCGTTCGGCACCCCTGTCAATGACAGCGGACTGTCCCAGAACGCGCGCCTTCAAGCCCGCTCGCGCACGCCCGCATGTGCCGTTCGTGGGCGGCAACTACCTCGACCACGGCCGAGGGCGGGACCACACCCCGCTCAGATCCGAAGTGCCGACCATCGCCGGGGCTCGCTTCCACCCCTTCCATGCATCTTGAACAGGAAGAACGCTGCAAGGGGGCAGATTGCGACCGCGGAACGTTTGGCCTGCCAGTGGCTGCTCGGCAAGCACAACGGTCTGCGAGTCCCCAAGTCCGAGGCCGCCCTCGAATGTCATTCCGAGCCGTTGGACCCAGGGGTGGGCCCCGTTGGCGCACTGTCGTTCCCCGGAGCACCGTTGTTGATCGTGGCCTCGAGTACGCCCACGCGGTCCATCACCCAATCGAAATCCGGTGGCTCAGCCCGGAACATCCCCGCGTTCGCCATCTCGGCATAGTCGGCCCGCAGCGCATCAACTCCGATCTGGTCGGGAACCAGACGGATCCTGCCGGTCGTGCAGTCTTCGTAGTGCGAAGTGCTCCTAGCGAAATGGACGTTCTTCACGGCCACAACGTCCGCGAGGAGGTCGCGGTCCTTGAGCGCAGCTTCCCCGACCTCGTGCTCGGACAGCCGGGCCAGGTCGTACCAGTGACGGGAGATCCGATCGGCTCCCCGGTCCCACTGCCCGCGGTTGCACTCATCATGGGCCAGGGTCGCCTTCTCCCAGAATGTCCGCGCAGCCGAGAGCACGTCGACGGTGGCAAGAGGAAGCTCGACCTCCTCGGCAGTGAGGAAGTCGGTCACGTACGGAGTGATTACGCGGGACTCGCTCGGAACCACACGGTTGCGGGCCCCGAACTCCATTCTGACCCGCTCGGCGAGGTAGCCGCCTTCCTTGTCAAAGCAGCTCGGGTAGTCGAGGACGACGGTCTCGTCGTCGAGCATGGTGACGAATTCGCTCGGGTCGTCGACGTACGGAACGAGGGCACAACTGACGAGCGGCACCACCACCTCTTCGAGGTAGCCCGTCAGCTGGGCGCCGAGCTGTTCCCGGACCTTCTTTGCTGCACTCCTCGATGCGGGGAGCCCGGCGTTCGCGTCAGGATCGAGAGCGACCGTGAGGTCGATGTCTTCGGAGAACCGGTCGATGACCCCGTAGACCTTCGAGAGCGAGGTGCCGCCCTTGAAGGCCATTTGCGGACGGCCCTCCTGCCTGAAGAGCACGTCGAGGGTCCAGCAGAGCCATACGTCCTTCTCGAGAATCTTGGGCGGTAGACCGGTGCCAGCGGCAGCCACGGCGTACACAGCGCGGCGCTCGTCGGTCTCCTCGAGCAAGAACTGATCAGGCATCCGCCAGCTCTCTGACCACCTGGCGCTCCGAAGATCCGGACTGAGGGTGCTCGTAACGGTAGAACTCGTCGCTCAGCCAGGCCGGCATCGCGTTGGTCTCCTCACGCAGCGTCTTGAACTCCGCGACCGGCAGCGCGCCCCGCACTTGAGCGATGACCGCGGGGGTCACCTGTTTGGGCCCGAGGTAACGCAGTGCGCGCAGCGCCTCGCCGGCCGGGGTGCCTGCCAGCACCAGCTCTTTGGGGGCTGCGTGCCGGAGCTGCACTTTGAGCTGACCTGACTGGACGGTCCGGCTGCGGCCAGAGGTGAGGAACACCGGGGACAACGGGGCCTGGGTGCTCAGGCCGAGCCGGCGGGCGGCTTCGGCGCCATGGGCGGCGATCGACTCGCCCCGGCTCTTGGCCAGAGCCTCGGCCAGGGCCTGGGGCTCGGGAGGGACCGGTCCGGCGAGGCGGCTGGTCTTGGGCCGGTAGTAGAGGCCACGAGCGGCGCGTGTGATCTCCCCAGCTCGCCCGAGCCGGCTGAGCGCCTGGTCCACGGCAGCCCTCGTGCCATGGCGAAGCAGCCGGGACGTCGGGATCAGCGCCCCGGGTCCGGCCTGCTCGAACTCCTTTCGGATCGCAGTGATGGTCGATGTACTCATGTCAGAAATACTACACGATTATCTGACAGAGGCGAACACGCGATCCCGGCCGACCTCGCGTATTTGGTGCGCTTCAGTGACGGTTGACCGAATCGAGGTCGGTCGGCTGTGGCAAGGCATGGAAGACCTCGTCCGTCGAGCCGAGCCAAGTTGGGCCGCACGCTGCCGTGATTCGCCGGCAAGCTCCTTGTCTTGGCTTGTGCTGTGGAGGGCGACAAACGGGGAGGGCAAGTCAGGCTGGCGGAGCTCGTTGCCACTCACACTCAGGACGCCACCGTCTCGGAGGCGACGATCTCGTAGGGAATCCCGATCTGGTCGAGCAGTCGGGCCGTGGCGATCCGGTGGTGCGCTCCCGAGCCACCTGCTCGGGGCAGTGTCGGGATGACGCCTGCCATGCAGTCGTCACGGATGGCATGGTCCGAACGCCCGAGCAGGGGTGCCACCTGCGATGGTGAGCACACCAGAGGCAGGTCGATTCCTCCGGTGGCGCGGACGAACAGGGCGGCGTTCATGCGGCACCCCTGTCGGTCGGGGTTGACGTTGCCGGTCCGATCGTCGTGCACGGATCCGACGGCCCGCTGGGCTTCCAAGGTCTCAAGTGCGGACCCGGACGCAGCGCTCCGATTCCGTCGTCCTCGCGAAGTGGGACCCGCAGCGTCCGCTGGGCGCGGGAGGAGAGAGGCAGGGGATGGTTGTCAGCGCCGAGGACGGCGATCGGGGGCTCGTGTGCCGGTGGGCTCTCGAATCCGACGATCGGCCCGGGGACATCCCTGACGGTCGGTCGGTCGGCATGGAACTGGTCGGTCGTGAAGGAGTTCATGTCGGCCACGATGACGGTCGGGGCTCACAGATCCCCTCATCAAATGGCTCACAACCGGAGAAAGTTCGAGAAATTCCGTTCGGCGGCCAAAGTGCCAGGTCGGAGACCCGCCGACTCCGGATGATTACGAAGTCCCAGCTCAAGGGGCTCACAAATCTTGCTGTGAGGGGTTCGCAACGCGGGAGCTGATCTGGCTCTCCGGACCCACGCTGACGGGGCGCCACGACGTCGAAGTCGACGTCATGGCAGCTCAGGGGGCTCACAACTCAGTTTGTGAACCCCTCACAAACGTCTCGGGGGTGTATCGGGGTCGAGGAGGCCTTCGCCGAACTCGCCGTGCCGCATTCGGCGGGGAACCACGCCGACGCCGTTCGGCGCTCGGCGTGAGGGACCTGGTGCGGCAATCCGGTTGGTGGACCCGTTCGACCCTTCGGTTGGTTTCACACCGTTGCCAGCCGTCAAACGTCGCTCCGGAATACGGCTCGACCCCGGAGACCGCCGGCACGCCGGCGCCGGGGTCGGCCTTTATGTCCTCGCTCGACCTTCGGCCGCCCCTTGACTGCTGGCTCCGGCGTGGGCAATCGGCTTCCAGCGATTGATGACGGACCAGGCGGGGCGAGAAGCGCCCCACCCGTCACCAATCACAAGGAGAACAGCCATGACCATCACATCCACCACCATCGTGGGCAACCTGACCAGGGATCCGGAAATCCGCTACACCCGGGAGGGCCAGGCCACAACGTCCCTGTCGGTGGCCGTCAACCGCCGGTGGCAGGACAAGGAGACCAAGGAGTGGGAGGAGTCGGTCTCGTTCCTCGACGTCGTCTGCTGGAGGGACCTGGCCGAGAACGTGGCCCTAAGCCTGACCAAGGGCGCACGGGTCGTGGTCACCGGTCGCCTGGAGCAGCGGAGCTGGGAGAGCGACGAGGGGGAGAAGCGGTCCAAGGTCGAGATCGTGGCCGACGAGATCGGTGCCAGCCTCCGGTTCGCCACCGTGGACATCCACAAGGTCCAGCGCCCGGCGACCGCCGACGAGCCCGCCGACGAGGCGGCGTCCGCCTGACCGGACCGGAGGGGTCGGGACTCCCGACCCCTCCGGAACCCCCGTTCCTCCGCAATTCCCCAGACGTTCCCTTCCGGGCGCCGTTGCGCGACCCAGTTCTTATGGTGAGCGATCCATCAGCATCCCGACCGGGCCGCTCTCTCCGAGCGGCCCGGTCGTCGTTCGTTGGTGCCCTGCTCGCCCCACCCCGGTGGTCCGGCGATTGCCGTCTCCCGGGACCCTGCGATTTCCACCAGCAACCCACAAGAAAGGCACAACCATGAACACTGTGACCATCACCGGCCGCTTCACTGCCGATCCGGAACTGAGGTTCACCTCCGGGACCGGCAAGGCGGTCGCCACCGTCAGGGTGGCCCTCAACGACCAGGGTCGGGACAAGGCGGTCTTCGTCGACCTCGAGTCCTGGGAGAAGACGGCGGACTTCATCTGCGAGTACGGCACGAAGGGCCGCCTCTTCGAGGCAACCGCACGTCTCGCCCTCGACCAGTGGACCGACGCCGAAGGAGGCCAGCACTCCAAGCACTACCTCGTGACCGGCCCCTACCAGTTCCGGTTCCTGGACAAGGCCACCGGCACCGATGAGCCCGAGGCCCCGGTCGGAGATGGTTGACCGGACGAGTCCAGACGGCAAGAGGGGGACCCCATCGGGGTCCCCCTCTTCTACGTTCCGGCCATCGGTGGCCGGCGGGTCAGGCCACCAGCTGGGTGATGGCGGACCGCCGTTGGCGCCGGAGCTGGGAGACGGGCTCCCCGGCAAGCTCGGACAACTCGGCCATGGTCAGGCCGAGCACACTCGTGGCGTAGAGCACGGCGGCATCGGCCGCGGCCAGTCCGTCACCGGTCGCCTCGGCGAGGGCGACGGCCAACAGCTCCTCGCCGGACCGATCGCTCCCTGCTCGGAACACGTCCATGCCTTCAGGGGCGGTGCCACGCCGGGAGCGGTGCCGCCGCTCAGTCGCCTGGAGGGATCGGAGTCGGGTGCGTGTCCCAGACAGCAGGTCGCCTGCGGCGTAAGGGCGCACCGTCCCGGTCCACACGGTGATCTGCTCCCAGAGGCAGGAGATCGCGTCGGCAAGGAAGCCGTCGACGTCCTGCCACGGACCTTCGGAGATGTCGAACCGTTTCACCAGCGCCAGGACGCCGGGAAGGAGTGCCTGGACGATGGCCCGGGGGACGAGCTTGTCGGTCCCGGCCCTCGCCAGCATGGTGGCGATCACCGTGGCCGCCTCGTTACGGGTGAGGCGACCTGCCGCAGGCGACAGGGCGGCGACCAACCCGGCGAGGTCGTCGGCATCGAGCCGGGCGATCGCCGGCTCACTGTCGGCCAGGCGCAGATAGGCGGTGCGCGACGGGGGAGCAGTACCGAGGACCTGCCATTCACGTCGGAGCCGTCGGGTCGTGGGGGTGTCCATGGCCGACACGATGAACGTGAGGGTTCACAGATCCCCTCACAGAACCCCTCATCACCGAAGATTTCCGAATTGAGCGCCGTCGGCGACGCGATCGTCCGCCGCGGGGGGCGAGCGAGCCAAGAACGGGCATACGCCCAGCCCAGAGGGTTCACAAATTCTGTGGCGGGCCCGATCACAGACTCGAGGCAGGGTTCACAAGTTCGACGCCTCAACCTGCCGGCGGATCTGCCGGAAACGGCATCGGCGCAGGTGGGAGGGTTCACAAAATCGCCAGGGGGGGTTCACAAACGGCGAATCGCCTCAATCGCGCTCCGTGCCCCCTCCCCTTCGGTGCGAACAATCGCCCGGCACACCGACCGCTGCCGGACGGCGGCCGGCAATGCGATGGGCGCCGCGGAGCGCTGCGCCTTCGTGCTCACCCAGGTCGGAGAGGACATACGGCCTGGCCACGGCATCCGTTGTCGCCATGCTTCGACGCAGCTGAGCGGCTCCACCGAAGTGTTCGTCGCGTCCCGACGCCGGGGAATCGTCGGAGACTTCAGAGGAACGGAGAGCCTGGAGGGCTCGCTCTCCAATTGCCCGTCGCTCGGACTGCACTCGTTCGCGGGACTGCGGAAGAGCGGGAGCAAGATGGACGATCCGCATAGCGGATCGTGGGGGCGCCGCCGTTGGCCTTGCCCAGGAGTTGTCCCCGAGGTCCCCTCGGCGTCGCTGCGCTGGGGTGCGTCCAGAAAGCTCAGGCGCATCAAGAGAGGAGGAATTCTCTGGAGATGAACTGAGCGACAGCTCACGGGAGCCTGCCGGTGAAAGTCCGGTCCGGGGAGACGCCAAGGTCCCCGGTAGTGAAGCCCCCGACGTCGGTCGAAATGCCGGCGTCGAAGCGGGGTGGATCAAGTGGCCGGTCCGCAACATCAAGTGAAGCCTGCAACGTCGTCAAGCGACCCGGGGAACCGGGACAAAGAGGGAGCCGAACTTCTCTCAGCGAGGTGAAGGCCAGGGAAGGTGTCTGAGAACTTGGAGCGGATACCAATGAACCCTCCGGCGTAGGGGGCGTGGAACGGTCAGACGGTTGCCGTGGGAACTGGAGAGGCCCTCCTCGGCCCGCGTCCTGTGGGGATGCGGAGTGCGTCTGCCTATAACCGGCGACCCCGGGAAATGGCAGGCAGCCGAGAGGGAGTCGGAGGGGGTCGTAGTAGTGACGACGGGCGGGACAACATAACCCGCTCCGAGCGAAGGACCCCTGCTTCACCGATGCACGAGAAGGAAGGGACGGAGTAGGTCAGTGTCAGACCGACTAGATCAACCAGCAGATGCCGACGATACAGGCGACCACCATGCCCGGACACGGGCCAGGGACGTTGCCAAAGCCGAAGGCGTCAGCAGTCTCCAAGCCCTCCAACGCTTGCACCCCACAGGCCGGCGCCGAGTCTCTGGACCCTTCAGCCCCCCGACTCCCGCGACACCTGAAGCACGCCTTGACTGATCTGTCCTTCAGCGGGTGTCTGGCTCTTCGTGGGCTTGGTCGACGAGGTCCCGAAGTTGGTGGCGGCCTGCGATGCCGAGCTTCGGGTACGAGCGGTAGAGGTGGGAGGCGACGGTGCGCGGGGAGAGGAAGAGGCGGTCGCCGATCTGGCCGTTGGTCAGCCCGCGGCTGGCCAGGATGACGATCTCACGTTGTTGGCCGGTGAGTCCGGCGAGCGTGTCAGATGTGCTTGGCGTTCTTGGCACGCTTACGCCGCAGGCGCGTAGTTCAGCTTCGGTGCGCCGGGTCCAGGGCGTGGCACCGAGGCGGCGGAACGTCTCGAGCGCAGCCGCTAGGGGGGGTTTGGCGTCGTTGATGCGCCGCTGGCGCCGGAGCCATTCTCCGTAGTCCAGCTGGAGCTGGGCGCGCTCGAACGGCCAGCTATCTCCACTGGCGTCGGATAGGCCGTCGAGGAAGTGGGCCCCAGCGTCGGCGTCGGTCAGCAGCCCGCGCGCCCGAGCGGCGAGCTGTTCCAGCCGGGGACCCCGGGCAGGCCCCGTCATGGCCAATGCGCCGTCCACTAGCTCCCAGGTTTCTTGGCGGCGTTCGGCGCGCACCGCGGCTGCGGCAAGGTCGGCGATAGCGAGGTAGGAGACGTGGTGGTGCAGCGGGGTGCCGTCGGCGTCGAAGAGCCTGCTGAGCTGCGCGTATGCGGTCGGGTGCTTGCCTTGGGCTAGCTCGGCGAGGCCTGCGGCGTGCAGCGCTCTGGCGGTGACCGAGCGGTACTCCGCTCCGTCAGCGGTGGCGACGGCGCTGGCGAGCAGAGACTCGACTCGGTCGAGGTCCCCGCGCATGGCGAGCACGGTGGCAGTTGTGAGGTCGGCCGTGGCGGCGACGGTCTCCATCTTGTAGGCGGCAGCGGCGTCGGCGGCCTCGTGGGCGGCTGCAAGTGCTTCGTCCCAGCGTCCGCTGTCGATGCACGCCCACTGCAACGCTGACAGCGCGGCACCGCTCCCCCCGCGGACGCCAGGGGCGCGGAGCTGGCTGAGGGCTTCCCGCAGCAACTGGACCGCCAGCTCGGTCTCGTCGAGCAGCCAGGCCGTCGCGCCAACCTTGGCCAGCTCGACGACAGGTCCCTGCGCTACTGCGTGCAGGAGTGGCACCGTTTCAGTCCTGTTGCTGAAAGGTTTAGTGCACGCTTGTATCCACGCTCGCTGCTCGTCGTCGTATCCGCCGGGCCAGTCCGCCGGAGGCGGTGCCGGCACCTGGAGGAAGTCGAGCGTGCGCAGCACCCGTTCCTGGTCGGCGGGGATGCCTGACTGGTAGGCCACCGTGGCAGCCAGGCCCACGGCGTCCCAGGCGGTGACTGGCAGACGACCTGAGACTTCGACGGCGACGGCGATGACCGTCTGGAGCGCCTCGGCGTGCTGGTTCGACCAGACGAGCGCCCAGCCGATCTGCAGCCGCGCCGCGATTCGCTGGTCCGGGTCGGAGGTCACCGCGAGCACCCGGGTGGTGAGCTCCTGCACCCAGTCGGCTTGTCCAGCGGTGAGAGCGAGGGTGGCGGCGGCCAGCAGCCGCCGGGCTTGGTCCTGCTCGCGCGGGCTGAGGTCGGCCGCGCGTTCGAGGGCGCGTGCTGCGGCTGCTACGCCGCCGCGCCGCTGAGCCTGGGCTGCGCTGTGCTCCAGCAGAGAGGCCACCGGCTCGTCAGGCTCTAGCGTCGCCGCCGCCAGATGCCAGGCGTGGCGGTCAGGCTGGTCACGGAGCGCGTCGGCGATCAGTCGGTGCGCTGCGGCGCGCTGAGCGAAGGGCGCGGCGTGGTAAGCGGCGGTCCGGCCGAGAGGGTGGACGAAATGCGGCCCCGACCGGTCCACCCGGATCAGTCCTGCCGCCTCGGCGGGAGCGAGGGTGTCGGAGGACAGCCCGGCCATCGTGACCGCCGGCAGATCGGCGCTGTCGGCGACCGCGGCGAGCAGCAGCGCCGACTGCGTCGAGCCGGGCAGAGCGGCGAACTGGGCAGCGAGGACCGCGGTGAGCCGCTCGACCGGTAGGAGCAGCTCACCGGTCCAGCGTCGGCCGACGCCCGGCTCGGCCGCGATCGCCTTGGAAAGCTCGATCAGCGCCATCGGGTTGCCCGCCGCTTGGGCAAGCACCTGCTCCCTCGCCCGGCCGCGCGGCGGGCGGGGCTGCACGTCGAGCAGCCGACCGGCGTCCTGCACGCCCAGTGGCTGTAGCGGCAGTTCCGGAAAGTCCCGATCGAAACCTGTGGGCGGTATGTTGCCGCGCACGCCGAGGAGCAGGACGAGCCGTTCCGATGTCAGGCGGTGGGCGGCGAAGGCGAGCGCGTCCAGCGAATCGCGGTCCAGCCACTGGGCGTCGTCGGCGACTACCAGAAGCGGGCTCTGGTCCGATAGGCCCGAAAGTAGCGTGAGCACGGCGATCCCGGTCAGGAGGGCATCGCTCGGCACTGGATCCTGCGAGAGCGCGAGTGCCCCCAGAAGCGCCTTCTCCTGCCGTTCCGGCAAGGCCGCCACACGGTCCAGTACCGGCTGGAGGAGCTGGTGGAGCCCGGAAAACGCCAGGTCCTTCTCTGATTCCCGGCCAGCGGTCGACAGCGCCCGCGTGCCCGCCGTTGCGGCCCAGCGTGCCGCGTCGGCCAGCAGCGCGGTCTTGCCCATCCCGGCATCCCCCAACAACACCAGCACCCGGCCTTCCGCCGGTGGTGGGACAACAAGGCCCCGCAGCCTGGACAGCTCGCCGTCCCGGCCGATCAGACCGGTGTCTGTGCTGTGCACCCGGGCTCCTCTTCCTGCTGTCCGACGCCCAGCGTAGTCAGCATGATCTGCCTCCCGGAACTGAACTGCAGTCAGCTTGCGGATACCGCACGCCCGCTCGGCGGCGCATGATTGGCGTCACGGACCACAGCTCCCCACGGCGCTGTACCCGGGGCCGACCGGCCCCATCGAACGAGGGACACGAGATGAGCGAACAGCGAGACCTAGGGGGGCTGAGCGCCCTGGTGACGGGGGCGACCTCGGGTATCGGCAAAGCGGCGGCAGACCGCCTGGCGGATCACGGTGCCGAAGTGATCGTGCACGGCCGCGACGCCGCCCGCGGCGAAGCGGTCGTCGACGGCGTCATCGCGAGGGGAGGTAAAGCCCGCTTCGTGGCCGCTGATCTGAACGATCCCGCCCAAATCGCTGACCTCGCCGAACACGTCGGCGCTGTCGACGTGCTGGTCAACAATGCCGGGATCGCCTGGTTCGGCCCTACCGACCAGCTGGACGTGGCCACCTTCGACCAACTCTTCCGCGCCAACGTTCGCCCCGCATACTTCCTCGTCGCCGCCCTGGCACCCAAGATGGTGGCCCGGGGCAGTGGGAACATCATCAACATCGGCAGCATGGCCGGCCAGATCGGCCTCGCCGGGGGCGCAGCGTACAGCGCCACCAAGGCTGCCTTGGCCTCGTTAACCCGCTCCTGGGCGGCCGAGTACAGCCCGGCGGGCGTCCGGGTCAACACCGTCTCCCCGGGACCCGTCTATACCGCGGTCCAGCCTGCAGAAGAGACCGAATCCCTCGGCGCCACCACCCTCGCCGGGCGGGCCGCCCAGCCCGACGAGATCGCCGAGGTGGTCGCCTTCCTGGCCTCCCCGAAAGCGAGCTACGTCACGGGTGCCGTCTTCGCCGTCGACGGCGGTCGCACCGCCATCTGACCACTCGGGCCTCCTGCCGGCACCTGCGTGGCGGGTGGACACGATTCATCCGACCGTGTGCCGATTGACCCGTTGTGTACCCGCCGCCCTCTCCTCCACGACAAAGGAGCACACCGACCATGGACTCATCCCTTGCCAGCGCGGCATCTACCCGTTTCCTTGACGTCGGCGGCACCCGTTTCGCCTACCGCCGATTCGGGACGCCGACCGGCATCCCGCTGGTCTTCACTCAGCACTTCATGGGCAACCTCGACAATTTCGATCCGGCGATCAGCGACGGACTGGCGACAGGGCGCGAGATTGTGCTGTTCGACAACACCGGTGTCGGCAGCAGTACCGGCACCGCACCCGACTCGATCGTCGCCATGGCGGCCGATGCCTCACGGTTCATCGACGGACTGGGTCTGTCGACCATCGATCTCCTCGGCCACTCCATGGGTGGGGAGATCGCCCAGATGCTCACCCTCAACCGTCCTGACCTCGTACGCCGCCTAGTCCTCGTGGGCACAGGGCCCAAAGGCGGCGACGGCATGGCCCGGCAAGATCCCAAGGTCGCCCCTTTGTTCTCGAAATGGGAGGAGCTCGGCGAAGACATGTGGCTGCCCATCATGTTCTCGCCGTCGAATGAGAGCCAGGACGCTGGCCGGGCATTCATCGACCGCATCACGGCCCGCACCGAAGATCGGGACATCCCCGTCAGCACTGAGACCATCGCCGCCTACCTTGCTGCCGTGCATGACTGGGGCGCTCCCGCCCAGGGCAGCTTCGACTACCTCGGCGGTATCTCCCAGCCGACACTGGTGGTCAACGGCAACAACGACATCATCATTCCGACCGTGAACTCGTATCACCTCTTCCAGCATCTGCCAAACGCCGAGTTGTGGCTCCTCCCCGACGCCAATCACGGGTCCCATTTCCAGTACGTCGACCGCTTCGTGCGCCGAGTCATCGATTTTCTCGACGTTCAGCCTCACGACCTGGGAAGTTGATTTGGATGAATGGATCATAGATATGACTCGAACATGCGATGAGAGCGGCGCGGTGATCAGCGATAGTGCAAGTGATGCGAACGGCTGGGAGGCCGGTCCGGAATGGAGAACCTCGTGACAATGGATCCGGCGATGCGCGAAGCAGACGGCGTTAAGATCCGATTCGCCGAGGCAGGCGACGGTGGAAGCGAAACAGTGGTCTTGACCAGCCCCTGGCCGGAGAGCCTTTTCGCGTTCAGAAAGGTCTGGGACCGCCTGACGGAACAGTTTCACGTCATCGCGATCGATCTACCCGGGTTTGGACAGTCAGAGGCGCGATTGGACCTATTTTCGCCACCAGCTATGGGGACTTTCCTCTTGCAGCTGATTAGGGAATGGGACTTGGGTCCAGTGCACATCGTCGGACCTGATGTCGGTACGTCAGCCGCCTTGTGGGCTGCTGCGACTCAGCCCGACCTGGTGCGGAGTCTGGCGATCGGCGGCGGCGCTTCCGCCATTCCGCTGCAGGTAGGCGGTGCGCTGAAGGACATTATCGACGCCCCCGACATGGAGGGATTCCGTCAGATCGACTCAAAGGACATTCTCGGTCCCGTCTATGACGCTACGCCGGGGGGACCCCCACCAGCAGATGTCAGAGATGACTACCTTGCGTCCTATGCCGGGGACCGGTTTGTCGAGTCGGCGCTCTACGTCCGAACGTATCCCACCGAGCTTCCCAAGCTGGCCGAGCAATTGGCGACGATTAAAACGCCCGTGCAAATCGTGTGCGGAAGAGATGACCCGTTGGTTCCGACACCCAATCAAGACTTTCTTCACGAGCGGCTGCCCAATTCCAGAATGGACCTGCTGCCAGCAGAGCATTTTGCATGGGAGGAAGTTCCGGACCCGTACTGCGACGTTCTCGTCAAATGGCTGAGCGGCGGTTACCTCACGCCTTCTGACTTGCCGAACGGCTGAATGTCGGACTCAGTGGTCGCCGAATCGATAGTCACAATCTTCAATTAGGAGGAAACCCAGTGCCAATGATCGATGTGTACTCGGTCACCGGAACATTCGCTGACAAACATCGACTTGCAAGAGACCTTGCGGCCGCCGTCATGAAATGGGAGAAGGTGCCGGAACTCGCGCTATTTAAGAAGAATACTGCCGCCTTTATACACGACCTACCCGCCGATTCGCTATCCAATGTCGACGGCAACAGCAACTACGTGCGCGTCGAAGTCCTCACACCGGTTGGCGTACTGGACCGCGACAAGCAACTGGGCGTGGTTCAAGAACTCACCGACATAGTCGCAGCAGCCGCCGACGACCCCACTTTGACGGAACGGACCTGGGTATTGATCACTGAGTCACCAGAAGGCGGATGGGGTATCAACGGACATGCGAATACCGGGTCTGATATTGCTGATGCCGCTCGCAAACAAATAGCTGCTCTTGCCTCCGACAAGGCTGCCGAGTAGTTATGCCCATTCAACGTTCTCAATGGCGATGGGCTCTCATGTCGGTACCGCACCGCGATGAGGGTGTGGGCCTGGTCGATCCGTGGAGGATGCGGCAATGAAGGCAATCGGACTCACGGAGTTCGGCGGTCCCGAGGTTCTCAAAGTCGTCGACCTCCCCGAACCGCAGCCAGCTCCCGGTGAAGTGAGAATAAGGGTCCATGCGGCAACGGTGAATCCAGCCGACATCACTTTCCGTACGGGAGGAAGGGCGGCCCAGTTGGCGGAATGGCCCGCTCCATATATTCCGGGGATGGATGTCGCTGGCATTATCGACAAACTTGGAGAAGGCGCGGATGGGCGCCTAGCCGTTGGCGATTCGGTAATCGCATATGTCAATCCATTGGGTCCGCACGGTGGTGCATACGCCGAGAAGGTCGTGGTCGAAGATGCTTCGGTTGTGCACGCTCCCAGCGGTGCAAGCTTCGCTGAGGCGGCCACGCTGCTTCTCAATGCGACCACGGCGCGCCTCTCGTTGGATGCGCTGGATCTCCCTTCGGGGAGCACGGTCGCTGTCATAGGCGGAGCGGGTGCAGTGGGGGGATACGCGATACAGCTCGCGAAAGCCGACGGCCTGGGTGTACTGGCAGTCGCAGCATCGAGTGACGAAGCGCTTGTACGAGGTCTCGGCGCCGGCACGATCGTCGAGCCCGGTGACGATGTAGGAGCCCAAATCCGCAGCCTGCTTCCGTCCGGCGCTCCAGGACTGATCGACGGCGCTGCACTCAATGCCCTAGCCCTTCCGGCCGTCGCCGATGGGGGTGATTTGGTTACGCTGAAAGGATGGAACGGCCCCAGTGAGCGGGGCATTGTCATCCACCCCGTTTCTTCATTTGGCTCCGCGACCGACACCGCCTTATTTGATCGGCTTCGAAGTCAAGTTGAAGAGGGCATCTTGAGTCTTCGAGTTGCCGAGATCCTACCGGCGACGGAGGCCGTTGAAGCTCACCGGCGGCTTGCCGCTGGAGGTGTCCGAGGCCGGTTGGTTTTGGACTTCTCCGGACCATTGTAGAGCCCTTTCGTAAACCGACACATCACCCTCCGAGGTATCGACCATGCCGCAGTGTGAATACGACTCAACCTCGATCCATTTCGAGACATACGGAAACGGGTTCCCAATCCTGCTCATTGCGCCGGGGGCGATGGAGTCGGCGATCGAGATGTGGGCTGGTGCCACCATCGACCCGCTCACTACCTACGCGGACGCGTTTCGCCTGATCGCAATGGACCAACGCAACGCTGGGCAATCGAGCGGGCCGGTCGACACAGCCGACCCTTGGGGGGCGTATGCACGGGATCAAGTGGCACTGCTTGATCATCTCGGTATCGAGCAGTGCCATGTGATGGGCGCCTGTATCGGAGGATCGTTTGCGCTCAAGCTGATTGAGCAGGCGCCCCGTAGGGTTGCGGCTGCCGTGCTGATGCAGCCCGTAGGGATCACCGCGGGTAACGGGCCGCTCTATGAGCAGATGTGGCGCTCCTGGGCGACGCGCCTGTCCGCACGGTCAGACCTCACATCGGAAGAGATCGAGGTGTTCGGCAACCGAATGTGGCGGGATGACTTCGTGGTCAGCGTGACGCGCGACTTCGTTCGAGGATGCTCGACGCCGCTGCTTGTCCTTCCCGGCACGGACCGATACCACCCCCAGGCAACCGGTCGCGAGATCGTGGAGCTGGCCCCCGCCGGGGAGGTCTTTGAACCCTGGAACGACTCGCCGCACCACGTAGGTCAAGCGGTGGAGATAATTCGCGACTTTCTACGGGCGCACATACATGCGGGCTGGAAGTGATCGATATACCTACGTTCAACATGCTTATACCCTCGATCACTGTCACACTCCCAGCCAGAAATTGCCTTCGCGCGGGCTCCTCATGACGTCGCCGCCGATAACTTCTTTGCGCCGTCCAGAGACACGTCGAGTGCTGCCCCGCCCGGTCGCCTTCTGGCTGGTAGCTGCGGCTGCTGCCACGCTGACCGCAGCGTCGAGCGCCCCAAGCCCTCTCTATGCCGTCTATCAAGAACGGTTCAAGTTCTCCGAGATAACACTGACGATAATCTTCGCGGTCTACGTCTTCGCACTGATGATGAGCCTTCTCACCGTCGGCCGGTTGTCGGACTACGTCGGAAGACGTGTCGTGCTCGGAGGGGCCCTCGTTGTCGAGGCGGGAGCGATGGCGTTGTTCGTCGGATCAAACGGTGTCGCGTCGCTCCTTTGGGCTCGAATCGTCCAAGGATTCGCTACTGGTGCAGCCCTTGGGGTCTTGGGTGCATACCTCCTCGACCTCCAGCCGAGTAGCGGTTCGCGGTTGGGTTCACTCGTCAACAGCGTTGCCCCGACCTTCGGGTTAGGTCTGGGAGCCATTGCTACTGGGCTGCTTGTCCAGTATGGCCCTCATCCGACGAAGCTGATCTTCGCGATTCTTATGGCGCTGTTTCTCGTGTTAGTCCTGGTAACAGTCCTGCTGCCAGAGACCATGCCGCACGTGCCAGGTGCAATGGCGGCTCTGCGCCCTGAGATCGCCGTTCCGAAGCGGGCGAGAGGTGCGTTCGCGGGCGCCGTGCCAACGATGGTCTCCACCTGGGCGCTTGGGGGTCTGATCCTCTCCGTGGGCGGCTCGCTGCTCGGAACGGTTTTTGGGCAGACCAACCTCGGGATAATTGGTCTTGTGATCGGCTTGTTCCCGGTTTCGGCGGCTGCCGGCGCTTTGCTTGCCCGCGATCTATCGCCGCCGGTCATGGCCCGACTCGGCAGTGCAGTCCTTGCGGTGGGGACAGGCTTGTCCCTTCTCGCACTCGCGTGGTCATCGATTGCCCTGTTCGTCGTGGCGTCCATCGTGGCCGGTGCCGGCTTCGGCACCGGGTTCCTCGGATCTCTCCGCTCGGTAAGCCAACTGGCCGAGCCTCATGAGCGGGCGGCGCTGCTGTCCGCCGTGTTTGTGGTCAGCTATTTTGCCTTCAGCGTGCCTGCACTGGCGGCAGGTGTGTTGACAACCCACATTGGCCTCCGAACTACCTCTTTCGCCTATGGCTACTTTGTCCTGGTAGTCGCGCTGGGCACGTTGGCATTTGAGCGAGTGACTGTTCGCCACGAACAAGATGCTGTATGACCATTCGAGGGTGGTCCGGCCGAACCAGTCCGCAAGCTGGGGTGGGGTGCTCTGTGGTGTCACCCTTGGCCGCAATGAAGACAAGGAGGCAGCGATGCCGGCAAAAGGAAGTGCGGAGTGGACAGGGGACGTTCCGACTGGGACGGGTACGTTCATCGCCGGAGACACCATCAGTGGGGGATACACGTATAAATCGCGCTTCGAGGACGGTCCAGGTTCGAATCCAGAACAGCTGATCGCGGCAGCGCACGCGGCATGCTTCTCAATGGCCCTGTCCAACATCCTGGCTCAAGCGGGTAGCCCTCCTGGTTCAGTGCTCACCGATGCGACGGTCACGCTGCGGCAAGTTGACGGCGTACCGACCATCACCAAAATCGACCTTGTCACGGTTGGAAAAGTGCCCGGACTTGACGAGCCTGCTTTCGTCGAGCACGCCAAGACGGCCAAAGCCGGGTGTCCCGTCAGCAGAGCCCTGGCCGGCGTACCCGAGATCACACTCAAAGCCTCGCTGGCTCCATGAACGTGGCATATGACCGCGACGGGTTAGTCGTCCCGTGAGCCACTCCCAGCCATTCCGGGTCATCCCCGCTCCCGAGAACCCGGATCTTCGACCCCTGCTCGGAGAGTCCCAGCTGACCACTCTGCGACGCTACGGCCGAGAATCCAGCGTTAGGGACGGAGACGTCTTGTTCGCGGACGGAGACCAGTCCTACGACATGATCGTTGTGCTGGAAGGCTCGATCGAGATCGTCGAGAACCATCGTCAGGAGGACGAGGCCTCGATAATCTCATACGGGCCCCGCGAGTTCATCGGCGAGATGGGCTTGCTCACCGGACAGACCGTCTATCTGAGCGGAGTCGCCACCAGCGACGGTCGCGTTCTCCGGATCCCTGCCGAAAAGGTCAAAGTCATCATGTCCGAGGAGCCGGATCTGAGCGAACTGATCCTTCGGGCGTTCCTCATCAGGCATTCTCGGCTTACCAACATCGGGTCAGGGCCAGTGTTGGTCGGCTCCCGCTTCGACGCCGACACCCGCAGACTCCTCGAGGTGTTCGCCCGCAATCGGCTCTCGTCGAGGTGGTTGGAGTTGGAGGGCAACCCTGAAGCGGAAGCACTCCTTCGCGATCTCGATGTACCGGTTGCGGAGCTGCCGATCGTGATCCTGCCTGGCGGCTCACTCCTTCGCAATCCAACCGGCTTGGTTCTCCTCGATGCACTGGGACTGGTCGACGCGCCGCTGGAACAATCCGAGGTTAGTGATCTCCTCGTGGTGGGCGGAGGACCGGCGGGACTTGGCGCGGCGGTCTATGGGGCGTCGGAAGGGCTGTCGACCACGCTTGCCGAAGACACTGCCCTCGGAGGCCAAGCAGGCACATCGACCCGGATCGAGAATTATCTCGGGTTCCCAGCCGGTCTCTCCGGCGAAGAGCTGGCGGCGCGAGCCGTTCTCCAAGCGCGGAAGTTCGGCGTCCGCGTCAAGTTGGGAGCGAGCGCCGTCGAACTGTCGTCGACTGCCGGGCTACATCACGTCCGTTTCAATGATGGCGAGACGGTCTCCGCCAACTCGGTGATCATCGCCACGGGTGCTCGCTACAACCGTCTCCCGCTCGATCGACTCTCCGATTTCGAGGGCGTCGGCGTCTACTACGCCGCCACGCAGGCGGAGGCAAAGGCGTGCTCCGGCGGGCCCGTCGTGATCGTGGGCGGTGGGAACTCCGCCGGTCAGGCTGCGATCTACCTGGCGCGGTCGTGCACCGATGTTCGCATCGTCATCCGCTCCGAGTCGCTCGCCAGGTCCATGTCGCGCTATCTCCTCAATGAGATCGAGCGCCATCTCCAAATTCGGATCGTGTCGCGGACCGAAGTCATAGGCCTCGTCGGCGAACAAAGTCTCACCGGTGTCAAACTCCGAGACAACACCACCCGGGAGACTTCTACGGTCCCCGTCTGCGGGCTATTCGTTTTCATCGGGGCCAACCCGCGTACTGAGTGGCTTGGCGGCCAACTCGCCCAAGACGCGGACGGCTTCCTGCTCACCGGTGCAGACCTCGCAGACCACCATGAGTGGGGAGATGAGACGCCACTTGTCCTCGAAACGAGTAGACCGGGCATCTTCTGCGTGGGCGATGTCCGGAGTCGCTCGATCAAGCGCGTCGCGGCGGCCGTCGGTGAGGGCTCTATGGCTGTGCGCCTCGTTTTTGAGCGACTAGAGGCGGCTGGTCTCGCAATGTCCGACTCGCCGGGGGTCGACTGAGCGGATTGATAACGATGCATCCGTCCAACCGGGGCGTGAAAGCGGCTCGATCAAGAAAGGGAAGGACATGAATGGACAACGAGACCTTGAGGGCATGGGTGCACTGGTCACCGGAGCCACCTCCGGCATCGGCAAGTCGGTGGCCGAGGAACTTGGCCGACACGGCGCCGAAATCATCGTGCATGGGCGCGACGCTGCCCGCGGCGAAGCCGTGGTCAATGCAATCGCCGCGGACGGTGGCAAAGCCCACTTCGTCGCGGCCGATCTGAGTGACGCCACCCAACTCGGCGACTTTGTCGATCAGGTCGGCTCAGTCGACATCCTGGTCAACAACGCCGGGTTCAGTTGGTTCGGGCCGACGGCGGATCTTGACGTGGCGACGTTCGATCGACTCTTCGCTGCCAACGTCAGAGCGCCGTACTTCCTGGTCGCTGCGTTAGCCCCCAAGATGGCAGCTCGGGGAAATGGCAGCATCGTCAACATGGCAAGCATGGCGGGGCAGATCGGTCTGGCCGGTGGCGCCGCCTACGGCGCCACCAAAGCGACGCTGGCGTCGATGACCCGGTCCTGGGCGGCCGAGTTCAGCCCTGGTGGCGTCCGGGTCAACGCAGTGGCGGCGGGGCCGGTGTTCACAAGCGGCGCCACTCCCGACCGCATCGAAGCCCTCGGCGCCACCACCCTCCTCGGCCGGGGGGCCCAACCGAGCGAGATTGCCGAGGTCATCGCCTTTCTGGCTTCCCCGAAGGCCAGCTATGTGACTGGCGCCGTGTTCGCCGCAGACGGAGGTCGTACCGCCGTCTGACCTCGGAGGGGCGGCGCTCCCCATCCCGATAAATCGACAGCCCACTAGTGAAGGGAAGACTTACCGTGAACAACACCGTATTTGGGATATCCGTCGACTGCACCGACGCCGCTGCAGTGGCCCAGTTCTGGGGCGCGGTTCTCGGCCGCCAGGTCGCAGATGGCGCCACCTGGGAAAACGCCGTCCTGCCCGCCGAAGACCAGGCCAACGGCGGACCGCGCTTGGCGTTCCACCGCGTGCCGGAGGCGAAGGTCGTCAAGAACCGCCTTCATCTCGACCTGGTCAGCGACAGTTTCGAGTCTGAGGCTGAGCGCCTAACGAGCCTCGGTGCCGAGAAGATACGCGACGTACAGAGTGGCGACGCACGATGGACGACCTTTGCTGACATCGAAGGCAACGAGTTCGACCTCATCGCCGGATAACTATGCGAGCGGCGCGGGTCGACCACGGATCGAACCTGCGCAATGCTCTGAAACTGACTGAGGGCCGCGGATATCAACGGTGTGGGCTGAGGTGTGGTGCCGCGAGCGCCCGTAGGGTTGTCCCTACAAAATCCCTACAACGGGGCCGTCGGCTGTCCGAACGGAAACCCTGCTTAGAGAGCCGAGTACAGCAAAGCCGCAGGTCAGCGGCGACTCTGAAGGACGGGGGAGGATCGACCCGGATGCTCTGGACGGGTCAGATGGGGCTCATAACCCGAAGGTCGGGCCTTCAAATCCCACTCTCCATGATCCGCTTGGAATGCACGCCATTGATTCAGCATCCTTCGGCACGCTTCATCGGTGGGGCGTGAATCGCCTCGTTCAGAAGCAAGGCGGATGGCACTTCATCCGGGAGTCAGCGCTTTCCCGAGGGCCGAAGCCGCCTCCCGGTCCCTTTCTGGCAGAGCGTGGGAGTAGACCTTCAGGGTTACCGAGGCGTCCCGGTGGCCCAGCCGCCCGGCGACGGTCCGCACATCATGGCCGGCCCCGATGAGCTCGGTTGCAGCGAAGTGCCGTAGCGCATGCAGGTGAGTGTTCACTCCGACCTTCGTGGCGATGGACCTTACGTAGTGGCTGACGGTGTCTGGAGCGATCGGGCGCACAAGGTCGTAGCTGAAGATGGGGGAGTCAGGCGTGATGGAGATTCCGAGGTCAGCGGCCCTGTCCTCGGCAATCCTCAGGTGACGCTTTAGGGTTTCCTCCCCGAAGGTGTCGAGTGCCAGGCGCCTGGCGGCGTGGGTCTTCGTGTCCTTCGTCATCAGCTGCTTTCGGCCCATCGTGGCGACTGACCGCTCGATGGTCAACGTGTGGTGTAGGGCGCCAAAATGTCAATTGTGCCGCTGGACTGGCACTTCACATTGAGGCTCGGGCATCATCCACCGTGGCTTTCTCACTTCTCTGCATCGGCTTGTCTCGGATCCTCGGCCTCGTCGTGTCGTCTTTGCGCACGGAATCGGACAAGGACATCGAGATCATCGTGCTCCGCCACCAAGTCCGTGTTCTCGAACGACAAAGTCCGCATGCCTTCACGCCCCAAGCGCCCTGCCAAGTCCGGCAGCGGCATCGCGATCCCGGGCGTCGACCGCATGCGCGTACACCGCCAACGTCACCGACGGATTGGCGTGCCCGAGCCGAGTTGCCACCGTTCTCGGGTCCATTCCCTGTCCGACCATCTCGGTTGCGCTCAGATGGCGGAGATCGTGGAAACGGAACGGCCACGACTCGGATCTCGGTGGATCGGCGGAGAGCGCTTCGGACTCCATCGCCTGGCACAGTCGGTGAAATGCCCTTGTGAGGCTGTTCGGTGTCCGAGGGGAGAGCCCGTCGGGGGAAGCGGACCACACGAAGGCGTCCGCTGAGGGTGGAACGCCGGCGCGATCCGCGTCGGAATCGGCCCGTACCTTCCGTGCGGTGAGCACCGACACGCCGACCGGGTCGAGGGCAATCGTCCGAATCTGGTGGGTTTTCGGATCCTTCAGACCCCACGAGGAACGGATCTGCCACACCGAGCGGCGCACGGTGACCCGGGATGCGTCCCAGTCAATATCGGACCACTGAACCCCGCACAGCTCACCCCGGCGCATGCCCGTCAACATGCCGAACAGGAGGATCGGCCCAAGGTCCGGCGATGACGTCTTGGCCGCTCGCAGGACGAGCGCCCGGGCCTGGTCGAGCGTGGGCACGTGCATCTCAGGCCGCTGCGCGGGCCTAAGGTCGACGTCCTCGGCCGGGTTGACGGGGATGTACTTCCACTTCTTCGCTTGATTGAGGGCGGCGCGGATGATGCGATGGTGATGCATCAGGGTGGCGGGGGACATGCCTTCGGCCAGTAGCTCGTTGTACCAGCGGTCGATGTTCCTGGTGGTGAGCCTTCGCACCTCCACGTCCCCTAGCGGGCCGGCCTTGATGCGCGCCAGCTTGGACCGGTAGCCGTGCAGGGTGTTCGGTGATCGTCCTCGGCTCTCTCCGTGGGCGATCCATTCGTCGAGCAGCTTTGAAAGAGTGACGATCTCCTCAGGGTCAGTCTTCACCCCGTACTTCCCGGCGGCGACATCGTCCACGAGCTTGGCGAGCCGGCGCTTGGCCTCCTTGACACCGACACCCGGGAGCTTGCTCGGGTGCTTGTACGTCTTCGTCACTTGACGGTCCGTAGCTACGTTGTACGCTCGCAACTCGAAGTGCCCCGGTGAACGTTCCCTGATGGTTCCCGCCATGAATTACAAACTAGGGCAAAAACTAGGGCAAGGCAACCCACCGGCAAAGAAAACCCAGTTCAGGGGCAGTAGCTCAGTGGTCAGAGCAGGGGACTCATAATCCCTCGGTCGCAGGTTCGATCCCTGCCTGCCCCACTCCGGACCGCTCGGCACGGACGCGGCCTCGATGCAGTAACGGCAACCGCCCTACGCGGACCGCTGTCGTTCGATCAGACGGTGGATCATCGGCGTGAGGATCAGCTGCATGGCCAAATCGAGTTTTCCGCCCGGAATGACAAGCGAGTTCGCCCTCGACATGAAGCTGTCGTGGATCATCGACACCAGGTAGGGAAGATCGATGCCGTGGGGGTTCCGGAAGCGGATGACCACGATCGACTCGTCGGCGGTCGGGATGTAACGGGCCACGAACGGATTGGAGGTGTCCACGGTCGGCACGCGCTGGAAGTTGATGTCAGTCCTGGTGAACTGGGGACAGATGTGCTCGACGTAGTCGGGCATCCGTCGCAGGATGGTGTCGGTCACCGCTTCGGTCGAATAACCCCTGGTCGCCTTGTCGCGGCTGATCTTCTGGATCCATTCGAGGTTGATCACGGGGACGACCCCGATCATCAGATCCGCCCACTGGGCGATGTCGATCTCTCCGGCGGCGGCTGCCCCATGGAGGCCCTCGTAGAACAGGAGATCGGACTCCTCGAGGCCGACCCATTCGGTGAAGGTACCCACCGGGCTTCGGTACATCGCCTCCTCGTGCTCGTCGTGGACGTAGTGCCGGGTCTGGCCCTGGCCCGTCTCGCCGTAGGCACGGAACAATGATTCGAGGCGTCCGAGGAGATTGGCGCCAGGACCGAAGTGGCTGAAGTGCCGGTTGCCCTGTGCCTCCTGGCTGGCGATCTGCTCCGCCATCCCCACCCTGTCGAACCGGTGGAAGGCGTCGCCCTCGATGGCAGCCGCCCGAACGTGTTCGCGCCGGAAGATCTGTTCGAAGGTGGTCTTGACGGTGGACGTCCCGGCTCCTGACGAGCCGGTCACCGAAATGATGGGATACCTGCGTGACAAGGTTCCTCCTCAATCCCTGAAAATGCCGCGAGACCTGAACAGCGGGGAGTCCGAACCGTGGTTCGGGTGCCGATCGAGACGTTCGACGCAGCGCCTCACCTCGTCCGATGACCCGAAGATCAGCGGAGTCCGCTGGTGGAGCGTCTTGGGCTGGATCGAGAGGATCCGCTCGGACCCATTCGACGCCGACCCGCCCGCCTGTTCGATCAGCAGGGCGACGGGATTGCCCTCGGACACCAGCCGGAGGCTCCCGTTCCGCCCACCGGGCCGGTCGTCCCCCGGGTGTATAGCGATGCCACCGTCGGTGAGGATGCGGAAGGCATCGGCCACCACTGCGCCGACCCAGCGCATGTCGAAGTCCCGCTCGCGCACCCCGACCGCACCGGCCAGGAGATCGTCCACGTACCGCCGCACCAACGATGGCCAATGGCGGCGGTTCGCCATGTTGATGGCGAACGTACCCGCCTGATCCGGGATGCGGATCGACGACCGGGCCAATACGAAGGTCGCCCGGGCCCGATCGAGGACGAAGAGATCCGTGCCTGCTCCGAGGGTGAGTGCCAGCACGGTGGCCGGGCCGTACAGCACGAGGCCGGCAGCCAACTGGTGGTCACCGGTCACCAGCAAGGATGCGTGCGGTCCGGCGTCGTCGGCCACGGCGGGCAGGATCGAGAACAAGGTGCCGATGGCGCCGTTGAGGCCCACGTTGGACGATCCATCGATCGGGTCGATGGCGACGACGACCTGTCCGTCCGGACTGAGGGTGATCGGGTCGACGGCCTCTCCGGACAACACGGCGCTCACGGGTGCACCTCGGAGGGACCCGGTGAACAGTTGATGGGCCAGGGCGTCCAGCGGGTGTCGGGCATCCCCCTCGCCGTTGCCGTCCGCCGCCACTTCGATCGGCGGCGAGTCGTGTCCGCTGGCCAGGCGATCGGCCAGGTCGACCGAAGTGGCCACCAGCGCACGCAGTGCTGCCGCCACGGCAGCCCCCTGGGCCATCGATTGCGTCGCCGCAGGGAGATACTCGTCGAGCAGCACGGCAGCCTGTGACGCCATCAATCCCCCTCCAACCGTCACCTCATCGGATTCGCGAATGGGCCGTGCCCGAGCAGCCTGACGTGTTCGCGCCGAGGAAGGCGAATGCTAGTGCCCATTCGGGCCGGGGACCACCGTCGACCCTCGGGGAACGGCGCTGATCGTGGCGGCGTTCCTTATCGGACAAGTACCTTGGCTAGCATCGTCCGATGGCGCATACAGGCCTGGGTTCCGGGCGGGGTGCCCACGCCACTTCTCGGCCGGCGGCGCAGGCGGGCAGGTGGCTGGGGCGAGGGATTCCGGCAGAGATCCCCGTGCCGGTGCAGACTGGTGGGGGTATCCGCTCGTCAGCCGCCGTCCGGCTGCACGCAACCGACGAACTGGCACCTTGGGTGAACAACAGAGGAACGACGTCCCGCATCGAACTGCCACTTCCAACCGAAGAGACCTTTTCCGACTGAAGAGAGAAGCGACAATGGAACCAACCGAGCGGTCAGCAGAGGACCGGTACAAGTCCGGAGTCATGCCTTACGCCCAGATGGGCTACTGGCAGCCCGACTACGAACCCGTGGACACCGACGTGATCGCCCTGTTCCGCATCACGCCGCAGGTTGGCGTCGATCCCGTGGAGGCCGCCGCAGCAGTGGCGGGCGAATCGTCGACTGCCACGTGGACCGTGGTCTGGACCGACCGCCTCACGGCCTGCGAGAGCTACCGGGCCAAGGCGTATCGTGTCCAGCCGGTGCCCAACCGTGACGATCAGTGGTTTGCCTGGATCGCCTACGACCTCGACCTGTTCGAAGGCGGCTCCATCGCCAACCTCACAGCATCCATCATCGGGAACGTGTTCGGGTTCAAGCCGCTCAAAGCACTCCGGCTCGAGGACATGCGTATCCCGGTGGCCTACCTGAAGACCTTCGCCGGTCCTCCGACGGGCATCGTCGTGGAGCGGGAACGCCTGGACAAGTTCGGACGCCCCCTCCTCGGCGCCACCGTCAAGCCCAAGCTCGGGCTGTCAGGCCGGAACTACGGCCGGGTCGTCTACGAAGCCCTGCGTGGGGGGCTCGACTTCACCAAGGACGACGAGAACATCAACTCACAGTCGTTTATGCACTGGCGGGACCGGTTCCTCTACTGCATGGAAGCCGTCAACCGGGCCGAAGCCGCAACGGGGGAAGTCAAGGGCACCTACCTCAACGTGACCGCCGGCACCATGGAGGAGATGTACGAACGAGCCGAGTTCGCCAAGGAACTCGGCTCGGTCGTGATCATGATCGACCTGGTCATCGGCTACAGCGCCATTCAGTCCCTGTCCAACTGGTCCCGCAGGAACGACATGATCCTGCACCTCCACCGGGCCGGACACGGGAGCTATACCCGCCAACGCGATCACGGGATCAGCTTCCGGGTCATTGCCAAGTGGATGCGGATGGCCGGCGTCGACCACATCCACGCCGGCACGGTCGTCGGGAAGCTCGAGGGCGATCCGCTGACCATCGCCGGCGTCTATGACACCCTGCGTGAGGAAGTCACCCCACAACGGCTCGAGCACGGCGTGTTCTTCGAGCAGCCGTGGGCATCCCTGAACAAGGTGATGCCGGTGGCCTCCGGTGGTATCCACGCCGGTCAGATGCATCAGCTCCTCCACTATCTGGGCGAGGACGTCGTTCTCCAGTTCGGTGGAGGCACCATCGGCCATCCCGATGGAATCGCCGCCGGAGCGATCGCCAACCGGGTGGCACTCGAGTCGATGGTCATGGCCCGCAACGAGGGCCGGGACTACTACAACGAGGGGCCGGACATTCTGCGGGACGCGGCGAAGACGTGTGGACCCCTGGCCCGGGCCCTCGAGACGTGGGGTGATGTGACCTTCGACTACACCTCCACTGACACGCCCGACTTCGTCGCCACACCGACCGTCAGCTGAGGAGAGAGACCATGCGACTCACCCAAGGAGCCTTTTCCTACCTTCCGGATCTCACGGACGAGCAGATCGAAGCGCAGGTCAACTACTGCATCGACCACGGCTGGGCGGTGAACATCGAGTACACCGACGATCCTCACCCCCGCAACACCTACTGGGAGATGTGGGGGATGCCGATGTTCGACCTGGCGTCGGCCCGGCCGGTCCTGGACGCGCTCCAGGCATGCCGTGAGGCGTTCACCAATCACTACATCCGCATCAGTGCCAGCGACTCCGAGAAGGGCTGGGAGAGTCTCCGGCTCTCGTTCATCGCCCAACGGCCGGCGGTCGAGCCCGGCTTCCAGGTGGTCCGTTCCAATGGGCCGGGCCGCCAGATCAACTACACGACGCGCAGCTATGCCACCGACCAGCCGCCGGAGCAGCGCTACCGAGATGTCTGATGCGTCGGGCCCGACCGGGCCCGCAGCCGGTCCGGTCAGCATCGACCTGGCCAGGGAACGCGCCGAGTCGGGCATCGATGTCTACCTCGCCGAACTCGACACCAGTCTCATCGGGCTCGCACCGGTAAAGGCCCGGATCGCGGAGATCGCATCGTTGTTGCTGGTGAGCCGGGTCAGGGAACGTCTGGGCCTGGCCACGACGAAACCCACGTTGCACATGAGCTTCACCGGCAACCCGGGCACCGGCAAGACGACGGTGGCCAAAACCATGGCTGAGGTGCTCCACAGGCTCGGCTACATCCGGACCTCACGGCTGATCACCGTCAGCCGTGATGACCTGGTGGGGGAGTACATCGGTCACACGGCTCCGAAGACCAAAGAGGTGCTCAAGCGGGCCATGGGCGGCGTCCTGTTCATCGATGAGGCCTACTACCTGTACCGAGCGGAGAACGAGCGGGACTACGGGCAGGAGGCGATCGAGATCCTGCTCCAGGTGATGGAGGACAATCGTGACGATCTGGTCGTGATTCTCGCCGGCTACGCCGACCGCATGGAGCACTTCTTCTCCAGCAACCCCGGGTTCCGCTCGCGCATGGCCCACCACATCGAATTCCCCGACTACTCCGATCGGGAGCTGGTGGCCATCGGCGAGCTCATGCTCCGTGAGCAGAACTACCGGCTCAGCCCTGCGGCCGAAGCAACCTTCGCCGAGTACGTGGCACTCCGCCGCAGGCAACCGCACTTCGCCAACGCCCGCTCCGTGCGCAACGCCCTTGACCGGGCCAAGCTCCGCCAAGCCGAGCGGCTGGTGAACTCCGGGGTGGTGTCGGTCGAGGCCCTCAGTACGATCGAGCGGGAGGACATCCTGGTCAGCAGAGTCTTCGACGACAAGCAGCCGGAGTCCTGAACGCACCCTCCGCTCGCGTCGGGCACGGGTGCTGTCGACTTCGCGTCGATGGGTGCCACGTCTCCTCCGGCTTCCGGAAGGCCGTAGGATCGCTGTGCAACGAGAGCCTCCAGCGCTCTCGGAAAGGAGGAGGATCGACCATGAGGATCGACCCATACCTCTTCTTCCCGGGGAACACCCGCGAAGCGATGGAGTTCTACCAGGCGGCGTTCGACGGAGAGTTGACGGTCACACGACCAAAGGTGAGGTCGACCCGAGCGCCGAGGGTGCTGAGAGGGATCATGTGATCAACGCCGCGCTGGTTCGTGAGGATATTCGCATCGGGCCAGCGATCGGGCCGACGCAACCCCCGTTCCGCAGCATCGCGTTGCCCCGTCGATCGTCGGCCCCGGAGAAGCGGAGTCGCGTGCGCTGTTCGACCGGTTGAGCGCCGGCGGTTCGACGGTCGTGGCACTCGAGAAGCAGTTCTGGGGCGATACCTTTGGAACGCTGACAGACAGATTCGGGATCAGCTGGCAGGTCAACATCGAAGCCAAGACCTAGGCGTCCCTCCCCCGGACCGGACCATCGTCCACCCGATGGGAGGAAGGGGGCCGAAAGGCACTAGAACATCCATCCGGACGCAGCCTCATCCGACGACGACAGGAGAACCATGGACATCGAGCAGTTCTACAGTGCCGATGAGCGACGCCGGCAGTCGGCGGAGGTCGAGTTCGGCACCAACTGGTTCGATGACAAGGGCAACCGGTACGAACTCAGCTGGGTGGAGGACACCGGCGAGCTCTACGCCATGCTGGAGCTCATCCCCGAGGCGGACTCGTGGACCCCGTTCGGTGACATCGAGGTCGAGAACCTGCCGGTCGACCGCCTGGTGGTGACCGTCGTCGGCAACATCCCCACCCTCGAGGCGGTCGAGGGCATCCTGGCCGGATGGTCCGAGAAGATGGCGACTCCCGACGGCATCTCGTGGGTGGCGGAGCGCCTTCGCTCCAACGGCGTGGCGGCCGCCGAACCGTCGTGAACGACGTCCGCCCGGTGCCGGCCCGGTACCCGGGCACGTGCTTGCCGTGGGCCGGGGGGGACGTTGTAGTGTCCGGGGCGTCGAGCGGCTGAACGGGGGGCACGGGCAGCGATGGAAGCGGTGGTCGATCTCTCCGGTGGGCGCGTGCTCCTCGAGCACCGTGACGAGCTCGGGCTGTTTTCCGTGCACGCCCGGCGCGGGCACCCGGACAACGGTGAGGCCGACGAGGCGCTCGGAGCACTGGCAGCGGCGCTGAGCCTCCACGATGCAGGCACGGTGGACCCCGCCGGCGACGCCCTGGTGCCACCGGCCGCGGTGCGGCGGCTGGCCACCGAGGCCGCACTCGAGGAGGGCCGACCGCTCGACCCCGGGTGGGAAGCCCGGTTTGGCGGCATGCTCGAGTACGCGGCCGGCAAGGGGTGGATCGCCGACGACGGAGCCGTCCGAGCCCACGTCGAGTGGGGGGAGTGAGCGGTGCGGTTCTCCTACGCCGAGTCCATGGTCGACCCCGCCTTCTACCTCCCGTTGGCCAAGGCCGCCGAAGACGCCGGTTACGACGGAATGGTCGTGCCCGACAGCATCTGCTACCCGCTCGAGTCCGATGCGAAGTATCCGTTCTCGCCCGACCACAGTCGTGAGTTTCTCGAGGACAAGCCGTTCATCGAGCCCTTCTCGCTGATCCCTGCCATGGGCGCGGTGACCGAGCGCCTCCGGTTCATCACCTTCGTACTCAAGCTGCCCACCCGCCATCCGCTGTTGGTGGCCAAGCAGGCCACGTCCGTGGCGGTACTGACCGACAACCGGCTGGCACTCGGAGTCGGCACCAGCCCGTGGCCGGAGGACTACCTGTTGTGTGACGTGCCGTGGGAGGGGCGCGGGCGGCGCATGGACGAGGCGGTCGACATCGTGCGGGGCCTGTCCGCCGGCGGCTGGTTCGAGTACCACGGCGAGGTGTACGACCTGCCACCGGTCAAGATCAGCCCCACCCCCAGCCGGCCGCTCCCCATCCTGGTCGGTGGGCACGCCACGCCGGCGTTGCGACGGGCGGCCCGCTCGGACGGCTGGCTCCACGGCGGCGGTGATCCGGCGGAGCTGCCCGGGCTGCTCGAGCAGCTGGCCCGCCTGCGTGAGGAGGAGGGCACGACCGACCGGCCGTTCGAGGTCCACGTCATCTCGCTCGACGCGTTCTCGGTCGATGGCGTCCATCGCCTCGAGGACCAGGGAGTCACCGATGTGATCGTCGGCTTCCGGTGGCCGTACGTGGTCGGGCCGGACGTCGAGCCCCTGCAGTCCAAGCTCGACAGCCTCCGCCGGTTCGCGGACGACGTGATCGGGAACGTACGACCGTGATCACGGCCCGAGAGCTCGGCCAGGCATCGATGGCCGCGGTGGAGGCCCATGACCGCGAGGCCTGGCTGGCCCTGTTCGCCGACGACGCCGTGGTGGAGGACCCGGTCGGCCCGTCCCTGTTCGACCCTGAGGGAGCCGGCCATCGGGGCCCCGAGGCGATCGCCTCGTTCTACGACACCGTCATCGCAGCCAACGAGTCGATCAGGTTCGACATCCGCCAGTCGTTCCTCTGTGGTGACGAGGCGGCCAATGTCGGCGTCATCCGGATCACGTTCGCGGACGGGTCGGGCGTGGAGGTGGACGGCGTCTACACCTACCGTCGATCACCGGACGGCAGGATCGCGGCCATCCGGGCCTACTGGGAGCCGGGCGCCATCCGTCCGGTCCCCTAGGAACGGGGCTCCGCGCTCAGCGCCCCGGGACCCTCCTCGGTGCAGGAGTGGCACGCGGCCCGCTGCGGACGGCGACCGGCGCCTCCCAGCCGGGCATGGCCATCACCATCTGGACGTCGCTGATATGCCGCTCGAGGAAGGCGCCCTCGCAGTAGCAGAGGTAGAGGTCCCACAGGCGCTGGAAACGGGTGTCGAGGCCGAGAGCGGCGACCTCCGGCCGGTGGCTCTCGACGTTCTCGTGCCACCGGCGCAGGGTCTCCGCGTAGTGACGTCCGATGTCCTCGAGGTCCACCAGGGCCAGGGGCGTAGCCCGCCGGGAACGTGTGATGGCCTCGACCGAGGGGAGGCACCCACCCGGGAAGATCAGCTTGCGCACGAAGTCGGTACCGTTCTTCGCCCGCTCGTAGCTGCGGTCGTCGACGGTGATCGCCTGCAGTGCCATCAGCCCGTCGGGGCGCAGCAGTCGGGCACAGGTGCCGACCCAGGAGGGCGGCTCGATCCTCACCTACGACGCCGACCTCCGGCTCAAAGGACCGCTGTCGCTGGCGAACCCCGTGCTCGCCCTCCCCTTCCGGCGGATCGGGGACCGGGGTCTCGGGGGCCTGCGGCGGGCGCTGTCCACGGAGGTCGACCAGGGCGGTGACCACCCGCCGGCGGGTGAGGCCGTGGCCCGCACCGCGGACGAGCTGTTGGAGGCCACCGTGGTCGGGAGCTTCTCCTCGGTCGGCGCCCGCGTGAGGAAGCGCACGGCTGGGTGGGGCCTGCCGCCCCGCATGGACGGCAGGGTCGTGCTGATCACCGGTGCCACTTCGGGCATCGGCCTGGCCACCGCCGTAGGCATGGCCCGACTGGGGGCCATCGTGCGCATCGTTGCCCGCGGCAAGGAGCGGGCCGAGCAGGCGCTCGCCATCATCACCGAGGCTGCCCCCGGCGTCGATGCCGGCTACCTCCTCGGCGACCTGGGCGAGCTCGATCAGGTCCGGGCCCTGGCCGCGGAGTTCACGCCCGGACACGGCCGCCTGGACGTCCTGGTGCACAATGCCGGTGCCCTACTGAAGCGCTACCGCGCAACCAGCGCCGGCAACGAGGTGACCGTTGCCTCGCAGGTGGTCGGCCCCTACCCGCTGACCGGACTGCTCCTTCCGCTGCTCCGGGCGTCGGCTCCGTCCCGGGTGATCCAGGTCTCCTCCGGCGGCATGTACACCGAGCGGTTCGAACTCGACGAGCTGGAGATGGAGCCGTCCGCCTATGACGGCACCGTGGCCTACACCCGGGCCAAGCGGGCCCAGCTGGTCCTGATGCACGAATGGGTCCGGCGCTCCGCGGAATCGGGGGTCGTCTTCCACGCCATGCATCCCGGGTGGGCCGACACCCCCGGGGTCCGCACCGGCCTTCCCGGGTTCTACAAGGTCATGCGCCCGCTGCTCCGGTCCTCGGAGGAAGGGGCGGACACCGTGGTGTGGCTCGCCGCGGCACCCGAGGCCGTGGTCACCGACGGCCGGTTCTGGTTGGACCGACGCCCCCGTTGGGAGAACAAGGCCCCGTGGACGCGCCTGAGCGATGACCGATTGGCCCGGGCCGGTTCGGAGCTCTGGGCCTGGTGCGCCGAGCGTGCCGGATGGGACGGGCTCCCCCTGGGCGCCTGAGCCGACCGGGACCGTACCCGCTCAGCCCCAACCCTCGAAGCCGTACTGCTGGTGGGTTCCCATCACCGCACACTCGAACATGCCGTACCCGACCTGGTCGCCGCAGGTGAAGCGGGCGGCGTACTCGGTGAGGCCCCAGTTGGAGTAGGTGGGATCCGCCGGGGGGATCTCCTGGCCCTGCACCACCAGGTCGCCCTGGTACATACCGTGCTTCCAGTCGGGCTCGAGCCCGTACCCGGTGCCGAGGAGCAGGGGGAAGGCCAACAGCGTCTCGACCTCGACCTCCGCCGTCCTCTCCCCGTGGGCGCCGTAGTAGGAGAGAGTGGCCCCGATCACCGACCGGCTCCCAGGTGCGAACCGCAACTGGTGCTCGGGCCTGCCCAGCCAGTCGGCCTCGCGGCCCGATCCCAGGCGGAACACCCGGTGGGCGTCCTGCATGATGCGCTCGCCGGTAGGTCGCTCCTGGACGATGGTGATCATGCCGTGGTCCTCGAACCGCACCGGCGCGTAGATCCAGAAGAAGCCGCCTGCCGTGTCCGTGGCCCGGATGCCCGGGGGCTCGGGCTCGCCCACCGGTCGCACCCCCCACGAGCGGTCCCGCGACCCCCACCAGCGCTCCGGGGTGAGTCGCGCCTCCCGATCCCCGAGCCGGAGGGTGCCGGTCCACGAACCCAGCTGGGCGAAGCGGGTCGAGTCGAAGGTGACCCTGCTGAATTGGCGATCGAAGTGGCGGGACTCGAGATGGGCCTCGGAGAAGCCGTCGTACAACGCGTCGAGCTCGATGCCCCACTCGTTGGGCTCGACGATCACCCGCACCTGCTCGAGCCCCTTGACCACCTCCACCCGGATCGGCCCCACCGAGGCGTCCATGCGGTCGGCACCGAGGACCTTGGAGGACCGGACCACCCGGTGGTCGTCCCCCCAGAGGACCGAGACGAAGGCGTCGGCGACGCTCAAGTTGGGGTACTGGCCCACCCCGATCACCGCGAACAGCTCGTCGTCGGTGCCGTGGACCTCACCGGTCCCGTGGATGTTGAAGTAGTAACGGTCGTAGAAGTTGCGGTCCGAGGTGGCCACGAAGCGCATGGGCTCGGAGATCTGATGGACCGGAAAGTCGTCGAGTGGCGAGAGCACGGCTCCTCCTGTGGGTCACCGGCCTTCGGCCGCGTATCGGGTCCCGATCGGTGGGGGTCGGCCCGAGCGTATCCGTGCTGGCGGCGACAGGGCGGCACCACCGGTCCCGGGCTACAATTCCCCCTTCGCCCGGTCGTCCGCCCGCACTCGCCGGAGGTCGCGATCGGCCGATCATGCACATCGAGTCACACCCTGGGAGGGCCTGTGAAGTCGTACGATCGTCTGTTCATCGGTGGGGAGTGGGTCGAGCCGTCGTCGTCCTCGGTCTTCGACGTGGTGTCGCCCACCACCGAGGAAGTGGTCGGCCGGGTCCCCGAGGCCCAGGATGCCGACATCGACCGGGCGGTCGCCGCTGCCCGTGAGGCGTTCGACCACGGGCCCTGGCCCCGGATGACCCCGGCCGAACGGGGTGCCGTCCTGAGCAAGGTGGCCGATGCCATCCGCAACGACATGCAGGGCATCTCCGAGTTGATCTCCAACGAGATGGGCTCGCCGATCTCGTGGGGCCTGCTGGCCCAGGTGCTGGCACCCACCATGATCCTCGACTACTACGCCGGCCTGGGCTCGACCTTCGCCTTCGACACCGTCAAGGACGGGCTGCTCGGCCCGGTCCTGGTGGCCAAGGAGCCGGTGGGCGTCGTCGCTGCGATCACACCGTGGAACGTCCCGTTGTTCCTGGCCGCGGCCAAGCTGTCCCCGGCTCTGCTGTCGGGCAGCACGGTGGTGTTCAAGCCGGCACCCGAAACCCCGCTCGACGCCAACGTGCTGGCCGAGCTCTTCGCCGATGCCGGACTGCCCAAGGGCGTCCTGAGCGTGGTCCCGGCCGGGCGCCAGGTCGGCGAGCACCTGGTCGACCACCCCGGGGTGGACAAGGTGTCCTTCACCGGGTCGACGGCGGCCGGCCGCAAGATCGGCGCGGCCTGTGGGGCGAATCTCAAGAGGGTGAGCCTCGAGCTGGGAGGGAAGTCGGCGGCCATCCTCCTCGACGACGTCAATCTCGAGGAGTCGCTTCCCCTGATGCTGCCCAACGCCATCATGAACAACGGCGAGGCGTGCATCTCGCTGACCCGGATCCTCGCTCCTCGCGATCGCTACGCCGAGGTGACCGAGGCGCTGGTGGAGTTGGTGCGGGCCATGAAGGTCGGCGACGCCCTCGATCCGGCCACCGAGGTGGGGCCGCTCGTGGCGGAACGGCAGCGTGACCGGGTGGAGGGGTACATCCGGATCGGCCAGGAGGAGGGGGCCAAGGTCGCCGTCGGAGGCGGGCGCCCCGAGGGGCTGGTCACAGGCTGGTTCGTCGAGCCGACCGTCTTCGTGGACGTGGACAACAGCATGCGCATCGCCCAGGAGGAGATCTTCGGGCCCGTGCTGTCGGTGATCCCCTACGGCGACGATGCCGATGCGGTCCGGCTCGCCAACGATTCGGACTACGGCCTGTGCGGCGCGGTATTCAGTGGCGACAACCACCGGGGCCTCCAGGTGGCCCGGCAGGTCCGCACCGGCACCTACATGGTGAACACCAACATCCCCATCGACTTCTCCTCGCCCTTCGGCGGGTACAAGGCTTCCGGCGTCGGGCGCGAGTTCGGCGAGGACGGTCTGGAACTCTTCCTCGAGAAGAAGACCATCAACCTTCCGGCCGGGTTCACCCCGGAGGTGTGATCGGAGCCGGCCGTCCGGCCGGCGCCCGAGTCGTGCCGAGAACAGGCCGCGACCGGGTGGAAGCCAACGTCTGGGATCATGTGCAGGAGGGTGCGCCGTCCGGTGAAGGGGCCGGGCCGCACCGGCGGGTTCGGAGGACCCAGTCCCGATGAGTGCTGCGATCGACGTGCCTGGCACCAGCCAGCCCCTGGTGCTGACCACGGAGGCCCGGGGCCGTCCGATCAGCTTCAGCTTCGTCCCTGCCCTCGACGGGCTGCGGGCCATCGCCGTCACGGGGGTCATGCTCTACCACGGCGGGGCGCCGCTGGC